>LSQX01313503.1_pt1 | contig 30409 bp, 27 predicted proteins | sample 654561 | NCBI WGS metagenome assembly LSQX01 (sample SAMN04489861, study PRJNA283612) | anaerobic digester metagenome | isolation source: 4 biogas reactors fed with cattle manure at either 37C or 55C with and... | place: Denmark: Kongens Lyngby | collected 2014 | reverse complement strand
ACCGACACCATGCCCCAGTGGGCGGGCTCGTCGTGGTATTTCCTGCGTTATACCGACCCCCACAACGATAAGGAGCTGGCATCGAGAAAAGCTCTTGAATACTGGACCCCGATTGACTGGTACAACGGCGGTATGGAGCATACCACACTGCACCTGCTTTACAGCCGTTTCTGGCACAAATTTCTGTTTGACATCGGGGTTGTGCCCACCCCCGAACCCTATGCCAAGCGCACCAGCCACGGCATGATTTTGGGCGAAAACGGCGAGAAGATGTCAAAGTCCAGAGGCAACGTCGTCAATCCGGATGAAATCGTTGAGGAATACGGTGCCGACACCATGCGGCTTTATGAGATGTTTATCGGAGATTTCGAGAAGGCCGCGCCCTGGTCGAGCACAAGCATAAAGGGTTGCCGCCGCTTCCTTGAAAGGGTTTGGGGGCTTCAGGAAAACATTCTTCCGGGCGACGCCATCCGCCCGCAGCTCGAGACCCCCTTCCACAAGACGATACGCAAGGTCACTGAAGATATCGACAATCTCAAGTACAACACCGCCATTGCCGCCCTTATGGCGCTGCTCAACACCATATACGAGTCCGGCGGGATAACCAGAGGCGAATACCGGGTATTTCTCATCCTGCTTAACCCGTTTGCCCCTCATATCACCGAAGAGATATGGGAGAATATGAAGCTCGGCAGGCTGATTGCCCGTTCCGAGTGGCCGGCTTATGACGCCGCCAAATGCGTCGAGCAGACCATAGAGATTGCCGTACAGATAAACGGCAAGGTCCGCACCCGCATTACCATCGCCGCGGACTCGGACAGTGCCGCCGCCGTTTCGGCAGCCAAGTCCGATGAAAAAATCGCATCCGCTCTTGAGGGGATGCAGGTGGTCAAGGAGCTTTACGTTCCCGGCAAGCTGGTAAATCTGGTTGTAAAGCCGGGAAAATAGCAGGTTGTCTCCTTTTTGTTTGGTGCAGGGGTTGTTTTGCCGACTCGGCAGAGCTCGGAAAACAACCCTTTTTGTAGTCTTTATCCTGTTTTGACGTGTCTTGCCCGCCGGAATCCGTTATATTTGTGATAATAATGAGATCCATATTCCAATCGAAGCCGGTAGAATAAATAAAACCTTCTTTAAATCGGGATTTATAAAAATTGACGAAGTTTTATCGATTGAAATAACCTTCAATTTATGGTATAATAAACTGTGATACATTGTCGTTTTTATTCTCTCCTTTTCCGTTTTCTTTATTTGGTTTAAGCTGTTATTTCCGGTTTACACCGGCTTTGCATATGTGTTAGATTTTCCCGACAATCCGGCGGGAAGGGGAGCGTAAATTCTCCCTTTTAATCTTTCTTCTTTTTTACGATTACAATACTTAAGGAGTTTTTTAAATGGAAACCGTAAAGGACGCCTGGTCCGGAATTCTGGACTATCTTCGCAATCAGGAGGATATCAGCGAAGTCGCTTTCAATGTTTGGATAAGCTGTATCGAGCCCCAGTCGATTGAAAACGGCGATGTCGTTGTGCATGTCCATACAAATTTTCAAAAAAAAATAATAAGCGAACACTACTCCTCTAAGCTTTGCGACGCCTTCAGCCACGTGCTGGGAATTCCGCTCGGTCTAAAAATCCTGTCGGAGGAGGACTCGGAACCCGAAGCGGTTTCTTTTGACGAATGCGACTCCGGAAACCTTTTCGGACAAAAGGACACCGATTACGAATATTCCTTTGAGAATTTTATTGTCGGTTCCTCAAATAAATTTGCCCATGCCGCGTCGCAGGCGGTTGCCAGCAAGCCCGCGGGCTATTACAATCCTCTGTTTATATACGGGGGCTCGGGGCTCGGCAAAACCCACCTTCTCTACGCCATATGCAACGAAATTCGTAAAAATTCCCCTTCGGTAAAGATAATATACACCAAGGGGGAATACATCGCCAACGAGCTTATCGAGGCTATCGGAACCGGAACAACCCCGGAATTTCGGGCGAAATACCGTCAGGTTGACGTTCTTCTGGTCGACGATATCCAATTTATCGCCGGTAAGGTGTCGACTCAGGAGGAGTTTTTCCATACCTTTGACGCCCTTCATCAGGCAAACAAGCAGATTGTTCTGACCTCCGATCGTCCTCCGAAAGAAATAGCCACCCTTGAGGAACGGCTTCGTACCCGCTTTGAAATGGGGCTTCTCGCCGATATCCAGCCCCCCGACATCGAAACACGAATCGCAATCGTAAAAAGAAAGGCCCAGCTTCTCGATTTTACTATAAGCGACAATGTCGCCGAATATATCGCAACCCAGCTTAAAAACAACGTCCGTCAGCTCGAAGGGGCCGTAAAGCGCATGAGGGCGCAATACCTTCTGGGCGGCGAACAGCCCTCCATGATAACGGCGCAAAACGCCATCCGAGACATCCGAAATGACAGCCAGCCGGTTCCCATAACGGTTGAAAGAATCATCAACGAGGTTTCCCGCACCCTGAACGTCTCGCCCGAGGATATCCGCTCCAACAAGCGCTCAGCCCCCATCTCGCAGGCGCGGCAGGTCGCCGTCTACATCGTCAGGGATATAACCGGGCTCCCCATGAAGGCAATCGGGGCGGAGTTCGGCACCCGGGACCATTCCACCATTGTCTATGCCATCCAAAAGGTCGAAAACCGGATGGCAAAGGATATGTCCTTTAAAGGAATGGTCATGGATATAATAAAAAACATCAGCGAAAAGTAAAATATCGATTATCAACCGTCCTTAAACAGGTAATCCACTACATAAACGACCAGTAGTCAACCTTTTCGACATAATAAATATCTATTGTTGAAAATTAATCCACCTCAATTTTTCTTTATTCCGATTGAATCCCTTTTTATTCACCGTTTTTTCACCATTCCACCGACATCTTTAAACAGCAATGTGAATATAAATTTTTCTTTTCACATTTTCAAAAAATTATATCACCGCAATTTAACACAAAATTTTTCCTGTTTTTTAAGGTACAAGCCAAAATATCCCCTTTTCCACCGTTTCAACAGTACCTACTATGTACTACTGTAAGAAAGGATTGTTATATCATGAATATCTACTGTAATAAGCAAGCTTTGATTGACGCTGTAGGAAATGTTGGACACGCCGCATCCGGAAAATCAACATTGCCGGCTCTCGAGGGAATCCTGCTGCGCGCCTCGGGAAGCTCCCTTTATCTTGCCGGATACGACCTTGATATGGGAATAACCACAACAATAGAGGCCGATGTAAGGCAGGTGGGAGAGATTGTTCTCAATGCCCGTCTTTTCGGCGATATAGTAAGACGGCTTCCGGATGAAACCGTCTTTATGAGCGTCGACGAAAAGCTCGGCACCACCATAAGAAGCGGAAAATCCGAATTTACCATCATGGGAATTTCGGCAAGCGAATATCCCGAGATACCTTCTGTCAGCGACGGTGTAGGATTTACGGTGCCGCAGAATACCATGAAAAGCATGATTCGTCAGACCTTATTTGCGGTCGCCCAGACGGACAACCGCCCGGTGCATACCGGAATTCAGTTCGAGATGGAAGACAATATGCTAAGGCTGGTATCGGTGGACGGCTCAAGACTTGCCATGAGGTGCGAGAAGATTCAAAGCGAGGAGTCCCTTAAATTTGTCGTGCCGGGAAAAACCCTCGGCGAGGTTCAAAAGCTCTTGTCGGACGAGGATACCCCGATGTCCCTTGCGGTGGGCAAGAGGCATATCGTTCTCGAAATCGACGGCTATGCCGTGATATCCCGACTGCTTGACGGGGAATTTCTTCCCTACCGCAAAGCGATTCCGCAGCTTGTTTCAACCACCGTAAAGGTGAATACGCGAGAATTTATAGGGGCGGTCGAGCGGGCTTCGCTGGTCATCAGCGACAAGATAAAATCCCCTCTGGTCTGTGAGTTCAGGGACGGTCAGATAATCCTTTCCTGCACAACCCCGCTCGGAAGCGCCTGTGACAGTATCGAAGCCGTGATCGAGGGCAACGCGGAGGAAATGGGCTTTAACAGCAGATTCCTGCTTGAGGCCCTCAAGAACACCGAGACCGACGAGGTCAAAATCGAGCTCGGAGGGCCGCTTTCCCCCATGAAGATTCTTCCGACAACCGGGGATTCCTTCCTGTTTCTCGTCCTTCCGGTGAGGCTCAAAAAATGAGCAAAGAAATTAAAATATCAACCGAATTTATACGTTTGGACGCCTTTCTCAAACTAGCCGGCGCGGTCCAGACAGGCGGACAGGCAAAGGCATGGATACAGGACGGCCGCGTCACGGTGAATGGCGAGGTTTGTACCCAGCGCGGCAAGAAACTTATCCCGGACGATACCGTCGGTATTGACGGAGACCCGGCCGAATTCACCGTTTCGTCCGATTGCGGCGGGATTTGACAGGAAGGCGGGATCTCGTTTTGATTGTATCCCAACTTGAATTTGAGGGTTTTCGCAATCTTAAGACAGGAAAGATTGAACCTGTCCCTGAGGTTAATATATTATACGGCCAAAATGCCCAGGGAAAAACCAATCTGCTCGAGGCCCTATGGTTTTTTACCGGAAGCCGCAGCTTTCGCGGGGCCAAGGATGCCGAAACGGTAGCCTTCGGGAGCGAAAAGGCCCGGCTGGGTCTTGATTTTATAGCGGAAGAGCGAAGCCAGAGGGCGGAGATCCTGATTGAAAAAAGACGCTCGGCCACCCTCGGCGGCATACCCCTGAGGTCGGCGTCGAGACTGGCGGGCCGATTTTGCGCCATTGTTTTTTCCCCGGCGCACCTCTCTCTTGTCAAGGAGGGGCCCGAGGGGAGAAGAAGGTTTCTTGACGCCGCCTATTGTCAGGTAAGACCCGGATATCTTAAAATTCTTGCCGATTACCAGCGCGTCCTTACCCAGAGAAACGCCCTTCTGAAAGATATAAGGAACGGGGGAGCGAAAGAGGGTCTTGATATTTGGGACGAAAGGCTTTCCCTGACGGGTTCCCGGGTTTTTGCCGCCCGCGCGGCATATATAAGAAGGCTGGCGCCGATAGCCGAGAAGATATACGCCGGAATTTCGGGCGGGGGCGAGAGCTTTTGTATCGGCTACAGCTCGAAGGCAGGGGATGAAAGGACCAATCCCGAGGAGGTTTACGGCAGGCTGCTGACCCTGCTTCGACAGGAAAGGGAGGCCGATATTGCCGCCGGATTTTCAACCGTCGGGCCCCACCGTGACGATATAAGGATTGAGATTGCGGAAAGGTCGGCCCGTGTTTACGCCTCGCAGGGTCAGCAGCGCTCGGCGGTGCTTGCCCTCAAGCTCGCCGAAGCCTCGGTGCTCCGGGAGGAGACGGGAGAACAGCCGGTAGCCCTTCTCGACGACGTTATGAGCGAGCTTGACACCACGCGGCAGGATTATGTGCTTAACCATATACACGGATGGCAGGTGTTCCTGACCTGCTGTGACCCCTCGCCGGTCCTCAGGCTTACCGGCGGCAGGATTTTTCATGTCGAGGGCGGCCGCATAATCCGCGACGCCCTATGAAAGGATGCGGCGTATGTATCTTCATCTCGGACAGGAAACGGTAGTCAGACTTGACGATGTTGTAGGCATCTTTGATATGGACACCTCCACAATATCCAAGTTTTCACGCCAATTTCTCGCAGACGCCCAAAAGGGCGGCCGCGTTTTTAATGTTTCGGACGAACTTCCCAAGACCTATGTTGTCTGTGTGGACAGGGAGGGGACCGAAACTGTATACATCTCCCAGATTTCATCGTCAACCCTGCGCCGCCGCGCCGGGTTCGTAGAGGGGTTATCCGCGACCCTCAATGACGCGGAACGGTAAACGATCGCCCTTTTTCGCCCAAATGTTCTATATTAACGGCAATAAATGGTATATAATTACATAATATAAAAAACTGATACCCAATAATATGCACTGCTTGTCCGATATATGTCTTTCAGCAATTTATTATAAATTCGCAAAACGGAGGTAAACCCATGGACACCGAATACGATAACGGCGTGAATCGTCCGAATGCCACGCCTTATGATGAAAGTCAGATACAGGTTTTGGAGGGTCTCGAGGCGGTACGCAAACGCCCCGGCATGTATATTGGCTCAACCGGCCCCAAAGGACTGCATCATCTGGTATACGAGATTGTCGACAACTCGATAGACGAAGCGCTGGCGGGCTACTGCACCCATGTTGAGGTGGAGATTCTGCCGGGCAATATCATCTCGGTACGCGACAACGGACGGGGAATACCGGTTGGTATTAACGAAAAGCTGGGAATTCCCACCGTAACCGTGGTTTTGACGATCCTTCATGCCGGTGGCAAGTTTGGGGGCAGCGGATACAAGGTTTCGGGCGGTCTTCACGGGGTGGGAATGTCGGTCGTAAACGCCCTGTCCGAATGGCTTGAGGTCGAAATTTCCCGCGAAGGAAAAATATATCACCAGCGTTTTGAACGCGGCAACGCCGTCTCCGAGCTTAAGGTAATCGGCAACTCCCAACAGGACGGCACCCTTATCCGGTTCAAGGCCGACCCCGCGATTTTCGTCGAAACCACCGAATATGAGTTTGAGGTGCTGCAAAAGAGGCTCCGCGAGCAGGCGTTTTTAAACGCCGGGCTTAAGATAACCCTGAGCGACCTTCGGGACGAGGGCTCGCCGATTAAAGAGGAATACTGCTATGAGGGGGGAATCTCCTCCTTTGTCGAGTTTATGATAAAGACCCGCGGCTATAACAGGCTGCATCCTCAGGTTATCCACATTTCAATAGTTGATGGGGATTCAACCGCCGAGGTTGCAATGCAGTATAACGACAGCTATAACGAGAATATAGTTTCGTTCGCAAACAATATCCACACGGTGGACGGCGGAACCCACGAAACCAGCTTTAAAACCGCGATCACGCGAATCTTCAACGATTACGCGAGAAAGCATAATCTTCTCAAAGAAAACGAGAGCAGCCTTAAAGGCGATGATGTCAGAGAGGGGCTGACCGCCGTCATCAGCGTCAAGCTGAAGGATGCCCAGTTTGAGGGACAGACCAAAGCAAAGCTCGGCAACACCTCTATGGGCACGCTTGTCAACCAGCTTCTCAATGAAAAGCTGGCGCCCTTCCTCGAAGAAACCCCTCAGGTTGCCCGCGCCATTCTCGAAAAATCCATCAACGCCGCCCGCGTCCGTGAAGCGGCGCAGCGGGCACGCGAGCTTGCGCGGAAAAAGAGCGGGCTGGCGTCTACCCGCATGCCGGAAAAGCTGGCCGACTGCATCTGGAGCGACGCCGAACGCACCGAGCTGTATATCGTTGAGGGAGATTCCGCGGGCGGCTCGGCAATCCAGGGACGCGACCGCAACTTTCAGGCGATACTGCCGCTTTGGGGCAAGATGCTCAACGTCGAAAAGGCCCGCCTCGACAAGGTTTACGGCAATGAAAAGCTTATGCCCATCGTGGTTGCGCTGGGCTGCGGCATCGGCGACGACTTTGACATATCCAAGCTGCGCTACGGCAAGGTCATAATCATGGCGGACGCCGACGTCGACGGGGCGCATATCCGCACCCTGCTTTTGACCTTCTTCTTCCGATTCATGCGCCCGCTTGTCGATCAGGGACATGTATATATCGCGCAGCCGCCCCTTTATAAAATCTCAAGGGGCAAGCAGCACCGCTATGCCTTTTCGGACGAAGAGCGCGACAGGTATATCGAGGAGCTTGGCGGCAGCGCCGACGTACAGAGATACAAGGGCCTTGGTGAAATGGACCCCGAGCAGCTCTGGGAAACCACCATGGATCCTGCCTTCCGTACCATGCTGAAGGTCGAGCTTGACGACCTGACCGCCGCCGACGAGACCTTCACCATCCTGATGGGCGACAAGGTTGAACCTCGGCGCGAGTTTATCGAAAAGAACGCCAAATACGTGCAAAACCTCGATATATGATTGCATATGATTGTGTGACAGTTTGATTCCAGAGGTGAAAAGAGATATGGCAAACCATATCGAACCGAAAGCCGAGATAACCATAGACCTGACGCCCCAAGAGTACAAAGAGGCCTCTCTTCTTGCCGAAAGGCAGGGGGGATACCTCCATCCGCTGCCTTTAGTAGTTTTGGTTTCGGCGGTACTGCTTTTTATCGGTCTGAGGTCGCTCGGCTGGTTCGAGGCGAACTACGCCTCGATGATTGTGCCTCTCCTGCTCTGCTTTTGCTGCCCGCTTTTGCTGGTCGTATTTTTCTATGCCCTGCCCTCGGTCCTCAAAAGCCGGGCGGCAGTCAACTACAAAACGTACAAGGCGCTTATGCAGACCGCCGTCGTAAAGCTGTACGCCGACGATATGGTTACCGAGGCCCCTAACCTGACGCTCAACGACCCCTACGCGCTTATGGCAGTCTGTATCGAAACCCCCCGGCTTTTTGTACTGATAAAGGACCGCGACAGGATGCTGGTCATCCCCAAACGATGTATCCCCGCCGAAAGGTCGGAAGAGATAATCGCCTTTTTACGGCATGTGTTCACCCGCCGGAGAAAGGTGATGAAAAGCTGGATTTTTTGATAAGAAGGAGGGGTATGCATGGAACAGGACGGAAAGATTTTATTAAGCGTGCTTGTCACCAAAGAGGAATACTGCGAAGCCGCCGCCATGAAGAAGGAAAAGCTTCGTTCTCATATAAGACCGCTGTTATACGGAGCGGGAGCGGTTCTCATCCTGATGGGCGCCGCCGGAATATTTTTCGGCAGGCTGATATACCTTTCAATCCCCGCCGCCGTATGCCTTGTTATCGCCGGAATTGCTCTGGCGTGCTACGACGGGCTGATTGCACCCATTCTGGACAGGGCTGCGGCCGCCCGAGAATTTGCGGAAAAGGAAGACCTTCATTTTGCGACCACCTATATATTTGAGGACGGCAGTGTAAGAATTAAAAACGGGCGCGTCGAGGGCGAAATCCCGCTTTCCCTTTTAACGAGATGGAGCGAGGGACCCACCCTTTTCACCATGGAAATCGGGCGGGAGCTGGGTATGGCGATACCTAAACGCCTGTTGTTGCCCGAACAGACCCGGACTCTGCAAGCCATGCTCGAAACCCATGCCGGCAGTGTAAAAATAAACTGAGAGGTAAAGGACTAGGACTTTTTATGGATAGCAACAACCAGCCTGCGAAAAACACACAAAACGACAATCGGCAGGATGAAGCCTTATCCTTTCCGGTTGACATCACAAAACAGGAGTTTGTCCGCTTTAACATGATTGTCTCGGCGGTAAGCGGGATTCTGCGCTTCAAAAAGGGACAGGTGACCCTTTTTGCCGGAGGGGGCATTATCACCCTGTTTATGATAATTAGCGACATTCTGGCTTACAGAAACATCGACCCGGTCATGGTTATTCTGCTTGTGTTTATTGCGGTATCAGGCGGGATTCTGATGTTTGGAACGACCCACCATGTCCGGCGCTCGGCGGAACGCGCCTATGACCAGAGTCGGCTGAACGGACGGTCCTATTACGGGATAATCACGGTCTACCGTGACAGGATTGAGAAGCAAAGCTCCCGCGCAAACATCAGCATCAACCTGTCATATCAGGCCATCTATATCGAAACCCGGGATATGATGATATTTTTAGCAGAGAAGACGCCCGCCGTTGTGATCCCCGCCCGCTGTCTTACCTCGGAGGATGCCGAAGCCCTGCGCCGCACTGTTTTGACGGCGATTCCGCAAACCCGGCAAAAGATAGAAGCCCCGCTGATTCCGACGGCTGCCGGGCATATATCCCGACCGGATGACGAGCCGGACAATGAGGAGTGGCGCGACGAAAACTCGATTAGTGTCGAGATAAATTACAGTCGTGACGAGTTTGTCAAAATCGCGGCGGACACCGCTCTGCGCGGCCTTTTAAAGCTTTTGCCGCTATACAGCTTCATGTCCCTGATGGCCGCCCTGATGTTCGGTCTTTTGTATGATTTCGGTTTCGGCATCGCAGTATACGTGGCCGTCAACGCCGGCCTGTTCCTGTTCCGGATTTTCGGGGCGAGGACAAGGGCGGGCAGGGCATACGACAATATGACAAGCACAAGGATAAACGTCCTGCTTGCCGATAAGGGTATAGAGGTAAACTCCAGTGAAAAATCAGACCGGATCAAGCTGGAATGGAAAGATGTGCAGCGCGCGGTTGAAAGGCCGAATGATGTCGAGTTTTTCTCAGAGTCGATTTTTCTGAGGATACCGAAACGATGTATTGAGGATTTCGACGCCCTGCGCGCCTTTGTTGACAGCCATCACCAACCAACAAAAAAATAAGTGAAAAACCACTTTTTAGTTTGGTTTATGTCCGCAGGGCATAAACCCCAGAAAGGACATGGTTCATAAAATGGACGAGCAGATGATAAACGAAAAAGCCAGAGTGGTCGGGGTAGACCTCGAGAAGGAGATGAAAAAGAGCTTTCTCGACTATTCGATGTCGGTTATCGTGGCGCGCGCCCTTCCCGATGTGCGCGACGGACTCAAGCCCGTACATCGCCGCATACTCTACACAATGCACGAGAACAGCCTGACCCCCGACAAGGCGTACCGCAAATGCGCCGACACGGTGGGTTCGGTTTTGGGACGCTACCACCCGCACGGCGACGCCTCGGTCTACGACGCGATGGTGCGTATGGCGCAGGATTTCTCTCTGCGCTATCCTCTGGTTGACGGTCACGGCAACTTCGGTTCGATTGACGGGCATCCCGCCGCCGCCTATCGTTACACCGAAGCCCGAATGAGCAAGATGTCTCTTGACATGCTTGCCGATATAGAAAAGGAAACGGTCGATTTTACAAGCAACTATGACGACCGTCTCAAGGAGCCGGTTGTCCTGCCGTCGCGTTTCCCGAACCTTTTGGTCAACGGCTCTACGGGTATCGCCGTCGGCATGGCGACCAACATCCCTCCCCACAACCTGCGCGAGGTGGTTGACGGCATCTGCCTGCTTATCGACGACCCCGACGCCTCCCTGCCCGAAATCATGGAGGTCATAAAAGGGCCCGATTTCCCGACCGGCGGGGTTATCATGGGATACGCGGGCATCCGCGCGGCCTACGCTACGGGACGCGGCAGGATAATTGTCCGCGCCCGCGCCGAGGTTGAGGAGTACCAAAACGGCCGCTTCAGGATTGTTATTTCCGAGATTCCATATCAGGTGAACAAGCTGAACCTTGTCAAGTCTATCATAGAGCTTTCGGACGAAAAGCGTATAGACGGGATTGCCGACGTTGTCGACCATTCAAGCCGCGAGGGCATGAGGGTTGTAATCGAGCTCAAGCGCGACGCCAACCCTCAGGTTGTGCTCAATCAGCTTTATTCCTACACCCAGATGCAGACAACCTTCGGGGTTATAATGCTGGCGTTGGTCGGCGGGGTGCCCCGGGTGCTCAACCTCAAGCAGATGCTCGAGGAATATATCAAATTCCAGTGCGAGGTCATCACCCGCCGCACCATGTTTGATCTTCGCAAGGCAAAGGAGCGCGCCCATATCTGGGAGGCCCTCAAGACGGCCAGCGATTTTATCGACGAGGTCATAAACATCATCCGTTCCTCCCACGATATTCCGGTGGCCAAGGAAAGGCTGATGGAGCGGTTTTCCTTTGACGAGATACAGGCCGACGCCATTGTAAAGATGCGCCTCGGACAGCTCGCGGGGCTTGAAAGACAGAAGATAGAGGACGAGCTGGCGGAGCTGCGTCTGAAGATTGCCGAGCTAGAGTCTATTCTTGCGGACGAGCGGAAGATTCGCGGGATTGTCAAGGACGAGTGCCTTAAAATGCGGGACAAATACGGGGACGACCGCCGCACCGAGATCTCGGCCGTTTCGGGCGAAGTCGATATCGAGGATTTGATTCCGGTCGAGGACTGCGTGCTTACCATGACCCATTTCGGGTATATCAAACGTCAGTCGGTGGACGTATATAAATCGCAGCGCCGCGGCGGACGGGGCATCATGGGCATGACCACACGGGACGAGGATTTCGCCGAGACCATGTTCATCTGCTCCAGCCACGACTATGTGATGTTCTTCACCTCAACCGGACGGGTATACCGCCTGAAATGCTATGAGGTGCCCGAGGGAGGACGTACCGCCAAGGGCATCAATGTGGTGAACCTGCTGCCCCTTTCGCCCGAGGAAAAGGTCACCGCCATGATTCGGGTTTCGGAATTTGAGGGCGACAAATATCTTTGCATGGTCACCCGCAAGGGAATAATCAAGCGCACCCGGCTTTCGGCATATTCCAGCGCGCGCAAGAGCGGACTTATCGCGATTGACCTTGACGAGGGCGACGAGCTGGCATGGGTTCGCATGACCGACGGCTACCAGTCGCTGGTTGTCGGCACCCGCAAGGGCAAGGCGATTCGCTTTGATGAAAACGACGCCCGGGTAATCGGAAGAACGGCGCGCGGCGTAAAAGCCATAACCCTTGAGGAGGACGACGAGGTTATAGGCATGTCGGTATGCCGTGAAAACGGGCTGTTGCTGACGGTTTCCGAGACCGGCTTCGGCAGACTAAGCGAGCTTAGCGATTACCGCATACAGTCGCGCGGCGGCAAGGGACTGATAAACTATCATACCAATCAGTTCGGCGACGTCGCCGCCATCAAGGTTGTGGACCCGAGCGACGATATTATCCTGATTGCCTCGGACGGCATCATCATCCGCATGGCAGCAAGCGAAATCCGCCTTTGCCATCGCCCGTCGAAAGGGGTTATTATAATGCGGCTTGAGGAGGGCGCGCGTATCGTGTCCCTCGCCCGCGCCCCGCAGGAGGAAGACGAAGAAAACGGGGAAACCCCCGAGCTGATTCGCTGCCAAGACCAAGAGCCGGAAGAGATCGGGCAGGAAGAACCGGACGAAACCGAGCAGCCCGAAGAAGACGAGGGATAAACTCCTTCAATTTTGCAAATAATGTTTGCAGCCCGCCATAACAAGCTTTTATGGCCGACAGCCGAAAGGAGCAAACACCGTGCGAGCTATCGCGGTTATTTCAAAAACCCTGATGTGGGCGGCACTTGTCGTCTATCTCTTTTTCCAGACCATGGCGGTGATAGGGATTTCCTCCAACAACGCCAAGGCGATTAATGCCGGCCGGCCGGAAGAGGTTTACAGTGTTATCCCGCTTGTTGTCGCGGCCGCCGCCATGCTAATTGGGGCGGTTGTGTTCGCGGCGCTGAGACGCAGGCGGTATATCGGAATCATTATCGGCGTTGTGGCGGCGGCAATCATGCTTATGGTTGCGCTTGATTTAGGCAGGGCATTTCCGGTTCAGGTCAACAGCTACGGCGATACCGGCCTCAGCACAGCCAAGCTGATCTGGCGGCATATCGGCATCGCGGTGGTGCCGGTATTTATGCTGGCGGGATGGCTTGCCGAACACTTCGCCGACAAGGCCGCCGCCCTTGCCGACAAGGGCAAGCACGGCTATGACCTTTCGGGCGACCCTATCTTTAAAGATGCCTATGATACGACGGAGGATCAGAAGCCGCGAAGGCCCAAACGCTCTGTGAGAAAAAGACAGGAAAACAGGTAAAAGTTAAAATATAGTCAAACATATAAAAAGGAGAAATTCTTTTATGTCAGGACATTCCAAATGGAGCAACATAAAACGCAAGAAGGAGAAAACCGACAGTCAAAGGGCAAAAATTTTCACAAAAATCGGGCGTGAGATTGCCGTGGCTGTCAAGGAGGGCGGAGGGGGCGATCCCGCCAGCAACTCAAAGCTGAAGGACTGTATCGCCAAGGCAAAGGCAAATAACGTCCCCAACGAAAATATCGAACGCATCATAAAAAAGGCGGTCGGCGATTCAAGCACCGACAACTACGAAGCCATACAGTACGAGGGCTACGGCCCGGGCGGAATAGCGGTTATTGTCGAAACCCTGACCGACAACCGCAACCGCACGGCGGGGGATTTGCGCCACTATTTTGACAAGTGCGGCGGCAACCTCGGCACCACCGGCTGCGTAGGGTACCTTTTCAAGAAAAAAGGCGTGCTTGTAATAGAGAACCAAGGGTTGGAAGAGGACAAGGTCATAGAGGATGCCCTCGAGGCGGGGGCCTCCGACTTTTCGGCGGACGGCGAGGCCTTTGAGATACAGACCGAGCCGGAGGATTTTGCCGCCGTCCGCGACGCCCTTGAAGCTAAGGGATATTCCTTTGCTTCGGCGGAGGTGGAGCAGCTTCCCGACGTTTATAACACCATTGACGACCCCGAACTGGTTGTCAAGATGGAAAAGCTGCTTGACATGCTTGAGGACAACGACGATGTGCAGAACGTATGGCACAACTGGGACCAGCCGCTCTAGGCACTAAGTTTTAGAGGTTAGGGGTTAGGGGAAAGCCCTAACCCCTATTCCTACTTCCTAAAACCCAGTGCCTAGCAACTAACTCCTAATCGAAAGGGGCTGACAGAAAATGAGCAGGGTAATCGCAGCAATATCCACGGCGCCGGCGCCCGCCGGAATAGGCATGGTGCGCCTGTCGGGCGACGGGGCGGTTGAAATCGCCTCAAAAATATTCCGCCCGCGTTCAAAAACCCGTTCGCTTGAAAAAACGCCGGGCTACACGGCGCTTTATGGATGGGTTTATGACGCCGACGGGGATATTGACGAATGTGTTGCCCTGGTTTTTCGTGCGCCCCACAGCTATACCGGCGAGGACGTGGTCGAGCTGACCTGCCACGGCGGGCTGTATCTTCTGCAGCGGACCCTGAGGGCGGCTATCGATGCGGGGGCGAGACCCGCCGAACCGGGCGAGTTTACAAAACGCGCCTTTGTCAACGGAAATCTGGATTTGACGGGGGCCGAGGCGGTCATGGATATCATAGCCGCCAACGGCAGGATGGCGGCAAAAACCGCGCTGGCGGCAAGGGAGGGCGCCCTCTACCGCAAGATGAGAGGGGTGCTCGACGAGCTGACCACGGCGGCGGCAAACCTGTCGGCCTTTGTCGACTATCCCGACGACGATATTCCGGAGCTTCAGCCCGCCGCCCTTAAAGAAATCCTGCAAAACGCAAGGCTTGCCCTTGGCGGACTGCTGAAAAACTATGACGCCGGCAGGGTGGTGCGCGAGGGTATCGACACCGTGATTGTGGGCAGACCCAACGTGGGAAAATCGACCCTGATGAACCTGCTTGCCGGATATGAGCGCAGCATAGTGACCTCGGTTGCCGGAACAACCCGGGATATTGTCGAGGATACCATCCGGCTCGGGGACATTGTTCTGCGGCTGGCGGACACCGCGGGGCAGAGGGAGACCAGTGACGAGGTGGAAAGTATAGGGGTGCGGCGCGCCCGCGAGAGGATGGAACGGGCCGAGCTGGTTCTTGCGGTGTTTGACGGCGCCGAGCAGCTAAACGACGACGACATGGCGCTGGCAAAGGCAGCCGCCGGACAGCCCTCGATTGCGGTTATCAACAAGGCGGACATCGGAATCAACATCAACGAAGAGTATATACAAAACCTATTTAAACACACGGTAATAATATCGGCCCAAAAGGGAGAGGGACTCGAACAGCTTGAACAGGCCGTGCGCGAGGTCACCGGGGTGGCGGCCCTGAACGAATCAGAGCCGCTTCTTGCGACAGAAAGGCAGCGCGACTGCGCAAAAAGGTGTCTCGAGTGTGTGAATGAGGCAATCGAGGCACTGGATATGGGATACACCCTTGACGCTGTCGGAGTCAGCATTGACGGGGCGATCGGCGCCCTTCTCGAGCTGACCGGGGAGCGGGCCACCGAGGCCGTGGTTGACAAGGTGTTCGAAAGGTTCTGTGTCGGAAAATGATAAGCCTGCCGGAAAGGACATGGATATATGAAATTCTTTGCGGGAGAATATGACGTCGCGGTTATCGGCGCGGGACATGCCGGTATCGAGGCCGCATTAGCGGCCGCCCGTCTGGGATGCTCGACCGTCATATTCACGATAAATCTCGATTCAATCGGCAATATGCCCTGCAACCCCTCGGTGGGAGGGACGGCAAAGGGACATCTTGTCCGTGAAATAGACGCTCTGGGGGGAGAGATGGGACTGGCGGCGGATGCCAACCTGCTGCAGTCGAGGATGCTCAACCGCGGCAAGGGACCGGCGGTTCATTCCCTGCGCGCCCAGATTGACAGGCGGGAATATTCGCGCTACATGAAATACAGGCTGGAAACCACCCCCGGACTAGATATTGTTCAGGCAGAGGTGGTGGGGCTTGACCGCACAAAACAGGGGTGGCGGCTGCTGACCCTGCTGGAAGCCGAATATTCCGCCCGGGCGGTTATAATTGCGTCCGGAACCTATCTTAAAGGAAGAATCTTTGTGGGCGACGTCAGCTACGATTCGGGACCCGACGGCATGTTTGCCGCAAGAACCCTGTCGCAGTCGCTTGAAAGGCTGGGAATCGCGCTCCGGAGGTTCAAGACCGGAACCCCCGCGCGCGTCCTGCGCTCCAGCATCGACTTTACAAAAACCGAAAAGCAGGAGGGAGAGGATCCGGTAATCCCCTTTTCGTTTGAAACCAAGCATAGGCTTAAAAACAGGGTTGACTGCCACATTACATGGACAAGCGAAAAAACAAAAGAGGTCATACAAAAGAACCTGCACCGCTCGCCCCTTTACGGCGGCAAGATTCACGGTATAGGAACCCGCTACTGCCCGAGCATAGAGGACAAGATTGTCCGGTTTGCCGACAAGGAAAGACACCCGGTATTTATCGAGCCGTGCGGGCTTAGAACCGAGGAGATGTACCTGCAGGGGCTTTCGTCCTCCCTGCCGGTCGACGTCCAGCTTGAATTTCTTCACACCGTTCCCGGATTAGAAAATGCCAAGGTGATGCGCTCGGCCTACGCAATCGAATACGACTGCTGCGACCCGTTACAGCTCGCCCCGACACTAGAATTTCTCGAAATACCCGGGCTGTACGGGGCGGGGCAGTTCAACGGCACTTCGGGCTACGAGGAGGCGGCGGCGCAAGGCTTGGTCGCCGGAATCAACGCCGCGCTGAAGGTGCTCGGCCGCCCGCCCATGATACTCGACCGGGCCTCGAGCTATATCGGGACCCTGATTGACGACCTTGTGACCAAGGGATGCACCGACCCCTACCGCATGATGACCTCAAGGTCGGAATACCGGCTTATACTCCGGCAGGACAACGCGGACGAAAGGCTGACCCCGATAGGAAGAGAGATAGGACTGGTGGACGACCGCCGATGGGAAGGCTTCTGCAAAAGACAGCAGGAGAAGCGGGCCGAGAGAGCCAGGCTGCGCCAAACCGTTCTGCCCCCCTCAAAACAGCTCAACGACATTCTTGTTTCATGTGAAACATCTCCGGCCAAAACGGGGGTCCGGCTGGAGGATTTGTTAAGACGCCCACAGCTTGATTATAAAAAGCTCGAACCGGTGGATACCGACCGCCCCGAGCTTGACCCGCTTGTTCTCGAGCAGGTGGAGGTCGAGCTTAAATACGAGGGATATATTCGCAGACAGCAGTCCGCCATTGAAGAGATGCGCAGACTTGAAAACAAGCTGCTGCCCGAGCAGACCGATTACAGCAAAATTACCGGCCTTCGCAAGGAGGCACAGGAGAAGCTATCGAAAATAAGGCCGAGAAGCATCGGACAGGCGTCCCGCATAAGCGGGGTCAGCCCTTCCGACATATCGGTGCTGATTGTCTGGCTCGGCAGCCGGAAGGACGACGGCGCCGAAGACGGCCGAAAAGGCGGTGACGGCGATGGCCGGGACGATTGACAAGGGATTTTTAAGGGAACAGGCCGCACTCCACGGCATAACCCTCGACGACGCCGCCCTCGAACGATTTGACTTGGTGGCGCGGATGATGCTGGACTGGAACACAAAAATAAACCTGACCACCATAACCCAACCAAGGGATGTTGTGCTCAAGCATTTTATCGACAGCATGGTCGCCGCCCCGCTGCTGCCCGAGGAGGCCTCGCTCATCGACGTCGGGACGGGGGCAGGGTATCCCGGGATACCCCTTGCCATTGTGCGGCCCGACATAAGGCTTACCCTGCTCGACAGTCTCAACAAACGACTGGTTTATCTTAAGGAATTGTGCTCGGCGCTGGAGCTTCCGGCAGGGCTGGTGCACGCAAGGGCGGAGGATGCCGGACAGGACAAGGAGCACAGGGAAGGATACGATGTCGCTGCCGCCCGTGCGGTGGCCCCCCTTCCGGTGCTGTGCGAATACTGCCTGCCGCTTGTCAGGCGGGGCGGGATCTTTATCGCCCTTAAAGGCCGGGAGGGAGAAATCGAGGCGGCCGAGGCCGAAAGGACGGCAGAGGTTCTGGGGGGAAGGCTTTCGGGGATAGAGAAAAGGCAGATATACGACGGCGGGGAGATAATGGAAAGACGGTTGGTCGTTTTTGAAAAGTCGGCGCCCACCCCGCCAAAATATCCGCGCAATTCCGCAAAAATCAAAAAACAGCCGATAAAATAATAAGAATCGACGGCAGGATTCAGCATGATGTGAACAAACCCTGTGCTATACTGACACTGAAAGGATGTGTCGGTATGCAGATTATGAAAAGGAAAGGGAAGTATAAGTGCAACGGCAGGATTCTTATGATACCGATAGACGACATACAGCCCAATCCGGATCAGCCCCGCCGCAGCTTCAGCTATGAAAAGCTGCTTGAACTGGCCCAGAGTATAGATGAAAACGGACTGCTGCATCCGCTGTCGGTCACCTTTCGCGGGGACAAGCCCGTTCTGGTTGCGGGGGAAAGGCGGCTGCGGGCGGCAAAAATCGCGGGAATGAGGGAGATTCCCTGTATCGAGGTGGACGCCGACCGCTCCCGGGCGGCCCTGCTCGCCCTTATAGAAAACCTGCAGCGCGAGGATATGAACTGCTTCGAGGAGGCCGAGGGTATAAAGCGGCTTATCAGTGTGTACGGTCTTACTCAGGAGGAGGCGGCCCACCGGCTCGGATGCGCCCAATCAACCATAGCAAACCGACTGAGGATTTTAAAGCTGTCGCCCGAGGAGCGCGAGCTCATTATTAAGGAAGGCTTGACCGAACGCCATGCCCGCGCTCTGCTTAGGCTCGACGAGGGTTCGAGAAGGATGGGGGCGCTGATAAGAATGGTTCAGGGGCGGCTTAACGTGGCCCAGAGCGAGCGCCTGGTTGAAGAGATGCAGGAAGACGCAAAAACAGGCAAGCGCAAAAAGGCCATGCCGCTTATACGCGACGTCCGGCTTTTTATCAATACGGTCAGCCACGCGGTAGACACCATGAGACGCTCGGGTATCGACGCGAGGGCCGAGAAGATTGAAACCGATGAATATATCGAGTATCTTGTGAGAATCCCCAAGAGGGAAACCGTCCCCGGTGCCGCAACCAACATTCGTCAGCGCAGGGGGATTACAGCATAAAACGCCTTACCGGCAACCCTTAACCACATATTATTTAAGCGCTATTGACGCGGTTTGTCCGCACAGTCTGCCCCGCGGCAAGCCGCGGGGTAAAATTAATGTTTCACATGAAACATTTGAAACATTAATAATTTGGGTCAAAACTCCGCTACCCCCTTTTTTCAGGGAAAATATTGTGTTATAATATAACGCAATCCGACCTGATCACAGGTCGAGGCCTTTTAACCTGTGGAAAGGTGGTACAATAGTGGCAAAGGTTATAGCGGTTGCAAACCAAAAGGGGGGCGTCGGCAAGACAACGACCACCGTTAATCTCACCTCGGCCTTGGGGGCGCTGGGCAAACGCTGTCTGCTGGTTGACGTTGACCCGCAGGGAAACGCCACCAGCGGCGTAGGAGTCAGCAAGCGGGACAGCATAATATCTACATATGAGCTTTTGGTTGGAATAGCCCAGCCCCAAGACGCGGTTCAGCATACCGAGTTTAACAACGTTGACGTACTTCCCTCGGGCATACGGCTTGCCGGAGCCGAAATAGAGATGGTGGATATAAACCGCCGCGAAAGCCGGCTGACCGCGGTGCTGGCCGCCTTTCGCGACAGCTATGACTTCATTATGATTGACTGCCCGCCCTCTCTGGGACTGCTTACCCTAAACGCCTTGTGCGCGGCCGACACCCTGATTGTTCCGATCCAGTGTGAATACTATGCGCTCGAAGGGCTGTCCCAGCTTATGTCGACCGTCAGACAGATAAAAAGATTATATAACGCCGAGCTTGATATAGAGGGAGTGCTGCTCACCATGTACGACGGGCGGATGAACCTGACCCAGCAGGTTGTCAACGAGGTCAAAAAGTTTTTCCCTCGCAAGGTGTTTTCGACCGCAATCCCCCGCAATGTCAGACTTGCCGAAGCCCCTAGCTTCGGAAGGCCGATAAACTATTACGATCCCGGCTCACGCGGGGCAGTCGCTTATAATGAGCTGGCGGAGGAGATTGTCCAAAGAAGAGCCAAGGAATAAGGAGTATTGAACGGAGGCAGGATATGATAATTAAAAGAGGTGGTCTCGGCAAGGGGCTTGACGCCCTGCTGGCCGAAAACTCACTGGACAACGCTTCAAAAACCGTCACCCTGCGTATTTCCGAGATTGAACCCAACCGCTCACAGCCGCGCAAGCAGTTTGACGAGGAATCGCTGGCGGAATTGTCCGAATCGATAGCCCAGCACGGGGTCTTGCAGCCCCTGCTGGTACGCCCCATGACCGACGGGACATACCAGCTTGTCGCCGGAGAGCGCAGATGGCGCGCCGCACGCATGGCGGGGCTGACCGAGGTTCCGGTGGTTATCCGCGAGATGACCGACCGGCAGGCTTCCGAGCTTTCCCTGATTGAGAATCTTCAGCGCGAGGATCTCAATCCCATGGAAGAGGCGCTGGGATACAAAACCCTGATGGGAAATTACGGGCTGACCCAGGAGGAAGTCGCCAAGGTGGTCAACAAATCCCGACCGGCCGTGGCAAACGCCCTCAGGCTTTTGAATCTTCCGTCCCGGATTGCCGAAATGGTTTCAGAAGGAAGGATATCGGCCGGACATGCGAGAGCCATCCTTTCCTTTCCCACCGAACAGGAACAGACAGAGGCGGCAGAGCTGGTTGTAAAAGACAGGCTTTCGGTTCGCGATATAGAAAAACGCGCAAAGCGTTCAAATAGCCCCAACAAGAAAAAGGCAGAGAATGATTTTATCCGAAACAGCTTTTATGACGAGGTTGAGCTGGCGCTGACCGAGCATCTCGGCCGCCGGGTTAAGGTTTTGCAGGGAGGAAAGGGCGGAAAACTGCTGATTGAATTCTATTCTCTTGATGATTTGCGAATGCTTGCAAACGAGCTTTCGCCTGAAAAATAATTAATAAAGGGAGACACCCGCAATGTTGGACATCAAACTGGTTCGCACAGACCCCGAAATGGTAAAACAGGCGATGCGAAGCCGAAACAAGGATATGGACGCCGTTATTGACCGCATTATCGCTATCGACGCCGAGCGCAGGGATATAAATGCACAGGTCGAGGGGCTTAAGGCAGAGCAGAATGCCGCCAGCAGGGAGGTTCCGCGTATAAAAAAGGAGGGCGGCGATATTACTGCCATCATGACGCGGATGAAGGCCGTTTCCGAACAGGTGAAGGAGCTGGACGTCAAGCTTTCCGCTTTAGAGGAGGAGCAGAGAAACGAGATGCTTTGTCTGCCCAACATCCCCCACCAAACGGTGCCTGTCGGCAAGGATGACAGCGAAAATGTCGAGTTGCGCCGCTTTATGCAACCCAAGCAATTTGATTTTGAGCCCAAGGCGCATTGGGATATCGGGGCGGAATTAGGCATTCTCGACCCCGAAACGGCGGCCAAGGTAACGGGGGCTCGGTTCCATTTTTATAAAGGGGCAGGGGCAAGGCTGGAACGCGCGATAATCAACTTCTTCCTTGACACCCACACCGCCAACGGCTACACTGAGGTCTTTCCGCCCTTTATGGTCAACCGGGCGTCCATGACCGGAACGGGTCAGCTTCCGAAGTTTGAGGAGGACGCCTTTAAGCTTAGCAATGTCGATTATTTTCTTATCCCGACCGCCGAGGTTCCGGTGACCAACATGCACCGGGACGAGATTCTGGACGGGACAAGCCTGCCGCTTAAATACTGCGCCTATTCGGCGTGTTTTCGCGCCGAGGCGGGAAGCGCGGGACGCGATACAAGAGGGCTGATAAGACAGCATCAATTTAACAAGGTGGAGCTGGTCAAGTTTGCCGATCCCGAAAACAGCTATGAGGAGCTTGAAGGGCTGACAAGGGATGCCGAGCGGGTTTTGCAGCTTTTGGAGCTGCCCTACCGAGTGGTTGGGCTTTCGACCGGCGACCTCGGCTTTTCGAGTGCAAAAACCTATGATATCGAGGTCTGGATGCCGTCATATAACAGGTATGTCGAAATCTCAAGCTGTTCGAATTTTGAAGATTTTCAGGCGCGCCGCGCCGCAATCCGATTTAAAAAGGACGTCAAGGAAAAGGCTCGGCTGGTTCATACATTGAACGGCTCGGGGGTTGCGGTTGGACGCACGGTTGCCGCAATCCTTGAAAACTACCAAAACGCTGACGGCTCGGTTACCGTACCCGAGGTTCTGCGTTCCTATATGGGCACGGATGTCATTCAAAAATAGAAATTGTTAAAAACAAGCTAAAATAAAAGGACGGGCATCCGCCCGTCCTTAAAAATGAATAGAAAAGGGAAGCCTGCAATGTCTGTTGAAGATGTTAAAAAATATCTTGATAAATGGGGACGCGGAAAGGATGTGCTGGAGTTTGACTCCTCCAGCGCGACGGTCGAACTGGCGGCCGCCGTCCTGGGAGTGGAGTCCGGACGGATTGCAAAAACACTCAGCTTTAAGCAGGGCGAGGGCTGTATCCTTATCGTGACGGCGGGGGACACAAGGATAGACAATTCCAAGTTCAAGGCCGAAATCGGCTGCAGGGCTTCCATGCTGTCACCCGACGAGGTTTTGAAGCATACCGGATATGCAGTCGGCGGGGTGTGCCCGTTCGCCCTCCCTCAGGGGCTCAGGGTTTATGCCGATATCTCGCTTAAAAGATACCGGACAATTTTTCCCGCCTGCGGCAGCAGCAATTCCGCAATAGAGCTGACCGTTGACGAACTGACCGAATATGCCGGTATAGAAAAGTGGGTTGACGTCTGTAAAACCAGATAAATAATATACATAAGGTATAAAACAAACGTCAATATACGGGAGGGATTATATTGGGTCGGTATCCGGTGCCGCTTGATTACACATGGGATATGCGGATTACCTCTTTTGATGTGGGGCAGGACAGGAAACTCAAGCTTTCGAGCCAGCTAAAGCTGCAGCAGGAGGTAGGGGAGCGGCAGTTTGAGCAGGGAGGGCTGGGCTTTGAGGAGCTGGTCCGCAACGGGTTGGCATTTGTCATAACCCGCACCAACAGCGTTATCCACCGCCGACCCGAATTCAACCAGGAGATAAGGCTGACAACCTGGCACCGAAGCTCAAAAGGGGTTCAGTTCTTTCGTTGCTATCAGTTTTACGATAAAAACGGCGAGCCGCTTATCGAGAGCGTTTCGGCCTTTGTGCTGGTCGATCCCGACACCCATAAAATCCTTCGCCCCTCGGTTTTTTCGAGCTTTGCGGTGACCGAACAGCCCGATAGGCTCAATGGTTGTCCCGACCCGGAAAAATGCAGCCTACCGAATGGCTTGCAGTCCGCCGGATTCAGGGATGTGCGCTGGTCCGATACCGATTATAACGGTCATCTGAACAACGCGGTATATGCCGATATTATAATGGATGCCCTGCCGAGGGAAACCAGAAACCGTGATATAAAAGGGTTTACAATCTCCTTTCTGAACGAAGCGCTCGAGGGCGAGATAATCGAGCTGGCGGCAGGCATCCGACACGGTGAAAGCGGGGACAGGGCATGGGTTTCGGGCAGCCACTCAAGAGGCCGCTGCTTTGATGCCTGTGTGAGCTTTAAGCCCGAATAAAAGGAGGGGATTACCCTTGACAGCCTTTGAGACCGCGCGAAGCCGCGGGCTTGCCCGCCTGCATGAGCGCCGCGGAATCGGAACCCTCGGAGAGCGAAGCCTGCATGTAATCCTCAAATACTGGATAGACCCCGACGAGGCCCACCACGAGGTACCCCTTGGGCTGGGCAGGCTGGTGGCCGACGTTTTTGACGGAGGGAGGGTATATGAAATACACACCCGCTCCTTTAACACCCTGCGGCCCAAGCTGGAGAAAATCCTGCCCGAGCATCCCGTAACCGTGGTTTACCCGATTGCGCGTGAAAAGCGGATTGTCTGGGTCAACCCCGAAAGCGGGGAGACCACGAAACCCCGCCGTTCCCCCAAAACCGGAAGAGTTTGGGACGCCTTTTACGAGCTTTACAAGATTAAAATGTTTCTGCGTGACGAAAGGCTGACCATCAGATTGGTCATGCTTGATATGGATGAATACCGCCTGCAGGACGGCTGGTCGCGCGACGGCAAAAGAGGGGCCCACCGTATGGAGCGGATTCCCTGCGCCCTGTATGAAACAATAGATTTGAACAAGCCCGAGGATTATACCGCCTTGCTGCCCCGGGATCTGTCCCCGGAGTTTACCGCCGCCGAGCTGTCGGCAGTTTTAAAAATCCCAAGACGCAGGGCGACCGAAATATGCAACGTATTGTATAATATAGGCGCGATTATACGCACAGGAAATAAAGGCCGTGCGTTTTTGTATAAAAAAGCGGAGGCATAAAGCATGCTCCCCGCTTTTTTCACTTTTAAGTTGTCACATTCGGCTGATAGGGTTTAATCTGTTTGGCAAATTCGTCAAGCTGTTTTTGGGTGTAGGGCGGGGCGTTTACCCGTTCCTCGTCGCAGCTGCGGAATATCTCGGGCTTGCGGTAGCGATTGAGGACATAGCGCGGCACAACCGGCAGCTCGTTTGCCATCGTGAGCAGGTCGTCAACGCTAAGCTGGGGAAAAACCGTGGTTCGGACTTCAAACGCCGCCCCCTTATCGGTCAAAAGCTCTATGGTTTTCAAAACGTCTTCGCCCGACACATGACCGCCGCAGACATCCCGGTATTTTGAAAGAGGCGCCTTGTAATCAACTGCAAAATAGTCGCAAACCCCCTTTTCAAGCACCTTTGCCACCGCGTCGGGGTTTGAGCCGTTGGTATCCAGCTTTACCCTGAATCCATACCGCTTTAATTCTGCCAAAAAACCAACCAAATCCTCTTGAAGCGTGGGTTCGCCGCCGCTGACGACAACCGCATCGAGCAGGCCGACGCGCGAGCCGAGAAACCCCCGCACATATTCAAGGCTGATTTCCTCCTGCCCGCCGCCTATTATCCGACGGTTATGACAGTAAAAGCAGTCGTAGTTGCAGCCCGGAACAAAAAACACGCAGGACACAAGCCCCGGATAATCGACAAACGAGCTTTTTACCATTCCCGCAATGACCATAAATCCACACCCTTATTACTACCCAATGTAAATACCGCCGGACATTATACCGGCGGTATTTACATTTTTCTTGTTACCGAAAAACTATATCACATATTTCTTGCGGTTTCTGTACTCCTCTTTTTTGCCGGTATTGTAGTTTTGGACCGGACGGAGATAACCGACAACCCGGCTCCACACCTCTGTATCAATCCCGCATTCGGGGCAGGAGAAATGTTCGCCCGAGATATACCCGTGGTTATTGCAGATTGAGAAGGTAGGGGTGATGGAGATATACGGAAGCTTGTAGTTTGTGAAAATCTTTTTTATGAGATTTTTTGTAACCTTGGGGTCGTGAATCTCCTCTCCGAGATAAAGATGCAGCACCGTACCGCCGGTATAAAGCGACTGCAGCTCGTCCTGAAGCTCAAGGGTTTCAAAAATGTCGTCGGTATATCCGACGGGAAGCTGTGAGGAGTTGGTATAGTACGGAACATCCTCGCCCGCGGTTATAATATCGGGATAACGCTCCTTGTCCTTTTTGGCGAGACGATAGCTTGTCCCCTCGGCGGGGGTGGCTTCAAGGTTGTAGTAATTTCCGGTTTCGTCCTGAATATCCATGATAACGTCCCGCATGTAATTGAGCGCCCGAACGGCAAATTCCTGTCCGCCCTTGGTGGTGAGGTCGCAGTCCTTGCCGAAAAGGTTCTGACACGCCTCGTTCATGCCGATAATTCCGATGGTGTTGAAATGGTTATACCAATAGCTGCCCGTCCGCTCATACACGTCCTGAAGGTAGTTTGCCGAATAGGGATAAAGCCCCTTTGCGGTTTGCTCCTCAATAACCTTGCGCTTGATTTCAAGGCTGTTTTTTGCGATGTTCATCTGTTGCCACAGCCGGATTTTAAATTCCGATTCGGTCTTGGAAAGATAGGCAAGGCGGGGCAGGTTGATGGTGACGACCCCAATCGAGCCGGTGAGCGGGTTTGAGCCGAACAATCCGCCCCCGCGCTTGCGCAGCTCGGCGGTGTTCAGCCTGAGCCGGCAGCACATCGAAAGGGCGTCCTCGGGAGAAAGATCCGAGTTCAGATAGTTGGAGAAATAGGGTATACCGTATTTGCTGGTAATCTCCATAAATTTATCGACAACCGGACTGTCCCAGTCAAAATCCTTGCCTACGTTAATGGTGGGGATTGGGAAGGTGAACACCCGCCCTTTGGAATCCCCCTCCATCATGACGTCGCAAAACGCCGTGTTCAGCAGGTTCATTTCCTCCTGAAAATCGCCATATGTCTCCTTCATGACCTGTCCGCCCGCAATGACGGGCTGGTCCTTGAGGGTGCGGGGCGGGACTATATCAAAGGTGAGGTTGGAGAAAGGGCACTGAAAACCTACCCGGGTGGGCACATTGAGGTTAAAGATGAATTCCTGAAGAGCCTGACGGACGGTCTTGTAGTCCAGCTTGTCATACCGGATAAAAGGGGCGCAATATGTATCAAAGGAAGACCATGCCTGTGCGCCTGCGCTTTCGCCCTGTGTGGTAAAGGTCGAGTTTACAATCTGACCGAGGAAGGAACGCAGGTGCTTGGGGGGCTTGGATTCCACCTTGCCGGGAACGCCGCCGAAGCCCTTCATCAATATCTGGCGCAGATCCCATCCGGCGCAATAAGGCCCGAAAAACCCCAGATCATGGATATGTATTTCGCCCGAAAGATGGGCATTGCGAATCTCGTCGGGATAAACCTCGTGAAGCCAGTAATTTTTAGTAAAGGCCTCGCGGATATAGTTATTCAGCCCGTTGATGGATTTCTGGGTGTTGGCGTTTTCGTTTATCTGCCAGTCGCGGTCATTGAGATATTCGGTGAACATATTAATGGTTGCACCGATCAGGGCGTTGGACTCCCGGGCCGAACGCCTTTTTTCACGGTAGAGAATATAGGCCTTGGCGGTTTTTGCATGTCCCGACTCAATCAATACCTTTTCAACGATGTCCTGAATGCTTTCGACATCGACAACTCCATCGGGGTAACGCTGCTCGGCAATCCGGACAACCTCGTCTCCGAGCTTTTCCGAAAGGGAAAAATCGTTTCCGCCCACAGCGGTTGCCGCCTTGTAAATAGCAAGAACAATCTTCTCCTTCTTAAAAGGAACTGTGGATCGGTCACGCTTAATGATTTGAGTCAACGCCACAAAAAACCCCACCTTTTCTTGTATGTTATGAACAGAATTTATTATAAATGAACCACAATATATATTGTTTATATTATAATCCGGACACAAGATATATTATAAGTCAGGAGGTATGGCTTGTCAATCGACTTCTTACACTATTTTTTAAAGTTCGGAGATTCAAGGCCGTAAAAGCCCCGCGCTGATGTTTTTTATTATAAAAAAGTGTATAAATTGCACCGAAATTCAAATAATAAATTAAAATCAAGAAAGGGGTTTTTATCGATGTCTTCACTAAACCAGATTGAGCTGCAGCATCTTCGCCACATCATCGGAGAGCATGATATGGTATGCGAAAAGTTTCAAGCCTATGCACAGCAGGCGATGGACCAGCAGGTGAGAAGCTATTTTGAAAAGTCCGCTCAGGATGCCAAGAAAACCAAGCAGCAGCTTATGTCATTTTTGAAATAAAGGGGGGTGCGGATATGTTGCAGGATAAAACCATGGTAAACGACGCGCTGTCAATGGCCAAGGCGAGCCTTACTACCTACACCACGGCTATTGCCGAATGTGCCAACCTCGAACTTAGGTCGGCACTTCAGCAGATACGCGGCAACGACGAAAAAGGGCAGTACGAACTGTATAAGCTGGCGGAGTCCAAAGGGTTTTACAAGCCCGCAATGATGGCGGCGGATCAGGATATTCAACAGATCAAGTCGGAATTGCAGCAGGGATAAAACAAAAAGGCTTTTGCGAAAGCAGGTGGTTCGCAAAAGCTTTTTGTTGGTATTTTATAAAGCGATCATTTCCATAACCTCGTCCAAGGAGCGGACGGGGGCGGCGCAGCTTTGGTTTTGACAGACGTAAAAGGCGGGCAGGGGTTGCTCCAACGAATAGCTTTGGGTAAATGGGGCGATTTTTTCAAGCTGCTTTGCATTTTCGGGTGTTTTTATCAGCACCGATATCCAGGGATAAAAGCCGCGCGAAAAGGCGTCCGACACCTCGGTCTGCTGCTGTTTGTCCTTTACAAGACAGACGATTTCGGCGGTGGGGTAGACCGCCTGCATCAGTGCCATAAGAGCAAAGCTGAAGGAAGCCGGATGGTCGGAAAACGGCCTGCCGTAAAACTTAAGTTGGCGATCTGCCGCCTCCCGCCACGCTTCCTGTCCGGTATACGCCGCCAGCCGAATAAGACAATATGCCAAAACCGAGTTGCCCGACGGCATGGCACCGTCATATTGCTCCTTGGGTCGGTATATCAGGGGCTCGGAATCGGACGGGTTCATAAAAAAGCCGCCCCGACTGTCCGAAAATCGGACAAGGGTGGTTTGGGCGAGGGCGTGGCATATCTCGAGATACTCGATTTGACAGGTTGCCTCGTACATCTCAAGATATGCCCACGCGAGAAAGGCGTAGTCGTCGAGAAGACCGCTCCCTTTCGCCCTGCCCTCCCGATAGCTGATAAGCAGATTGCCATTGCTGTCGGTCAGATGTTCTTTAATAAATGCAAGCGCCCGGCGGGCGGCGACAAGGTATCTCGCCTCGCCCAGAGCCCGGTATGCCCGTATATATGCGACGACCGTCAGGGCGTTCCACGAGGTCAGAATCTTATCGTCCTTGTGCAGGGCGGTTCTGTTTAATCGGTATTCCCGAAGTCGGGGCAGCATGTTTTCGATTTCGGGGTCGGGTTTTTCAAAATCGGGATTATCGATAAGGTTGGGGATGTTCCTGCCCTCAAAATTTCCCCTGTCGGTAATATCAAAATACCTGCAAAAACGCTCACCGTCGGCGCTTCCGAGCACCCCCGCGATTTCGGACAGGGTAAAGGTGTAATAACGCCCCTCCTCGCCCTCGCTGTCGGCATCCTGCGCCGAATAAAATCCGCCCTCGGGAGAGGTCATCTCGCGCTGTATATAGGACAGGTTTTTTTCCGCGACCTCTTTATAAAAGGGGTTGCCGGTTACCTGAGCGGTTTCGAGCAGGGATATGGTCAAAAGGGCGTTGTCGTAGAGCATCTTTTCAAAGTGGGGAACCAGCCACCTCTCATCTGTGGAATACCGCGAAAAGCCGTAGCCGATATGGTCGAAAATCCCGCCCCGATACATCTGCTGCAGAGTCTTTTCAACCATAAAAAGGGCGTTGGGGTGTATCTTTAAAAGGTGGCAGCGAACCAAAAACATGAGGTTGTGGGGGGTAGGGAATTTAGGGGAATAGCCGAAGCCGCCGAACTCCTCGTCAAAGGCGCGGTCAAAATATTTTGCCGCCTTTTCAACGGGGGAGCTGTCAAGCTCATAGCTTTCGGCCGAATCCCCCGCCGCCGAGATTGCCGCGGCAATCTCCCCGCCCGCGGCTGTCAGCTCATTGGGCGCCGTCCGCCACCTGTCGGCGGCGGTTCTGAGAATATCCAGCAGGCCCGGCCGCCCGTACCGGCTCTTTTTTGGGAAATAGGTTCCGGCGAAAAAGGGCTTTTGGTCGGGCGTCATAAGAATGGTCAGGGGCCAGCCCCCGCTTCCGGTCAAAGCCTGACAAACGTTCATATAGACCGAGTCGATGTCCGGCCGCTCCTCGCGGTCAACCTTTATCGAGATAAAATTTTGATTGAGAAAATCCGCCACCTCATCATCCTCAAAGGATTCATGCCCCATCACATGACACCAGTGGCAGGTGGAATAGCCGATTGAAAGTAAAACCGGCTTGTTCTCGGCCTTTGCCCGCTCAAACGCCTCCCCGCCCCACGGGTACCAGTTCACGGGATTGTACGCATGCTGAAGCAGATAGGGCGAGGTTTCGTTGATTAGTTTGTTGGGGTGTTTGGTTGTTTTCATGGCATCACCGCCTGAATCATTTGAATTGAGCGTAAA
>LSQX01258730.1_pt1 | contig 30413 bp, 27 predicted proteins | sample 654561 | NCBI WGS metagenome assembly LSQX01 (sample SAMN04489861, study PRJNA283612) | anaerobic digester metagenome | isolation source: 4 biogas reactors fed with cattle manure at either 37C or 55C with and... | place: Denmark: Kongens Lyngby | collected 2014 | reverse complement strand
CATCGGAATTATCATTCTTACGGCATTCGTCAACCTATTTATAGGATCGGCTTCTGCAAAATGGGCGCTTTTAGCTCCAATTATGGTGCCTATGCTGATGCAACTTGGAATCTCTCCCGACCTGACGCAAGCTTCCTATCGTGTAGGCGATTCGGTGTCGAACATTATTACTCCCTTAATGCCCTACTTTCCACTTGTTGTTGTCTATTGTCAGAAGTATGTGAAAGATACCGGAATTGGAACCTTAGTATCCACAATGCTTCCTTATTCAATTGCATTTTTTATTCTTTGGACCCTCTTTTTATTGCTTTATTGGGGACTTGGTATTCCGCTGGGAGTACAAGCTACTTATGAATATTTAATTCCGTAACAAGTTTGTTAAATCCTCACAAAAGCCTTCTCGAAAATAAAATCAAGAAGGCTTTTTTTAATTAACGTTCATTTTTCAAAAGAAATATGATCACTTCTGGATTGTTTCTCACCTTGAATTGTCCTGTCCGATGCGGTTTTGAATTTAATTATTATTGAAATAATTTAGGTGTTGCTTGTTACTAATCTGAAGTGATAAGAACGAATAATTCATTGTCCAATCGGTTCACATTTCTTATAAACTCCCGATAATTGACATATTCTTCAGCAGGAAATACGCCTTTTTGAATTTTCAATCTTCTCTTATACACGAGCAATTCAGAAGTTACCTGCTCAAAAGCAACTTGATAAGTGCCAAATTTAGTTTCTAAATTCACGGAATCAGGTACCGAACGCACGCTCAACCCTTGTGGCAATCGGATTTCGATGGTGTCTTCATCAATATATCCGTAAGCGATTTCCAAAGGATTTTTCCGATTTGGAATTTGAGGCGGGACATGAAGTCTTTGATTAAAAATATTCGGAATCAATAAAAACCCTTCAGAAACCGGTTTGACGTATGAATCCGTTTCAATTTTTAATTTTTCTTTAAAAACAACAGCCTCCCGATTGTTGTCGAAACTTACATCAGAAATTAAAAACCTGTTGATGTACGACCATTCATTTCTATAAAACGTTTCTACATCAGCAGCTTTTAATTTTGGCAAGCGAAATTTAGTTTCATATTGCAGTCCGTATGATTCCCGAGAAACAGAAGCGGTAATTTTTCCGGTTTTCGCAACTTGAACTTGAGCAACAGTTTTTTGTGAATTTTCCTCAGCGGCGTATGTTTTTGTTCTAACAATTTCACCTCCTTCCGGAGTGAGCATCAAAACATTTCTGTTGTGAGAAACGGAGCCTATAAAACCATAGGGAGTTTCCTGACTCGTACATTCCAACCAAGTTATTTTATCCCCATCGGGAATTCCTAAAATGACATGATTTCCCTGAAAAGACACAAAATCTTCATGAATATCGATGGTATTGGAATCTGCATAAAGCACTGTATAATACGACGAAATTCCTAAAGCATCCAGCAAAACTTTGGTATAATTGGTGAGTGCTTTACAATCGCCGTAACTTAATTTATCAACTTCCAAAGCCGGCATCGGTTTCCAACCTCCAATTCCAATCTGAACACTGACATAACGTACTTTATCTTGAAGGTATTGATAAATTTTACGTGCTTTTGCTTCGTTGGTTTTCTCATTTGCCACGAGATTTCGCACTCTTTGAATTGTATGTTCGGGAATCTCATTGACATCGCCCAACAGTTCTTCTTCCATCCATTTTCCGAAACTTTTCCAGCTTGTGGCAGTTCCTTGTTTGCCTTTCAGCATAAAATGATCCAGCGCAAAATTAGCATGAGGAAATATGGCTGTAAAATAGGGGCTGTATTCTTCATATTGAAGTGCCGTAAGATTCTCGGCAGTAAAAATCAATTCCTCGGGGGTTTCGTCAACGGTAATATTAAATCCATCAAAATTCATGGGCTTGTAGCGAACTTTGTTTTTGGGATCGAATTTAATTTTATAAGTACTTTTATAGGTGCTGCTTGCATAGCCGGAAAGAGGCGCCCACCGATTTATAAAAGCAGTATCTCCTGATTCTGTTTCACTTTCAAAAACTACAACATAAGGGTAAGAAGTGGGATGATATACGGCAGAAACAATCCGCGAATCTGAATAAAGATTTTCGCCTGCATGAGGACGATCTTGAAAATCTTTTTTCTTTTTCAGATACGTTTGTCGATTCCCCTGAGCATCATAATATTGTGCCCGTATGGACTTAATTCGGGAATTATCATCATAAAACTCATACAGGTTTGTAGCTCTATGCCCGGTTTTATTAAGAACTAACCAAACTTGACGTTTTTTGACACTTATTTTATTGATGTTGGTAATGTCAGTTTCAATTAGTTCTTCAATTAAAATTCGATTTGATTTTGTTGCTAATTCTTTCGGGTACTCAGGCAATGTATATGTTTTTTGAGCAAATAATTGTCCCCATAGCAGCAAAAAAAGACAAAAGACATATTTTTTAATCATCTTATTTTTAATTTATTTTTCTCAATTCAAGAACTCCGGATTGCGCCTCCATTAATTGAGTAAAAAACTCTTGTAACGCAGCATATGCTTCGGTCGGATAATGATAATTATTCAAACGAAAGTTCATTCTCATCACTACCGAATTATCAGAAACCTCATACTTGACGTTTAGAATTCCGTCATTATTGGGAAGACTAATCGTTTTATTTTCAGGGACTTTTAAAACTTCGTATTGATTCCCCAAATCAAAATTTACCGTGTAGGTGTTAACGAAAGGGAAATACAAATCAATAGGATATTTTCTGTAATTGTTTACAAAAGGATTGCTATTTATGTAGGGTTGAAAAGTGAAGGTACTGATATAATAAGTGTCTCCTTTATTGATGTTTTTTTCAATAAAAGTGAAATCATATTTTTCTTTATAAGGTTGATCCGGATTGTTGCGGTTTTCTATTTCAAAATTTGTAAGATTCAACTGCTCATTTTGATTTTGTTTTCGCTTTAACAATTCTTCCATTATTAAATTTCCATCTTGTACTCGCATATACAAATCGATATAACCCGCATAAATTTCTTCTGCCGTGCCTGAAAATTGTCCGTTTTCATTAGCTTTAAGATTCACATTTACATAATGGACATTTCGGTTATAAGGAGTAACAGGTTCCCAAAAACTTCCTTTTTTAAAATCCAACACTCTCCCATCGCCGTTCAGACAGTAGATGGGCAGCAAGCCAAATGAAGTGTTTTTACTTGTCGCATCGAGGTGGTAAATTTTTCCGTCGATATCCAAACGCGCGATGAGGTAATCAAATCCTGTATAAACCGGGTGCAGCTTTGAAGGCATCACACTATTTCGAGTAGCAATCAACATCGCTTTTGCATCCAATCCGGCAGCTTCAAGGGCATTGATTAATATGAGATTGATTTCTGAACTGTGTCCCGTCTTTTTTGTAAAAGCATTTTTTATATCGGTATGGGTCATCAAACGCCGATGTTGGTTCCAATGCATGTGTTTCTGTATAAAATAATAAACTGCCTTGGCACGTTCTGTTTTATCACTAATATTCAAAATTTCATTCGGCAATTGTTTTTTCATATATCCCGAATTGGTCAATTCCCTCCCTAAGTTTGAATCTGCATTAAAATAATCATCTAAGGTTTTCCAACTACTGGTAAAATAATGTCTTGAACCGAGCATATCCATAGCCTGAATCAATTCAAATTTGAGATAAGGTGAATAGTTATAAGGAGAAAGCATATAATCTTCTTCTTCTATAGCCGGAATATTTTTCATGGCATACACACCGACTTCACAATCTCCCGGAACACGATACCCGGGCAGATGAAAACAAGATTTTTTAATACTGACATCTTCTACGTCTAACTTTTTGTCGCCGTAAAGCGTTTTGCTGTAAATAAAATTCCCGGGAAGTTCAGTGGTTAATTCTGAATAAAGTGTCGGATAGTAATTAACAAAAGCCCAACCATTCAAATTTTGGAAATAAGGACTTATTAATTTGTAACTATACTCCAATACGCTTCCGTCTTTAACATCAGGAAAAGAAAATCGGGCATTTGCCCAATAGGTATCATCTTTGACGTGGTACAATTCTTTTTCATTTACAGGGAGTTTCCGGCTTCCGTTGTGGGTAATTGCACGAAAATTAGTGATTTTTTCATCACTATCCCTCCCTGTACCGTGATAATAAGAAACTGCTACATCGGCACCTTTAAATCGCGATGCGTCTAAAACTTTGGTTTTTCTGTGAATTTCATAGGTAAGATAAATTCTGTTTTCAATTAATTCCACTTGATAATGTCCTCTTTCATACAAAACCACTCCGGCAGCTTCGGGGTCATCCTTATATTCGCTCATGTTTAATTCTTGAACGGTAGGTTCTCCAAACGGATGGATGAGGGATTGGGCTGATGAAACTTGAACAAGACAAAATAAAAAGACCGAAAACAATAAAAACTTCATTATAAACAATTTTCAAATTATACTAATGACTCTTATTTCAAAAAAGAAATAAGAAAAAGCCAAAGTTAATGAAACCTTAAAGTATCTTAAAAATTTTAGGTTTGTTACTTTTAAATAAAAAACTTTCCAAAACCATAAATGCTTGGAAAGTTCTTCAATATCTTTTATTTGGGTTGTTATTTGCCCTTAAATTCCGGTTTTCTTTTGTTTATAAATGCATCCACCCCTTCGGCATAATCTTCACTTTGCGCCGATTCGATTTGTAGTTTTTCTTCCAATTCGAGTTGGTCTTCCAGATTATTATTCATCGAATTATTGAGCAATCGTTTGGTCAAACCCAATGCTTTTGTGGGCATATTGGATAAAATTGAAGCAATATTATTTACTTCTTGGTTAAAAGTATCCGACGGAAAAACTTTATAAATCATTCCCAGTCGTTCTGCTTCTTGCGCCGATATTTTATCTCCCAAGAACATCAGTGCCGAAGCTTTTTGGAAACCGATTAATCGAGGAAGAAAAAATGTTCCTCCGCTGTCCGGAACCAACCCGATTTTGCTGAAAGCTTGAATAAAACTCGCTTTTTCGGAGGCCACGACTACGTCGCACGCCAACGCAATATTGGCACCTGCACCTGCTGCCACACCGTTTACAGCAGCAACGATAGGTTTTTCTATTTTCCGAATACGGGAAATAATCGGATTGTAATGTTCTTCCAAGATTTTTTTAAACCCCGGATTCAATTCTTCAGAAGTAACTTCTTTTAAATCTTGACCTGCGCAAAAGGCCTTTCCTTCACCCGTAATGACAATGGCACGAACGGCAGCATCTGCTTCACAAGCATCCAGTTCTTTTTGAAATAACAATGCCATTTCTCTGTTAAAACTATTGAATACCTCCGGACGATTTAGTTTTAAAACAGCAATTTTATCCGTAATTGTCTTTGTAATCATAATGTAAAAGCGATAAAAAGTTTTCTTCCTGACAAAAATAACAAAGCAACGCTTTTAAACCGCATAAAGTAAAAACAAACTCATTCTTATTGTTTTAATAATTAATTGTTAAATAACAATGGCTCCGACACATTTTGACGAAGTAGTGATTTTTCTTTGGATTCAAATAGTAATATGGATTAAGATTAGTTGTGTTGTTTAAAACTTTCGGAGCGAAGACTATCATTATTCGGGGGAGTTCATGGTAGTTTCGCTACCGAAAGTATTTTATTAAATTTAGAATCTCATTTCAATTTATTAAAATAGAATATGCAGAAATTCATTCGGAAATCAAAATAAACGTCGTGAATGCATTCTCGGCATGAATTCGTTAAACCTTAAAAAATGGCAAATTTCACCCAATTTAAACGTCTGGAAATCCTGATTCACATAATCAGAAAACACGCTTATCTATCTAAGAAAAAAATAATCAAAATGATGGAAGAAGATTATGAAATTATCACCACTTCAAGAACATTGGAGCGCGATTTTAAATTGTTAAATTTAGAAATGGGAATAGAAATTTCTTACGACTATACTCATAAAGGATATTTTATTGAAAAAGACAGCGAAGCCCAATTGTTTGAATTTCTACAGTTTGCAGGGCGTATTTTTTTAGGCGAATTGTTTAAGGAGTCATTAACCAGCTTTAAAGAGTTACCAAATCGGGTGGCACCTGAGGATTATACCTATTATGAAGGAGTTGCACAAATGCAACCCATTTTATTGGCAATTCGCAGTCAATCTGACATTCAATTTATTCATGAAAATTTCACACGAAATTCAAAAACCCAATACCGCATCACGCCATTACAATTGCGCGAATACGACCGGCGGTGGTATGTTGTGGGAGTTCCTGAAAATGAAGCTCAAATTAAAACCTATGGATTGTCGCGAATTTCCAACTTAAAGACCTTGGGAATTTCTTCTGTTCGTTTTGAAGATTTTGAACATCAACTTGAAAAGTTTAATCGTATTGTCGGTTTGAATTATGACGCAGCAGACAAAGCCGAAATTGTCCGGATCATCGCTAGTGAAAAACAGTTTAAATACTTAAAAACGCTTCCCTTACATAAAAGTCAGAACATTGAAAAACAATTTCCGGACGGCAGTGTTGAAATTAGTTATTATTTAATTCCAAATTACGAATTGAAAATGCAACTGTTAAAAATGGGCGATCAAATTCAAGTATTGGCGCCTGCTTCTCTTCGAAAAAACATTGCAGAAACGTTAGAACGCAGTTTGAAAAACTACAATTAATTAGCGCAAACATTTAAAATAATCAAACGGTTCTTGACAAGATTCACATTTAAAAAGGGCTTTGCATGGTGTGGAGCCAAATTGACTAACCAAATTTGTTTCCGTACTCCCACATTGTGGACATTTTACCAATTTTTTCCCTCCGAGGAGCACCTCTTTATCGTGAGTTTCCGAAAGCGGACGGGCAATTCCGTAAGCTTCCATCTTTTGCAATCCTTCTTCAGAAATCCAATCTGTGGACCACGCCGGAGAAAGAATGAGAGTTACTTCAGCCGTTTTTCCTTCGTTGGCAAAAGCCGCTTTTAAATCGTCAGCAATGACATCCATAGCGGGACATCCGGAATACGTAGGCGTCAGCTTGATAAAAACCGTATTGTCTTTTTCGACAGCTTCACGGATCACGCCTAAATCCAAAACGGTAAGCACGGGAATTTCAGGATCGGGTACCGACGAAAGTGTCGCAATCAGATGAGATTCAATATGTACAGAATTATTTTTCAATTTATTTAGATTTTACGTTCTTCTACACCCTTAAACAGGTTGGTCTCCGTTTCATTCAATCTTAATTTATTGTTACCATTCCATTCCCGGATAGGTTCGTTGCATATATTGTAATTCAGCAAGAATGTAACCCATATGCTCGGTATGAATTCCTTCTTTTCCTCCTTTGTGGAAATAGTTGTTTTCAGGAACCTCAAGAGTCGCTTCGGTTAAAATCTCAGCAACTTGTTGGTAATAATTGTCTCTTAAAGCTTCCGTATCGACTCCTATTCCCGATTCCATCATTGCTTTACACGCTTCTGTCTGATGGAAAAGTTCATCGGTATAAGGCCATAAATCATCAATTGCAGCTTGCATACGCGTGTGGCTTTCTTCGGTTCCGTCACCAAGTCTTTTTATCCAATCTGAAGAAAAACGGACGTGGTAGCGCACTTCTTTCAACGATTTTTCCGCAATGGCAGCCAAAGTCAAATCTTTGCTTTTTGTTAGTTTTTCCAAAAACATTTCATGAAATACATCAAAAAAGAAATGTCGAGCCATAGTGTATGCAAAATCCGTATTGGGTTGTTCTACTAAAAGAACATTCACATATTCTCTTTCTTTACGAAGCATGGCGATGGTGTCTTCTGTCCTTCCGTCTCCTGCAATTTTTGCGGCATATTGATAATAACTGCGCACTTGTCCAAGTAAATCCAACGAAATATTTGTACAGGCAATGTCGGTTTCCAAACTCGGTCCATGACCACAAAGCTCGCCCATGCGTTGCCCCAGAATAAGTGAATTATCGGCGATTGTGAGGATGTATTTATAGAGTTTCTCTTGAAAGGAGGAATCTTGGGAATAATTGCTGTTTTTTAATTCTTGAGACATCGTTTTAATTTCTTAATTAAGGTTTAAAAAGCGTAATGATAAAATTCTTCATCACCCGCTTCCTCCCGGTTACATTCCGGAAAACTCCGTTACCGAAGGAAAAACTTACATGTGTTTCACCTCATCCGGTAAATCATAAAACGTAGGATGACGGTAAATTTTATCTTTTGCAGGTTCAAAAAGTTCTTCGTTGTAATCGGGATTGGAAGCGGTAATATTTTTGGATTCTACTACCCAGATGCTTACGCCTTCATTGCGTCGGGTATAAACATCGCGCGCATTGGCGAGTGCCATTTCTGCATCGGCTGCATGTAAACTTCCAAAATGACGGTGTTCCAATCCGTTTTTGCTTCGTACGAAGACTTCCCACAGCGGCCAATTCTTTTTATCGGACATAATTATTAATTTTTTCTTTTTAACTGTTACCCAACTTTTACATGTTGTTTCTTTTCCTGTTTTTCAGCATACGCCATCGCAGCATCACGAACCCATTCGCCACGTTCCCAAGCGCCTACTCTTGCTTTCATGCGCTCTTTATTCATCGGACCGTGTCCTTTGACAACCTGCCAAAACTCGTCCCAATCAATTTCGCCAAAATCATAATGTCCGCGTTCTTCATTCCATTTTAAATCCGGATCCGGAACGGTAATTCCGAGAATTTCAGCCTGAGGTACGGTTTGATCGATAAACTGTTGACGCAATTCGTCATTGGTTTTTCGTTTCAATTTCCATTTCATCGATTGTTCGGTGTGCGNNAACATCATCAAACTCGGCCACCACCAACGATTCAGTGCGTCTTGCGCCATGGCTTTTTGTTCTTCCGTTCCGCGACAAAGCGTTAGCATAATTTCATAACCTTGACGCTGATGAAAACTTTCTTCTTTACAAACGCGAACCATCGCGCGTGCGTAAGGCCCGAATGAAGTGTTGCAAAGCGGTACCTGATTGATTATCGCAGCACCGTCCACCAACCAACCGATCGCACCAATATCTGCCCAAGTAATTGTGGGATAATTGAAAATGGAGGAATATTTTGCTTTTCCACTGTGAAGTTGTTCATAAAGTTCTTCCCGTGAAACTCCCAAAGTTTCACAAGCAGAGTACAAATACAATCCGTGACCGGCTTCGTCTTGAACTTTTGCCAAAAGCGCTACTTTTCGTCGAAGCGAAGGAGCTCTGGTAATCCAGTTTCCTTCCGGCAACATTCCGACAATTTCAGAATGTGCATGCTGACTGATTTGCCGAATATGCGTTTGTCTGTATTTTTCCGGCATCCAATCACGCGGTTCTATTTTTTCGTCACGGGCAATGCGCGCTTCGAAAATTTCTTCTAAGTTTTTTATTTCTTTTTCGCTCATAATTCACTTTTTAAACTGTAAATTTTAAAATCATAAAGATAATTTACTTAGACGTCAAAATCCACTTTTACTTTCTCTGATACGGGAACAGATTGACAGCTTAACACATAATTGCTTTCAATTTCTTTATCTTCAAGTGCATAATTGACTTTCATTTCTACTTCTCCTTCCAATATCTGACATTTACAAGTGCTGCACACGCCTCCTTTACAGGCAAAAGGCAAATCGGCTCCGGCAGCGAGTGCGGCGTCCAAAATATTGTCAAAATCACGGGTCATCGTAAACTTAAATTCTTTTCCGCCGTCCAGAATGGTAACTTCGATTCCTTCAACATTTTGTTGTGCCAAACGTTCCATCCGCTTAATGTCTTCTTCGGAAAGTCCTGTGACGAAAAGTTCGTAATGGATTAATTCTTTTGGCAATCCGGCTTGTATCAAATACTCACTAACGTAATTGACCATGCTTTCCGGTCCACACAAAAAAACCTCGTCCGTATCGGGAATATCGATAAACGTCCGCGTCAGTATTTCCATTTTCTCATCGTCAAAACGCCCGTTGAACAACGGAATGTCACGATGTTCCTTGGTCAAGAAATAATAAATTTCCAACCGACCAAAATACTTGTTCCGAAGTTGCTCCAATGTTTCTTTAAAGATAATGGATTTTGCAGTACGATTGACGTAAAACAACTTGCAAGTAGCATTTGGTTCCAATGCCAAATGTGTGCGAATCATAGAAAGGACGGGCGTGATACCGCTTCCGGCTGCAAAAAACAGATAATTCTTGGATTTATCAGGTTGGATGTCCACGCCAAAAGTTCCGCTTGGAATCATGACGTCCAAGGTGTCTCCTTTTTTTAATTCGTTATTTACAAAATTTGAAAAAACACCCTCGGGAATAGATTTCACAGCGACTTGCCATTCACTATCCACCGGGCTGGAGCATAAACTATAAGTACGTCGGGTATCAACCCCGTTAAATTCTTTTCGCAGGGTCAGGTGTTGTCCCTGACGAAATTTAAATTTTTCCGTCAGATTTTCCGGAACATCAAAGGTTATTACGGAACAATCTGCAGTCTCCTTATGGATATCTTTTATTTTTAAGGGATAAAACTTTGCCACGAACTAAAATTTTAGGATTCACAAAACTAACACTTGTTAGTCAAAAATGCAAGATTAATAAATAGTGAAGTTTTTTACGATTTATTTTTATACAATTCCGTTAATGAGCACAGCAGTCATTTCCTTTTTCAACACATTGACTTCCAGTTTTCCACGTTTTTCGTGCCACAGATGCAAGTTGCGCAAAGTGGACAAAATGGAAAACAAAATCAATTCGGGATGCAAGGGTTTAAATTCATTTTTTGAGATTCCTTTTTGAATAATTTTTCGGAAATTCATTTCGTAAGCATCTCTTTTTAAGACAAATTCGTTACGGTTGTCTACCCGAAGGTGCACCCAATCGTTGTTTAGAGCAGCCATGGCGCGAGCGTGTTTTAGGGTAATTTCAATGTGTTGTTCGATAAGAAGCACCACTTTATCGAGAGATGAAATTTCAGAATTTTGCACTGTTTCCATTCCTTGTGTAAATGCTTCGGCTACTTCCAAAATAAGCACGGCAAGGATTTCTTCTTTGCTGTGAATGTGGTTGTACAAACTGGCAGCTTTCATGTTTAGTTTGGCAGCAATATCCCGCATGGATACCGCGCTGTATCCTTTTTCTTTAAAAAGCAATGCCGCAACTTCTATGATTTCTTCTTTTCGGGTGATGGTTTTCATAATGAAGTGATTTAAACTTTTTGATAAAAGATAAAAGGGTTGCCGATATTTGCGTCACCAAACGTTAAATATTCAAAAACAACCCTTTATGTACACAGTACTTGACAAAAATACAATAGAAATGGAAATTATTCCACACATCCCATTGGCAAAACGGGGATTTCAACCAACAGTACCATTGGTGGAGATTGTAAATGCAATACTCTACAAGCTAAAAACGGGTGTGCAATGGCACCAGTTGCCCACACGGGTGTTTTTTGAGCAAAGGCCATTAAGCTGGGAGGCCGTTTACTACCATTATCGAAAATGGTGTGTCAACGGAGTTTGGAAAAGTTGCTGGATAAGTCTTTTGGAAAAACATAAATCCTTCTTGGACCTCTCCAGCGCAGACCTCGATGGCAGCCATACTCCTGCAGTACGTGGAGGGGAACAGGTGGAGTACCAAGGCAGGAAAAAACGCAAGACCACAAACGCCCTATACCTGACCGACAGGCAGGGGCTACCGCTTGCCATGTCCGAGCCTTTGGCGGGGAACCACAACGATCTTTATGAAATTGAAGTGCAGTTTGAAGTGGTCACGGCAACCTTAGGGCAGGCCAATATTCCTGTGGAAGGTCTATTTCTGAATGCTGATGCCAGATTTGATTCGAAAGAATTCAGGAAATCCTGTGAGGGCAAAGAGATCAATGCCAATATATGTTTTAACAAACGTAACGGAAATATGGACAGAGATGAATATTTCGACCAGGAACTCTATCGCCAAAGGTATTCCATAGAGCGAACCAACGCTTGGATGGACAGCTTCCGCTCATTGCTCAATAGATTTGACACAACTGTTGCTAGCTGGCTGGGGTTCAACTACCTGTCATTTATAGTCCTAGCACTTAAAAAATTTAAAAAGAATAAATTAGAAAAAGTTTAAACCACCTCAATTATTGAAAACAAATTACAAATATAAGATACTTGAAACTATCATTTTTATGGCTTTGGACTTGCATTAAAAATTAACCCCGAAACTTCACAATTTCGGGGTTAATTTTATCACTATTGTTTTAAACATTTACTCGTTGACGACAAAGATTTCATCTTTTTTTGCAACAAGTGTTGTTTCCTCTTCAATTAATTCGATGACGGATTTTTCGGATTCAATGGCAGAAGTGCGTTTTTCTGCCTCCATTTCCCCAAGAATCGGGGCTAGAACCAATCCGACCAGACACGTGAGTTTGATAAGAATATTCATGGAAGGTCCGGAAGTGTCTTTAAAAGGATCTCCCACAGTATCTCCGGTAACTGCCGCTTTGTGTGCTTCACTTCCTTTATGAACCTTTTCCCCGTTAATCATCACCCCGGATTCAAATGATTTTTTGGCATTGTCCCACGCGCCTCCGGCATTGTTTTGAAAAATCGCCCACATCACACCACTGACACAAACTCCTGCCATATAACCTCCAAGAGGTTCTGCTCCGAACAAGAAACCGATAACTACAGGTGTGACCAAAGTCAGCAATCCGGGTAAAATCATTTCGCGTAGGGCCGCTTGAGTAGAAATATCGACACATTTGGCATATTCGGGTTTTGCAGTTCCTTCCATAATTCCGGGAATTTCTCGGAACTGTCGGCGCACTTCTTTAACCATCTCCATCGCCGCTTTTCCTACAGATTTCATAGCCATCGCAGAAAACACCACAGGAATCATTCCACCTACGAACAACATTGCCAACACATCGGCGCGAAAAATATTAATCCCGTTAATTCCGGTAAAAGTCACGTACGCTGCAAAAAGTGCCAAAGCGGTTAATGCTGCCGAAGCAATTGCAAACCCTTTTCCAACCGCTGCGGTGGTGTTTCCTACAGAATCAAGAATATCGGTACGTTCGCGAACCTGCGGATCCAATTCGCTCATTTCTGCAATACCTCCGGCATTATCGGCAATCGGGCCAAAGGCATCAATAGCCAATTGCATTCCGGTGGTTGCCATCATCGCCGATGCAGCCAAAGCCACTCCGTAAAATCCTGCCAATTCGTAGGAACCAAAAATAGCGGCAGCAAATAAAATTACCGAAGTGAACGTGGACATCATTCCGACAGAAAGACCTGCGATGATATTGGTTGCTGCTCCGGTTGATGAATTTTCAACAATGCTCATGACCGGTTTTTTACCAATACTCGTATAATATGCTGTTACTACTGAAATCAATGCTCCCACGGCAAGTCCGATACAGGCAGTCCAGAAAACATTCATGGAAGGTATTTCTCTTGTTCCTTCTCCAAAAAATTTCATTGTCATGGTTTCGGGAAGCATCCACTGAATTAAAAAGAAACTGGCGATGAGCGTCAGGATAATCGCAGTCCAATTTCCGGTATCTAAAGATTTTTGAACTTGAGCTTCACGTGCTTCGTTATTTTTTACACTCACAAAGAAAGTTCCGATTACCGAAGCCAAAATTCCCACGCCGGCAATTACCAAAGGCAATAAAACAGGTCCCATATTATTGAAACTGTCGGAAAATGCTGTTCCGCTTGTATCGGCAATATCTCGAATCACGTAATTTCCAAGAACCATTGCCGCCAATACGGTCGCCACGTAGCTTCCAAACAAGTCCGCGCCCATTCCTGCCACATCGCCGACATTGTCTCCTACGTTATCGGCTATTGTCGCCGGATTTCGGGGGTCATCTTCCGGAATTCCCGCTTCAACTTTTCCCACCAAGTCTGCTCCAACATCTGCGGCTTTTGTATAAATACCTCCTCCAACGCGCGCAAACAACGCAATGCTTTCGGCACCCAGTGAAAATCCGGCCAATGCTTCAAGCACGACGGTCATCTCATTGTAAAAATTTGAAGAATCTCCGGTTATAAATTGACCGATAAAAAACAGTGCGAACAAGCTTAATCCGAGTACGGCCAAACCGGCTACGCCTAATCCCATAACGGTTCCGCCTCCAAAAGATACTTTTAAAGCTTGTGGAAGTGAGGTTTTTGCGGCTTCAGCGGTTCGGGCATTGGCATCCGTGGCAATGCGCATTCCGATATTTCCTGCCAAAGCAGAAAACAAGGCACCAAAAATAAACGCAGGAACAATCATCCAGCTTGTAGTATCTACCATAGTAGACACGAAATATAAAAGGACTGCTGCAATAATTACAAATATTACCAGCAGTCGGTATTCTGCATTTAAAAAAGCAAGCGCACCTTCTTTTATACTTTTTGATATGGATTGCATGCGCTCGTTACCGGCAGGTTGTTTTTTTACCCAGTTCATGCGAACGAGCATGAATAGAAGTCCCAACACAGACAAGATGATGGGAAGAAAGATGATGTTCTTTTCCATTATTTATGATTTAGTTGTTTTAGATTTTAAGACAACAAAAGTAGTTAAAATCATTTCGATATTGAAATGGAAAAAGAAACAAGAATCTATAATTCTTATGAATCCTGCGTCAACGCAACAAGAACGTTTGCTTATTTACTGTTTTATTGTAAATTTACCATTTGCATCTGCCGTGGTTTTATAGCGTTCCACACATTTGTGATAGATGCTGACAGCTTCTTTTGCATCGCCCCAACCGCCTACATCGACACGCTTTTTCTCTAAATCTTTATAGACTTTAAAGAAGTGTTCGATTTCCTTTATTAAGTGCGGATTCAAATCGGCGAGATCATTTAACGAATTCCAAATCGGGTCAGACATCGGAACGCAAATAATCTTTTCATCCGGTCCTTTTTCATCCGCCATATGGAAAACTCCAATGGGTTTTACTTCCATCACACACATCGGGAAAGTAGGTTCGTGCCCCAGAACCAGTACATCTAACGGATCGCCGTCTTGCGCTAATGTTTCAGGGATAAATCCGTAATCCGCAGGATACATCATACTGCTGAAAAGCATTCTGTCAAAACGGATTTTATGTAATTCAAAATCATATTCATACTTGTTACGGCTTCCTTTTGGTATTTCTATAAGCACGTCAAACCTTGTGAGCATAATAAATTCATTTAAAAATTCGTGCAAAAATAAGGGTTTGCAACTGATTGCAGAATTATTTTGAGTCTATTTCCTAACGAATATTCGTGGTGCTTAAAATAAAAAGACTTGAATTTCTCCAAGCCTTTTTACTTCATTTATAGTATCCCGTTTAAAACTATTCGGCAATTTTCACATTGTCAATCTGATAAGTGGTCGTGGTTCCATTTGGAGATCCGAGATATTGATAAGCAACATACACGGTTTGTCCTGCATAAGCGGAAAGATCAATTTCTCCGGAAGGAGTGAATGAATCTCCGTATCCACTGCTATGACCTGAAGAGATAGTGGCATTTAGATTGGTCCATGTAGCTGCGTTGACATCTCCTGTAAAATCTGTACTTATTTTTACGGTTAATGCATCGCCATTGTAATGTCCGTCATTGGTTTCAAAACTTAATTTCGGAGCCGAACCTGAAGGCAAAATCACACCCGGCGTAATTAACCATACTTCATAAGGATCTTGATTAACGTTATATGCTGATGTTTGAGCATATTTGTTGCTGCTGAACTCGCGCACTTCCCATTTTCGGGTTCCTCCGTTTACATTTACGTTTGTCCATCCCGGCAAGTTTACATTTTCGCCAACTCCGGCCGCATGATTTTCAAAGTTTTCTGTAAAAGGAATCGGCATTCCGTCTCCGGGATTTGTTCCTCCACCTTGTCCGCATCGATCCCCGTCCATTTGAACATCATCGGTATCGCGAATCAAAAGTTGCGAATCATTGCCAAAAATACTTAACAGCGCTGTAAGGCTTCCATTTCCGGTGGGAAGCGGAAAGTTTTTAAAATCAGAGAAACCACTGTTTCGTAAAATCACACGATTTCCGTCACAATCCTCAACAAATCTGTTTACGCTAAAGGTATCGTCAATGTTTCCGTAGTACGCTCCAATTAAATCATCGGTAAACTGAACTCCTTCGAGTTTAATCAATGTAGCAAGCTTGGAAGGATCCCCCAATTGATTCATTGTAATCACCGTAGGAACAATTTCCACTTTTTCTGTAGAGCGAAGGATTCTGTTCTCAAAATCCGGAATTTCCATTCGTCCTACTTCTGAACCTTCACGGATTCCGATGGTTGGCAATCCGGCAAATTCACCTATATAAAGTCCGTCTACTCGAAAATATATTTTTTGACCGGCTCCGAATTTGGTGTATAAATCGGTTGAATGCGTCGAAATAACAACTCCCGCAGTTGGATTTTCAGGAGCATCTTGAATAAAAAGTTGTTTGTAAATATTTCCGCTTTCATCATCGGAAGATACATAGCCTTCCAAATACATTTCTCTTGAGGAACCGTCTCCTGTTTCTATGATAACCGGTTCAAAACCTTTGTACATTTCTTTTACTGTTCCAATCGTGGTATTCACTTCCACATCAGGTTCCTCCATATTTATCGGAGGAACATCAAAGTCATCATCTTGAACACAAGACGTGATTAGGATTCCCATAAAAAGCAAAATGCTTAGTATTTTGATGTTTTGATTTTTTTTCATCTTTATAAAATTAATTCTTTTTTATTTAAAATCTAAAGTAAACGTTTATATAATAATTGGCTCCGTAGCCATACCAATATTTAGGTCCAAAAACTCGCGTGTCATTTGACATATCGTTGGACAATGTTTGATAATTTGCATTTCGCCCTTGCTCAAATCCACCGGTTTTATATTCTTGATTAAAAATGTTGCTTATACTTGCGAAAAATCCGACAAAATAATCGCGTCCGACTCTCCACGATTTTCCTCCTACCAAATTGACGAGCATATAATCGTCAAATCTTTCTTGTTTCAACATTTCCCGCGCCAGTGTTTCATCGTAATTACTAAAAGGCATGCCGTCAGTATCGGTATAAAAGTTTCGCGTTCGTGCCAATGGGGACACATCTATGTAACCGTGAGAAAAGTAATTTGCCGTTACACCAAACCACCAAAAAGCAGGATCGCGATATTCAAAACCAATTTGATAAGCTTGTTCAGGACCGCCTGCCACGTGATAATTTTTCAAATATGATTTTCCGAAGAATTGTGGATCGACAAAATCATCCGAAGTGATATACAACTCCGGATTATTTTCATAGATGTTTTGACCATAAGCGGCAGCTCCTTTTAATTTGATTGTTGGAGTCACTTGTGCTTCAATTCCCAATTCCGCTCCTACATTTCGTTTATGAATATCTGTCAATACTTCCTGAACAAAGGCAGTTGTTGACGATCTTCCCTGAATGGAAATTCCGTCGGCATAGAAAAACGAAATGTCCGTACCGTCCTGCAACAAGGAGTAATATCCGGTTAATCTTACTTTAATTAATGGGGTTCGGAAAATATAACTTGCATCGACATTCATATTCGTTTCTTCCTTTAGGTCAATCACAGTCATGTTATTTTGACGTGCATTGGAAAAGGAATTTCGCATCGAAGGCGGATTTGTAAAATAACTTCCGTTAAGCGTAATGGCGTGTTGCCCTGTAATTTTATAGGTAATACCTCCTTTAGCACCATAGGTTGAAAAGTCTAATTTTTCACTTTTCCCGTAAGAATCGTTCCCATCAGGATAGGAACCGTTTCGGTACAATCCATTTCGTTGATAAGATGTTTGCGCATATTTTCCGGCTATGTAAAAATCAAAGAGCGAATAGGAAAATTGAGCCTGTACAAAACCATCGATGGTAGTAGCATCCAGTTCATAGCTATATTTAAACTCATCATCTTCTCCAATAATTCTATCCGGATTATTTAAATCATTTTGTGCTTGATCTCCCTGGTTAAAACTGTCGATATCCAAATATCCGTTTCCTCCCAACAAGTCAATCATTTTTGCATAATTGTGCGAATTGAGTTTTCTGTAATTTACGGCTGCCGTCAACTGAATGTTATCGGTAAGATGACTGTTTAAAATAGTGTTAGCCGATAATTGACTGTCATCTTTACGGTCTTCGTATAAGTAATAACGAGACGTTCCGCCATAGAGGATATTGGTTTCATAGATATTATGCCAGTCAATCTGCCCGTCATTTACAAATTTGTCGTAAGCGCGGTAAGCCCCTTCGTAATTTGGACCGTTCGCCAGGAAAAAGCTCGGAAGTTTTTGATAATACGAAGGATCGGGGTTTGGTGCATTGTCATATCCCAATCTGCTGTCGCCGATATGTCCGATTTGATAGCCGATATTGGTGTTTAAATCGGTTTTGGAAGTGATGTTCCAATAGTGATTCAACATAAATACAGGTTCGGAAATATTTCGGATTCTGGAATTTCGCATATCTCCATTTTGATATCCCCAATATGAATTGTACCGGGTTCCTTTTAAATCGTAAACTTCTTGCGTATTCGCGGAAGATTTTCCACGTCTGTTAGGCGTATAGAACGCTGTAAAATTTAAACTGTGATTGTTATTGAATCTTTTTTCGACAGAAACGTAAAAAGAATTCGCATCATAAAGCGTTCCTTCTCTGTATCCTTCATTCGCATATCTGCGGGAAGCAAGCACGGAATATGCCCAGCCGTTTTGAAGCAGTCCACTGTTATAGGATGCCATCACACGACCACGGTAACTTCTGTTGCCCATCGCATACGATACCCTCCCGCCTTCTCTGTATTGTGATGCTCTCATAATAATGTTGGTACTTCCTGCCAAATCTCCGAAAGTGTAATCATTTGGAGTCATTCCCATGGAGAACTCCTGATTTCTTTGAGCGTCATTCAATCCGCCCCAATTTGCCCATTGCGGACGGCCATCAAACAACTTGTTCATTTCCAATCCATTAATCAACACCTTTCCATTTTCACTGTTATACCCTCTGGGTCTGAAAAAAGTAGCGCTAAAATCGTAGGATGCAGCATTTAAAAAAACATCGCGCGAAGCTTGAAGCAATCCGGAAACATTGTTAGAGGTTCCTTCGTCTTCATCCAGTTGTTCTTCAGAAAGACTAATTATTCCTATTTGAGTTTCCACTTCAGCAATATCAATTACAATAAAGATAGAAGCGAGTTCAAGAGTTTCTCCCGGATTTATGGAAACGGGCATAAACAGCGTGTTGTATCCATCTTTTGAAATTACTAAAGTTTGATCACCGGGCGGAATATTCCCCGATAATTCAAAACTTCCTGTGGCATCAGTTTCTGTCTGATAACCAACTCCCTGAACATCAATTAAGACTCCCGGGACAGGCTCATTAGAATAGGCATCAACAACCTTTCCTTTAATCACTGAATCTTGTGAATGAGCTATAAAACTCATTAAAAACACAGTGAAAATTGATAACATGATTTTGTTCATTATGTCTTTGACTAATAAATTAAAACGAGTACAAAACTACAGTTTTAAAATGAATTAAGTATTTTTGACCTTGATTTTATCACTTGTTATTTTTAAAAAATCACACCTCGTTGAAATGAAAAATTTATTTAAAGTTGCGCTTGTTTTCCTGCTTGCGAACCTGAGTGCAACAGCTCAAAAGCAAAAATTTAAAGTTAACACCGTCGCTTTTTACAATGTAGAAAATCTCTTTGATTACGAACGCGACGAATCTATTTTTGATGAAGAATGGACTCCTGAAGGAAAAAATCGATGGACAGAAGAACACTATAATGAAAAACTAAAAAATATAGCAAAGGTTATTTCTGAAATTGGATATGATGAAACCCAACAAGCACCAACTGTCATCGGATTGTGTGAAGTTGAAAACCTTCGTGTTTTGGAAGATCTTGTCAATCAACCAGCATTGCGAAAATACAATTACGGCATCATTCATTACGACAGTCCCGACAGAAGGGGTATTGATGTTGCCTTGCTTTATCGAAAAGGAATTTTTCAACCAACCGGACACACCTCATATGAATTGTTGATTTACAATACTTTGGATCCCGACAAAAGAATTTACACCCGCGATCAACTTTTAGTTAGCGGCGTAATGGACGGCGAAAGAATGCACTTTATTGTCAATCACTGGCCGTCTCGTTCGGGCGGAGAACAGCGAAGCCGTCCGGGCAGATTAAAAGCCGCAGAATTAAATATGCACATCATTGATTCATTATTTAGTGAAGATCCGTATGCCAAAATCATCAATATGGGTGATTTTAACGACGACCCCAACAATATAAGCATTAAAGAAGTATTACAAGCCAAAAGTTCAAGAGAAGACTTAAACATGAAAGAACTTTACAATCCGATGGAAGCCATGTTCAAGAAAGGACAAGGAACACTTGCCTACAGAGACGGATGGAATCTTTTTGATCAAATCATCCTTAGCTCTGAATTGGCAAAAAAAGATGACTACAGTTCTTATCGATTACACAAAGCAGGAATTTTCAATAAAAAATACCTTCAAAACCCGAGAGGGCAATACAAAGGATATCCGTATCGGGCATTTGTAAATGGATTTACCGGCGGATACAGTGATCATTTTCCGGTTTATGTCTTATTAATAAAGGCAATTGATTAACAACCAATTGCCTTTTGAAAGTTCTATTTATTTAATACTTTAAATTAAGAAAACCATTGCGCCCATGGAATTCTACTGAGAATTAGTATAAAACCTATTAAATAGTAAATCATCAGTGTTTTAAATTTTTTACCGGGAAGCTCTTTGTTTTTATGTGAGGAATATCCGATGGTTATTAAGATTACCCCAATTAACATCATCAAGGGATGTTCAATTGCATAAAGTCGAGAAAGTGAATCTTTCATCACCGTTCCCATTCCGGAATTTTGAATGTTTTTTAATGCAAGGGGAGAAATCACATAGGTTATAATACCCACCAGGAATTGTATATGAACTGCAATTAGTGCATACAACGCCAGTTTTTTGTCTTTCGGTAAAAAAGGTCTTTTTGTTACCGTCCCTGCAATCGCATTTAATACAGCGATGAGAACGATAAAAACAACAATGTAAGCTAAAATAGAGTGGATTGTTTGAAGTGGTTGATACATAGCGATACGTTTTTGATTCTCGCCAAAGATACACTTTCTGAATTTCTAATTAATTCATCAAACCGATATTTTCACGTATCAAAGTTGATTTTAAAGATCCTTTAAAACAAAAAAACGTTACTTTTTTCAAAGCAACGTTTTTTTATAAAATATCCACTTAAAATTTATGCTTCTGCGTGCGGAACTACAGACACATAACTTTTATTGTCTTTTTTCTTCGTAAACTTTACGATTCCATTCACTTTTGCGTGAAGGGTATGATCTTTTCCACCATATACGTTCTCACCCGGATGGTGTTTGTTTCCTCTTTGTCTTACGATGATATTTCCTGCTACAACAGTTTGTCCTCCGAAAACTTTCACTCCAAGGCGTTTCGATTCGGAATCGCGACCGTTTTTGGAACTACCAACTCCTTTTTTGTGAGCCATTTTATTCTAGTTTAAAATTGTTTAATTTATGCTTCTGTGGTCTTTGAAGTTTCTTTTTTAGAACCTTTTGGTAGATTAATTCCTTCAATTACAATTTGAGAAAGCAATTGACGGTGACCGTTTTTCACACGGTATCCTTTCCTTCTTTTCTTTTTGAAGACAATAACTTTATCTCCTTTCAGGTGTTTCAACACCTTGGCACTTACTAGTGCACCTTCTATAGCCGGGGCGCCAACAAGAATATTTGAGTCGTCATTCACCAAAAGGACATTGTCAAATGAAACAGATGCACCTTCTTCTTCAGGCAAACGATGAACAAATATTTTTTGGTCTTTCGCAACTTTAAATTGCTGCCCTGCTATCTCTACAATTGCGAACATAGCGATTCGATTAAATAAATGATTATACTTTGCTTACCCTTAATTAATAGAAAAATATTCTTAAGGGGTTGCAAATATAATACATAGCTAACAAACTACCAAAATGAATTTAATAATTATCGCAAGGTGTGTTTTTCTCCTTCTTTAGTATTCCACGAAGGTTTTAGTAATTGCATAATTGTCAACGTAAGCACTAAGGTGGTAGCGGCACCCATTGTGAGAATTGCAAGCACTAGCATCGAGGTGCTTAAGCTCTCCTCCATATTCCATCGTTCCATCACTGTTTGGGAAAATTCCGGGTCAATTTGATACATATAAACTGCCATAAAGAGCGTTAAAAGTCCGGTCGCTATCGAACCGGAAGTCATTCCGGAAGCAAACCCAACCTCATATTCTTTATTGGAAACATCTTCTTGAACGGCACGAATGGTATAATAAATTCCCAGTCCAAAGATAATTCCGTTTACTGCACTCAATACAACATATTCATGTAAATTAACGAGCCGTAACACCAAAAAGTAAGCAATTAGTGCAACTCCTGTCCAAAATCCGTATTTTATTGAAATTGATTTCATGTGATTGCTGTTTTAATAGGATATCCGTAATGTTTTCGAAGATACGATTTTTAAAACAGGGTATTTTTACCTTTAAGAAAAATTTATCGCTATAATATTCTATTTTTGACATAATTTTTGCTAAAACCCAAGATTGTCAATTTCGGAATCATATTTATTTATAATTTTGCTCTAATTTTCAATTTTAAGAATTTAATCAATATCAATGAGAAAAATAACCCTCACCGCATTGCTTGTCTTATCAAGTTTGATCAGCATTCAAGCGCAACACGTAACATTTGAGGAATACAACCTGGCAAACGGGCTGCGTGTGATTCTTCATCAGGACAATTCAGCTCCGGTAGTTGTAACTTCGGTTATGTATCATGTAGGAGCCAAGAATGAAACGCCGGGAAGATCCGGATTTGCTCACTTTTTTGAACACCTTCTTTTTGAAGGAACAGAAAATATAGCACGCGGAAGCTGGTTTGAGATTGTTTCTGCAAACGGCGGAACAAATAATGCAAACACTTCAGACGACCGTACGTATTATTACGAAATTTTCCCCTCAAACAATGTGGAACTCGGTTTGTGGATGGAAAGCGAGCGTATGCTCCATCCAATCATCAACCAAATTGGCGTGGACACCCAAAACGAAGTGGTAAAAGAAGAAAAACGTTTGCGTGTGGACAATCAACCGTACGGACAAATTTTAAAAGCCATTAAAGAAAACTTGTTTAAAAAACACCCGTATCGCTGGACCACGATTGGCGAGATGGAAGATTTAGACGCAGCCACTTTGGATGAGTTTTTAGAATTTTTCAAAAAATTCTACGGTCCCAACAATGCCACTTTGGTAGTTGCCGGTGATATTGACAAACCCAAAGTAAAAAAAATGATTCAGGATTATTTCGGAAGCATCCCGCGAGGTCCGGAAGTCGTTCAACCGAATATTAAGGAAGACCCCATCACTTCCGAAATAAAAGCAACTTGGTACGATCCGAACATTCAGGTTCCGATGTTGCTTCACGCCTATCGTACACCATCAATGAAAGAACGCGACGCGTATGTGCTCGATATGATTTCTACTTTGGTAAGCCAAGGAAAGAGTTCCAGACTTCACAAACGTCTGGTCGATGAAAAGAAAATTGCACTTCAAGTAGGCGCTATCAATTTTAGCCAAGAAGATTACGGAAGCTATATCACCCTTGCACTTCCGATGGGAAACACCTCATTGGAAACATTGACACAAGAAATTGATGCTGAAATGGATCGGTTAAAAACCGAGCTGATTTCTGAGCGCGAGTACGAAAAACTACAAAATATTTATCGCAATAATTTTGTGCGTGCCAACTCATCATTTGAAGGCATTGCACATTCTTTAGCGACTTATGCCACCTTATACGGAGATACCAACCTTATTAATACGGAGCTTGAGATTTATAAATCGATCACACGGGAAGAAATTCGCGAAGTGGCGAGAAAATACCTGAACTCCAATCAACGTTTGGTTCTTGATTATCTTCCTAAAAACGACAATTAATACAATTTGAAACACATAACGATGAAAAAATATATTTCTTTATTTCTTTTGGGACTTTTTGCTTTTACTGTTTCCACAGCGCAAATTGACCGAAGCAAACAGCCCGCACCGGGACCTGCACCTACTGTAAACCTCTCCGAACCTCGAACGTTTACAATGGAAAACGGAATGACGGTTCTCATTGTAGAGAACAACAAACTTCCTCACGTTCGTTTTCAATTATTGATTGACAATCCTCTTCACGCATCGGGAGAAAAAGCCGGAGTTGAAAGTTTGTTTTCGGCAATGATGGGAAATGGAACCACTTCTATCAGTAAAGATGATTTTAATGAAGAAGTCGATTATATGGGAGTTTCCATTTATTTTGGAAATGAAAGCGCTTATGCACAAGGATTATCAGATTTTACACAGCGCATCATTGAATTGATGTCGGATGCCATCATCAATCCGCTTTTTACAGAAGAAGAATTTGAAAAAGAAAAAGCAAAACTTATTGAAAGTTTAAGACTGAGCGAAAGAGATGTTCCTGCAATTGCAAGTCGCGTACAAGATGCTTTGGTTTATGGCTCGGGACATCCAAAAGGAGAATTTACGACTATTGAGAAGGTTGAAAAACTAACCTTAAATGATGTAAAACAATATTACAACAACTTTTACAATCCAAACAATGCTTATTTGGTAGTAGTTGGTGATGTGGATTACAATCGGGTTAGATATCTTATTTCGGAAAATTTCACTGATTGGCAAAGAAAAACTATTCCTTCGGTTTCCTATTCCGATCCCAAGGATGTTCAATACACGCAAATTAATTTCGTAGACATGCCCAATGCGGTTCAGTCGGAAATTGCTGTTATGAATCTTGTCGATTTAAAAATGAGTCACCCGGATTATTTTCCCGTGCTTGTTGCCAATCGCATATTAGGTGGCGATTTCAACAGCTTTTTAAACATGAATCTTCGCGAGAAACACGGATGGACATATGGTGCAAGATCTTCCATTCCTGCTGACAAATACATTTCAAATTTCAATGCTGTTACGCAAGTACGAAATGCGGTAACAGATAGTGCTGTTGTTGAAATTTTGAAAGAAATCAGAAACATTCGCGAGAAAAAAGTCACACCCGGAGAACTCAATCGCGTAAAAGCAAAATTTACCGGGGATTTTGTTTTGGCATTGGAACGTCCAGAAACTGTGGCAAATTATGCGCTTCGGATAAAAACACAAAATCTTTCTGATGATTTCTATGAAAATTTCCTCAGAAAAATTAATGCCGTAACCGCCGAAGATGTCATGCGTGTAGCCAAAAAATATTTTAAAGAAGACAATTTGCGAATTGTGATTGTAGGTAAAGGTTCAGAAGTTTTAGACGGGTTAAAATCCTTGAAAAATTTAAACGGAAAACCCATTCCTGTAATGTACTTTGACAGATTTGCAAACAGTACTTCCGAGCCGGTTTTCAATCAAGCTATCGAATCCGGAGTCACTGCAAAAACTGTTCTCGACAATTATATTAAAGCCATTGGCGGCAAAAAAGCTGTTGAAGGAATTAAAACCATGGAAATGGATGCAGTTGCAGAAGTTCAAGGCATGCAACTAAACATGAAAACCGTAAACACTTCGAAAGGACAATCGTTAATGACACTTTCGATGGGAGAAATGGTTATTCAAAAAGAAGTTTTTGACGGAGAAAAAGGATATCAAATGGCTCAAGGTGTTCGTACGGAAATGGGCGAAGATGAAATTAAAGAAGCCAAAACAAATGCACATCCTTTTAAAGAGTTATTCCCTGAAAAAGCAACCTTGGTTCGTATGGAAGATGTTGACGGAAAACCTGCGTATGTAATTACTTTTGGCGGGAATACAGAACACTATTACGATAAAGAATCCGGATTGTTAACCCAATCTGTGACCACGTTTGAAATGATGGGACAAAATCTTCAATCTGTCATTACTTTTGATGATTACAAAACCGTTGACGGAATTAAAGTGCCTTTCAAATTGGAACAAACCGTTGGACCACAAACATTAAAAATTACCGTTCAGAATATTGAATTAAACAACGCTGTTTCTGACGACCTTTTTAAATAACATCATCTAATACAAAATGAAAAAACCGTCTTATTCCAATTTCGAGTAAGACGGTTTTTTTATTTATAATACTTTAAGCATACAATTAAATTTTCTTCATTCCTTCAGTAGCGAATTTTTCACAAAGCGCCAGTGTTTCTTTCACATCTTCCATAGTTGTCCTCGGATTGATTAAACACATTCGGAGTACAACCTGATTATTTAAAATAGTCGTTACCAACAATGCTTCTTTAGATTCCACTACTTTCTCTGAAATGTATTGGTTTAATGCATCCAGTTGATTTTCTGTCATTCCGCTATCGATGGGGTGATATCTGAAACTAATCACTGCTAAAGTTGCCGGAGAAACCACTTCCCAATGAGGGCTTTGCCTTAAATATTCTTCAACGTTTTCTGCAAGTTTAATGTTATACGAAATGGCGTCTTTAAACTCATTGAGACCGAAGGTTTTTAAGGACATATAAAATTTCAATGCACGAAACCGTCTTGTCAATTCGATACCGTGGTCATAAAAATTGATTTCCGAAGTGTTCCCTTCAATATCGCGAAGATATTCGGGTTTTTCGGTAAAAGTTCCTTTCAGCCAATGGTGATTCCGAACCAACAAACAACCGAGTTCGTAGGGTTGATACAACCATTTATGAGGATCGATGGTTAACGAATCTGCTTTCTCGATTCCTTTTAACAACGGTTTTCCCAAGGGCGAAAGAATTGCAAATCCTCCATAAGCTCCATCAATATGAAACCAAATGTCTTCTTTCTTACATACTTCCGCCAATTCATTTAACGGATCAACTGTTCCCGTATTTGTTGTTCCGGCAGTTGCAATCAAACAAAACGGATGAAATCCTTCCAATCGGTCTTTAGCAATGGCATTTTTTAATTTAATTAATGAAAATTTAAATTCTCCATCGGTTGGAATAATTCGAATTTGTTCTTTTTTAAATCCAAGCATCCGAATTGCTTTGATATTTGAAGAATGTGCCTGATCGGAGAGGTAGATTATTGCTTTTTCATAATTGTCTCCACATTTTACATTTCTTGCCGTAATTAATGCGGTCAAATTTGCCATCGAGCCGCCGCTGGTAAAAATTCCGCCACCTCGTTTTTGAGGAAATCCAAAAATACGAAGCAACCAGTTTAACGAATTTATTTCCATGGCTGCCGCTGCAGGCGAGGCTTGCCATCCTCCCGAGAAAATATTAAATCCTGCTGCCAGTGCATCGGCCATAGCACTAATAAAATTGGACGGTCCCGGAACAAATGAATACGATTTTGGATGGGACACAATATTGCTGTTGGTCATAATATTATTGACGACGAAATCTAAAACTTCTTCAGGATTTGTAGCATTTGCCGGAGGTTCCTTTAAAAACAGTTGTTCCATTTCTTCACGTGTTCCCGAAACTACCGGCAGTTTTTCATGTTGCGTTACAAAATGAGTTACGATTGCATCTATTACTTTATAACCATAAGCTCTCATTTCTTCTTCTGACAATTCTAAAGTAGCAGTATTTTTCATTTTAATTTTTTCATTTTTGTCATGCAAAATTACAGTTTTTAGTACGAGTTAGGATTGATAATAATCAATAAAAAAACCTTAATTCGCGATGATGAATTAAGGTTTTAAATGGCTGAAAAATAAATTCTTATTCTATCATCAGTTTTTTTGTTACTTGTGTGGAATTGTTAAAGAATTTTATGAGATACAACCCTGAATTTAAATTCATGTTCACTGAATTTTCGCCCGGATGAATTGTTTCAGATGAAATTAAGCGTCCGCCCATATCGTAAATTTGCAAGCTGTCAAATGCTGCTGTATTGTTAAAGTAAATGGTTTCTGTGGCAGGATTTGGATAAAATGAAAATGTTTCTGCTGCAAAAGTTTCCGTGTCTAATAAGCTGCAAATAAAAGGGTCATATGTGACTTCACCCAAGGTGGCATCATCAAAAGCGTGAAAAATAACATCTTCCACATCATCTGTTGTGCTTAATTGTCCTTCTATCCAACAGTTGTGCAACGCCATAATCGGAAAAGAAGAATTGTTATAAAGCGCGTAAACTTCTCCGTTGTTTCCGTTATCGGCAAAAATATTTCCTCCGGGATTTCCGTTGTTGTCTCCCAAATTAATCAATGAGTTAATTACGGTAATTCCCCATAAGTTTTCTCTGAATTCATTTCCGTAAACCTGCACCGGATTTCCACCTGCTCCCGAGCTTAAAGAAATTCCGCTTCCTCCTTGCATCGGTAAATTTTGTGTATTGTTGGATTCCAGGATATTGTCAAATATTTTTACATCATCAGAAGGTCCGATTACTGTTATTCCATATCGGTTATCGGCAATCAGATTATCTGAAATTTCAGCGATTAACGATCCTCCTACCAAATTGGCTACAGCCACACCGCCTGCCATAAATGTATTTGCATTTCCGATAATTATATTTTGTTTTATAATCGTCGGCACATCCGAACGGGAAGTTCCTAAATTAATTTGCGGTCGGTTGGAATTTTCCAAATTGTTATCCAATAAAATATTATCAAAAATATATGGAGAAACTGCAGCATTTGCAGCCGAGCCCACTGCAGGAATCTCATTATTCATAAAAATGTTGTGCTGAATCACGGGAATTCCGCGCGAAAGCTGAATCACGGCACTGGTGGTTGCTCCTCCGCCCACAATATTTTCAAAAACGCTATATTCTACCAGAAAATCCTCGGTAAGTACACGCAGACCTCCTCCATTTTCAAAAACAGAATTACGAATGGCAATGCTGGAACCTTCTTCAAATCGGAATCCGTCGTATGGAAGTGTGGCATCTGATGCCGTAAAAATTACATCTTGTGAATCGACTATAAAAACACCTTGAATGGTCATTAACACAGCTTCATCCATCAAAACTTCAATATCTGTATCAATTAAAAGCGTGTCTGATACAGCGATGGTGATATTTTCATGGATTGTATATGCACTCTGATTGACTGTGATTGTGGTTGGACTTGCCACTGAAATATCGTCTAAGCTCAAGGAAACGCCTGTTCCCGGAGAAACATATTGTGCGGTTCCTATTGTGCTGATTAATAGTAAGGAAAGAAATATGTAAAACTTTTTCATATTGTTTTAATTTTAAATTGAAACACAAAAGTAAAGATTTAGAAAAGCAAATTTTAAAAATACGACTTGAAATATTCTTAAAAACCAAACATTAGGCCGCATGACTCCATAAAATTTTTATTTTTAAAAAAAGAAAAGTGTAATTTCACTGATTCTCGTAACTTCGCTAAGAATCGGAAATATTTAAAATGAAATTTGTCGTTTTATTCTTTCTTTTATTTTCATCCATTTTACAAGGTCAAGAATTGTCGTTATCCAATACGCTTCCACTAAATGCAGATCGTTTCATCGGTGTGGATCAATACAATCATCTATATTTTTTGAAAAATCGCATCTTACACAAGCAAGGTACTGACGGAAACTTTGTATTCAACGACCTCCAATTGGGGCGTATAACTTCTGTGGATATTATTAATCCGCTTAAGATTGTAGTGTTTTTCCAAGATACCAATACGGTGGTTTTGTTAGATAACAAATTGAATGAAATTCAGCGCATAAATTTTAACATGACTTCGCCATTTTTAAATATCGGAGCTGCAACAACTGCCGGAAACAACAGTTTGTGGATATTTAATTTAGACAGCCAGCAGTTGGAACTTTATAACTACACACAGCGTACAAAAAAAACCGTTTCGCAACCTTTTTCCGGTCAATTAATTTCGATGGTCAGTAATTTTAATTATTGTTTTGCATTAACGCCAAACAAATTACGAGCCTATAACGTTTACGGGAGCTTTCTAAATGAAATTCAAGTCTCGAATTACGACGCCGTTGTTCAAGAAAATGCGAATATCGTTTTAAGAAAAGACAATACTTTACACCTTATTGTCGATTTTTCATTACAGAAATCAAAGAAACTTTCTGAACCAATTCCATTAAACTTGCCGGAGATGAACATTAAAGATTTACACCTGTCGAAAGAATTGCTTTATATTTACGACGGAAAAATTTTACATACTTTTAAACTTACACTTCCTAATAAAAATTAATCATGCACGTTGCTATTGCCGGAAATATCGGTTCTGGAAAAACCACGCTTACAGGATTGCTTTCAAAACATTACAAATGGGAACCGCATTATGAAGATGTAGATGACAATCCTTATTTAGATGATTTTTACAATCAAATGGAACGGTGGTCCTTTAATCTTCAAATTTATT
>LSQX01384332.1_pt1 | contig 30417 bp, 26 predicted proteins | sample 654561 | NCBI WGS metagenome assembly LSQX01 (sample SAMN04489861, study PRJNA283612) | anaerobic digester metagenome | isolation source: 4 biogas reactors fed with cattle manure at either 37C or 55C with and... | place: Denmark: Kongens Lyngby | collected 2014 | reverse complement strand
AGTGGGTCATCAATCCCTGGGATGAACTGTCCCTGACACGTGCACTTGAACTGAGGGATGACCCGGCCAGCGGTGTTAAATCGGTTACGGTAATTCATTCGGGACCGGCATCGGCCGAACCCACTATACGGAAGGCTCTTGCTATCGGGGCTGATGACGCGGTGAGGATTGATTCACCCTCCGGTGATGCCTACAGTGTGGCGGCCGGCATAGCTGAAGTGGTGCGCAGTGAACAGTATGACATAATACTATGCGGGGTGGAGTCCAGTGATTACAACGGATCGATGGTTGGCGGGATGCTGGCCGAATTTCTTGAGATACCGTCTGTGTCGGGTATTTCGGAATTGAATGTGGAAGGCGGTAATGTGACCATTACACGTGAGACTGATGAAGGAAAGGAAATTGTGAGCGTTCCCCTGCCATTTGCAGGAGTTGTGCAGAAAGGTATAGCAAAGGAACCCAGGATTGCGGCAATGAGGGGAATAATGATGGCCCGCAGTAAGCAGATAAGGATTTATGAATCCGGTCCGGAAGAATCCCTTACCGGGATAAAAAGTTTTGAAAAACCACCTGCCAGGGATGCATGTAAATTCATTGATGCCGATAATCCGGAACAACTGATTGATCTGCTTCAGAATGAGGCCAAAGTAATTTAAACGGAATATAAATAATCAAATATATGTCAGTTCTAGTATACACTGAAAACCAGGGCGGGAGATTCAGGAAACACATTTTCGAACTGGTCTCCTATGCATCGGAAACGGCAAAAATGCTGAACAGCACGGTGACGGCCCTGTCAACGGGAAAGGTTGACGAATCCGAATTGATAAAGCTTGGAAACTATGGTGCGAACCGGATAATATCGGTGGAAAACAGTCTTCCTTCAGGCTTTGACAACAGGGCTTATTCATATGTCGTCTCTGAAGTTGCCCGTAAAACCGGTGCCACGGTAATTATTCTCTCTGATAATCACAGCGGCAAAGCCATTGCACCGGGATTATCTGTCAGGCTTAAAGCAGCGGTTGGCTCGGGGGTGAGCCGCCTGCCTGTTTCAACAGAACCTTTTGTTGTTTGCAAGAGAGTATTTTCCGGAAATGCATTTGCACATGTTGTTTTGAAAACCCCGGTCAGGATCATCACCCTTGCCAGGAATTCTTTTTCCTGTATTGAATCAGCCGGCAACCCTGCCGTTGAAAGAATGGAAATCCCGGTAGACGGGACGCTTGTCAGAACCACAGTCCGGGAGGTGATCCCTCAGTCGGGAAGGATACAGCTTACTGATGCCGATATCGTAGTGTCGGGAGGCAGGGGAATGAAGGCACCCGGCAACTGGGCTCCGCTCCTGGAGCTGGCCGAAGGCCTTGGGGCAGCAACAGCCTGTTCAAGACCTGTTTCCGATGAAGGCTGGAGGCCGCATGAAGAACATGCCGGTCAGACGGGCAGGATCATTGCACCCAATCTGTATATTGCCGTGGGTATTTCCGGGGCAACACAGCATCTGGCCGGTGTCAGTTCCTCAAAATATATAGTCGCCATCAACACCGACCGGGATGCCCCTATATTTGAAGCTGCACAATATGGCATTGTCGGCGATGCCATGAAAGTTCTTCCGAAACTGACAGAGGCAATCAAAAAGAGATAATACGGATATTACTTGTTACTATCCGCTGTACTGTTTTATATATGGTTCGTCAGATTATTTTCGCAATAAGCCTGCTGATAACACTGGCAGTATTTTCCTGGTCAGCCGGCAGGATTATGCGCTATTTCAGGTTTACAAAATCCGGCTACAAACCAGGGAACGCAGGCAGGAGAATCCTGCTGATGATGAAGGTTGCCTTCGGGCAGACCAAGATCTTCCGCCGGCCCGTGACCGGACTGTTGCATGCACTGGTGTTCTGGGGCTTCTGCATAATTATCTTTGGAAGTATTGAAATGGTCATTGACGGACTTACGGGAACTGAGAAAGTATTGAAATTCCTGGGTCCGCTGCATGACTTTCTGATGGCAGCAGGTGATATTTTTGCGGTAATGGTGGCAGTTTCGGTAATCGTCTTCCTGTTCCGGCGTATTATGATGAATATCCCGAGGTTTGAAGGAAGGGAGATGAAAAGGCGCTCACACAGTGATGCAAATATTTCCCTTTCCCTGATACTCTTGCTGATGATTTCCCTTATTGCGATGAACACGGGATATACTGGCATGAAAAGATTGTCGGGTGAAGAGATTGCAGGTGTTTATCCCGTGAGCTTTTTTCTTTCCGGCCTTTTTCCGACTTTCAGGGCTGAAACGTTCGGAATCATTCATGAGGCATCCTGGTGGACACATATCCTGCTTATTTTCTTTTTTGCAAATTACCTTCCCTGGTCCAAGCATTTTCATGTATTCCTGTCGGTTCCAAATGTTTTTCTCTCCAGGCTTGACCCGCCGGGCAGGCTGACAAACATGGAAAGTATTACCAGGGAAGTAAGGCTGATGATGGACCCTGAAACTGCATTTGCCGCAACTTCTCAGGATGTTATGCCGGAACGCTTTGGAATAAAGGATGCTGAGGATGCAGGCTGGAAGAATTACCTTGATTCCCTGTCATGTACCGAATGCGGAAGATGCACTTCGGTATGTCCGGCAAATATTACCGGCAAGTTGCTGTCACCCAGAAAAATAATGATGGATCTAAGGGCGAGGATGAAGGAAAAGGGACCCCTGATGATCAGGAATGGAAGGGATTACAGTGACAACAGGTCTCTTGTGAGGGATTATATCAGCGAGGAGGAGCTGTGGGCATGTACAACATGCAATGCATGTACTGCGGAATGCCCGGTAAATATAGACCAGCCTTCACTGATAGTGGATATGCGCAGGTATCTTGTTCTTGAAGAGGCCTCGGCACCGGGAGGATTAAAAGCGGTATTCAGCAATATTGAAAATAACGGGGCACCATGGCAGTATTCCGCGGAAGACAGGCTCGGCTGGTGTGACGGTCTTGATTTTGAAGTACCTGTAATGGCGGATCTTCATGCTGCTGACAAAAAACCGGAATATCTTTTCTGGGTTGGCTGTGCCGGCGCGTTTGATGACAGGTACAGAAAGGTTGCAAGGGCTTTTGCCACTATATTGAATCATCTGAATATAAGCTATGCCGTTCTTGGCAGGGAGGAGACATGTACGGGGGATCCTGCCCGGCGTGCAGGAAATGAAATGCTTTTCCAGATGCAGGCCCTGCAGGTGATTGCACTGTTCAGGAGCTACGGTGTTGAAAAGATAATTACCATCTGTCCGCATTGTTACAATACTTTCAGAAATGAATATCCCGATCTTGACGGAAATTTTGAAGTTATCAGCTATCTTGGCTTTATCCGCAGACATATTGATGAAGGCAGGCTTGTACCTGTTTCAGCTGCCGGAAACGGAAAATGCAGGGTCACCTATCATGATCCCTGTTACCTGGGAAGGGCCAATGGGCTGTATGATGATCCGCGGAGGATACTTCAGAAGCTGGGAAATAATATTGCGGAGATGGGACGGAACCGAAGCCGTGCCCTCTGTTGTGGTGCCGGCGGTGCCCAGATGTTCAAGGAAGCTGAAAAAGGGGAAAAGGAAATATTTATTGAGAGAACCGAAGAAGCCCTTCGGACGGAGGCTTCTGTTATTGCTAGTGCCTGCCCGTTCTGTATGACCATGATCACGGACGGACTGAAATATAAAAACAGGGAGGATGAAGTGAAAAATCTTGACATTGCTGAACTGGTTGTACAGTCGCTCGGTTTGTAACAAATCCTGCATTCCGTAAGAGATGCAGCAAAAAATAATCAATAATGGAAATCAAAAAAAACCTTAAAAGCGGTGAATTTCTTGTGGCTGACAGTGATGCTGCAAACGTGTTCATACCTGAGGAATTCAATGAAGAGCAGCTTATGATTGCCGGGTCGTGCCGTGATTTTCTCGCCGCGGAAGTCAGTCCCCGGATAACAGAGCTGGAGAAAGGCAAGCGTGAACTGATGAAAAGCATACTCAGAAAATCCGGTGAACTTGGACTGATGGGTATTTCGATACCGGAGGAGTTTGGGGGATTCGGCCAGTCATTTGTAACCCAGATGCTTGTCGCAGAAGCCTGCGGAGCGGGATATTCATTTTCCGTAGCCTTCATGGCACACTGCGGTATCGGCACCCTTCCGATACTGTATTACGGCAACAGGGAACAGCAGGAAAAGTATATTCCGAAGCTTGCCAGCGGTGAATTTATCGGATCCTACTGCCTTACTGAACCCGGGGCCGGAAGTGATGCCAATGCCGGAAAAACATCTGCCACATTGTCTGAAGACGGTGAATATTATATTCTGAACGGACAGAAGATGTGGATAACAAATGCAGGATTTGCTGATATACAGATTGTGTTTGCCAAGATAGACAGGGACCGTGTGCTGAGCGCTTTTATTGTGGAAAGCAGTTATCCCGGTGTAGTTATCGGACCTGATGAGCAAAAGATGGGTATCAAGGGCTCGTCAACAGCACAGATTTATTATAATAATGTAAAAGTTCCGGCAGGAAACCTTCTTGGAAAAAGGGGGGAGGGTTTTCGTATTGCTCTCAACATCCTTCATATGGGCCGGATAAAGCTTGGGGCAAATGTTCTTGGCAGTGCCAAAAAAGCTGTTGAGGATTCAGTGAAATATGCCAATGAACGGAAGCAGTTCGGTGTTTTCATATCAGCTTTCGGTGCAATAAGACAGAAACTGGCTGAACAGGTGATCAGGCTCTTTACATGTGAATCTGCCGTTTACCGTGTAAGCAGGGATATTGATGATCTGACAGAGAAGCTGAAGGAAGAATCCGGTGATACGGGACGTGCAGCGGTTGAAGCCATAGGTCATTATGCCGTGGAGGCTGCAATTCTTAAGGTTGCAGGTTCGGAAATGCTCGATTATGTTGCAGATGAGGCAGTACAGATATACGGGGGAATGGGTTATTCTGCAGAGACTGATGTTGAAAGGGGCTATCGTGACTCCCGCATCAACAGGATCTTTGAAGGTACAAATGAAATCAACAGGCTGCTTGTTTCCGATACTGTTATGAAACGGGCAATGAAGGGCGATTTCGACCTGTTTGGCAAGGCAGCGGAGCTGTATGCCGGTCTGGATGATCTTAGCGGAAAAGTGACGTGGACTGATGATTATTTCAGCGAAAAATCCGGATATGCCGGAAACTTCAAAAAGACCGTACTCATATGTATCCACGGTGCCGTCGAACGATTCGGAAGAACACTTGTGCATCAGCAGGAAGTACTGAATAATATCGCTGACATGATCATTGAAACCTATTTGTCCGAATCACTGAGTCTGAGGGTTCAGAAACTGGAATCGCTGAAAAGTGACACGGGGGTTTACAGGGATATCCTGGATGTCAGTGTTTATGATGCAGCCTTCAGGATACGCAAGTCGGCATACGATGCAATATATGCTTTTGCGAAGGAGGAACAGGCCACAGCACTGACCAGGGCTGTCGATTCGCTGACTGCCGTGAGGGCTGTGAATGTTAAATCAGCCAGGAGAAGAATTGCCGATAAGCTGATTGAAGACAATGCCTATAAATTCTGATGGCTTCCTCCGGTGTGCCGCCGGATGTCCCGTTACGTTTTATGGCTTCCCGCTATGTGTCCGCCGGGTGTTTCGTCGCGCTATATTGCTTCCTCCGATGTGCCGCCGGATGTCTCTTTGCGCCTTAAGACTTCTCCCGGTGTTCCCGGTGTGTTCTCAAAATAATCGGGAAGCAGTCCCTGTTGTATTGCTGTAACGCTCAGAAACATTGTATTATAGAAGCCCGCATGTAATGATATCACAATTTATAGTGATTAATATTAGCTTTTAACATGACAAACAACATGTGGCCATGTCGTAAAATCAGGCTGGTAATATTATCATTAATATGTACCGACGGGTATCTTTGTGAAAAATTTAACAATTAGTCTCAAATGGAATACAGGAATATGCGGAGAATTTTCGGAGCATTGATTTTTGTTTTGATTGCAGGCGCAGCCATATTATCGTCGTGCGAACATCATTCATTTCTGGTGGAAACAGTTGATCCGGTAGATTCTGTTTATTTCGGCGCAGTGATTCAGCCTCTTCTGGAGAAAAAATGTGCAGCCTGTCACGGCGGTTCAAAGGATCCTGACCTGCGTGCAGACAGATCCTACGAATCTCTTGTAAGCGGTGACTATGTCACACTGCCTGCCGAAGAAAGCAGGCTGTACCGGAAAGTTATTTCCAGCGGACATGCTGCCTATACCCTGCCCGAGGAAAAGCTGAAGATACTGTACTGGATCACCCAGGGAGCAAAGAACAATAAATAATAAAAACCATAATGAAACCCGATGAAATGAAAAAGACCATATCAATTCTGGTGCTATCTCTGTTTCTGGCCGGTCTCTCTGCACAGGAAGAGAGCCTGCCTGCTGCGGAATCAAAACCCGTCAGATTTATTTTTGAATCAGGCTTGCTGATAGATAATCAGACAATAGTTTCTCCGTATAAAGGAGGACTTGAACTTGAAATCCATCACAGGTTCAGTCTTATTGAGAATATTCACAACCTGTTTGGTATTTATGGAGCTGCAAATACCAGGCTGGGACTCAATTATGGAATTTCTGACAGGCTGATGGCCGGAATAGGTACTACCAAGGATTACAAACTGCAGGATTTTCAGTGGAAATACCTGATACTCCGTCAGACAGAAGATGACAGGATGCCGGTGTCGCTTTCCTATTACGGGAACATGGTTCTCGACCTGAGGGAAGATGCCGCTTTCGGACCGGAAGCATCTTACCGGCACATACACCGGCTGTCATATTTTACCCAGTTCATTGTTGCCCGTAAGATGAGTGAAAAAGTTTCCCTGCAACTGGCACCTTCGGTCGTTTATTTTAATTCTGTTCCAAGATATAGTGATACTGAAGGTTACAGGAATTTCAACCTGGGATTGTCAGCGGGCGGACGGGTAAACTTTTTCGGAAGTCATTCGCTTCTTTTTGAATATGACCGGCTTCTTACCAGGCAGGAGCTTGATGCCCAGCCAAAACCCAATCTTTCACTGGGCTGGGAAATTGGAACCGCAACACATTGCTTCCAGTTGTTTGTGGCGAACTATTCCCAGATAATCAGTCAGAGGAACCTGGTGTTCAATCAGAATGATTATGCCGGTGGCGAATATCTTGTGGGATTTAATATTACTGTAAGGCTTTAATATTTTTCTGATGAAACTGCTCTTTGCCGCTGTATTATTTACTGCATTATTCAGTTTTGGTGCTGAAGCCCGTGCCCTGTCCGGAAGAGCAGATTCAGATCCCGTGGATACCCTCGCTTTTGTATCTCCGTTCATGGAAGATAATGAAAGTTGTTTCAAATGTCACGGTCAGGGAAAGTATGAATATGAAAATGAACTGCTGGGGACGACGGTAAAAGCCCTTATGTGTCCGGACCAGATAATACGGCGTGAGGATTTTTATATTTCCAATCACAGGAGTTTCAGCTGTACGGACTGTCATTCCGCTGATTATGATGTCTTTCCTCATCCGGGAGAGCTGAGGATGGAACTTAAATTCAACTGTCTTGACTGTCATGGCGGTGATGAGACCTATTCCATTTTCAGCTTTGAGATGATAGAGGAAGACTACATGAGAAGCGTGCATTTCAAACTGGAGGATGAGGGTTTCAGCTGCTGGAAATGCCATGATCCGCACACCTACAGGATAAATATGAGGGATAGCAGGAACCTGAAGGAAACGATTCTTTATGATAATAACATCTGTTTATACTGTCATTCCGATTATACCCGCTTCCAGCTTTTGTCGGACCGTGAAGAAGTGAATTTCCTGAAGACGCATGACTGGCTTCCCAACCAGGCATCTCATTTCAGAAGTGTAAGATGTATAGAATGTCATACACAGATAAATGACAGCATCCTTGTTTCACACCTGGTCCTTCCGAAGGACAGGGCAGTGAAACTGTGCAATGAGTGTCATTCAAAAAATTCATTGCTGATGACAACACTCTACAAGTTCCAGTCAAGGGAGAAGCGGAGAGACGGATTTCTGAACGGAATAATAATGAATGAATCCTATGTTATCGGTGCAAACCGCAATGCTTTCCTCGGCACTGTCAGCCAGGCCATCTTTGGCCTTGTAATACTGGCTATTGTTATTCATGTGATTTTCAGGATAAAAACCAGGATAAAGTTAAAAAAAGGATAAAATGTATTTGTATCCGCTGTGGATAAGACTATGGCATGCCTTGAATGCAGTTCTGATAATCATTCTGATTATTACAGGTATCAGTATGCAATATACTGACAAGGACAGCCTGGTGTTCATCATTGATTTTGCAGCCGCTGTAAAATGGCATAACGTAACAGCCATAATACTTGTGATAAGTTATATCTTCTTTGTGATAATGAATATTGTATCAGGGAATGCCAGGTATTACAGGATAAATCGGGAGAATTTGTTTTCAGAGCCCGGCGAGCAGATCAGATACTATGTTTCAGGAATGTTCAGGGGGGAGAAACAGCCCTTTCCGGTTAGTATGGAGAGAAAATTCAATCCCCTTCAAAAACTTACTTATGTCCTGATAATGTATGCCGCACTTCCTCTTGTAATAATTTCGGGCTTTGGCCTTATGTTTCCGGAAATAACCATTGTAAAGCTTTTTGGTGTAAGCGGATTCATACTGACGGATATTTTACATATAACAATGGGATTCCTGATGACGGTCTTCCTGGTAATACACATTTATACCTGTACTCTTGGGGCGAAGCCTTTTTCCCTCTTCAGGGGAATGATTACAGGATATCATGAACCGGATGAGGAATAACCGGACCCTTCCGGTGAGGTTGGAAAAAATTGCATGAAATTTGTATTATTAACTAAAAATAAATTTAAACCATGAAGAAAAACAGAATCATTTTAGCAGCCACAACATTTTTTGTTGCAGGCATGATGCTCATTTCGTTGAACCTGAATGCCCAGGAAAGACAGGCAAAGCCATGGCCCGTGCCTGAAGAATTCAAGAACATGGAGAATCCTGTTGCCGCCGACGCAGCCAGTATCAAGACCGGAGGTGTTATGTACACAAAATATTGTGCATCCTGTCATGGCAAGACCGGACTGGGTGATGGAGTAAAGACCAGGGCCCTTAAGGATTTTGCGGGAGATTTTTCGGGTGCATACTATCAGGATCAGACTGACGGGGAGCATTTTTACAAGACAAAGGTTGGGAGAGGTGAAATGCCCAAGTATGAAGGCAGAATGTCGGATGAGGATATCTGGCATGTTGTCAACTATATGAGAACTTTCAAAAAGTAAGCGGATAGTTTATCAGGATCACTGATAAAAGAGCTGACAATAAAAAATGAGGCTGTCTCAGGTAATAAAGAGACAGCCTCTCGTCATCTTGTTACTATATAGTTGACGACCAGGTTTCTTCAGAATGCAGCGATAGTGTTGTCCAAAAGTTTCTTGATATAGGGATAATTGTGGACGCCCAGACTTGCATCCCTGTAAATCAGCTGGTAATTGATTATAGCACCAAACTGTGCGTTTGTGAGTTCGGGGAATGGTACTGACATTTGTCCGGGATTATTCCAGAAGCCTGCAGGATTAGCCCCCGCATCATAAATATCTATATAACCGTGATAATTGCCGTCTGACGGATCTTTTTGCAGAATATCATGACCGTCGCCGATTGAATTGATTTTGCCTGCAAGTTCCTTCAGCTTAGTGTCAATATAATCCCTGGTTTCTCTAAGCAGCGGATTTGTGGCACTCATTCCGGAATGGCAGTTTGTGGTGTTGCAGCCGGTATAATTACCTGCCGAACTGAAGGAATGACCTCCTGACTGTCCTGAGGGAGAAGCCATATGGCATGATGCACAGGAAGCTCTCGTCACATGTTCGGAATTGGAATAGCCTGATCCGAATTCGATTCCCCCGACACCTGCCGCCATGGCACCGTGAGTCCCGTAATGGACACCTGTCCTGTAACTGACTGCCGACATATTATATGTTGCAGACGGTTCCGTAATGAGGCGGGAATAATCGATAAGGGAGCCGTCAGGTGCTGTTACCGGCATGGGCTGATGGCATTTTGCACAAAGGTTGCCTGAACTTTTCGGGAAGTTGATGGTTTTTGTCCCGCCCCACATCGTCATGGGTACCTCTGCTGTTGTTGAAAGAGGAAAAAACTCGGTGGCGCTGTATTCCGTGTGAAGGGAACTGTGGCAGGTAAAACAGTTTATGCTTCCCGGAAATGAAAGTGCAGACACACTTGCTGTATAATTGTTTTTATATCCCGACGGACCAGAAGGATTTGCTGTGATTGTGGCAGGAGTGTTATTGCTGATCACATCCAGGAAACCCTTGTGGGTATGGCAGGGTATACAGCCGGCCATGGTGGCATGATCATGGGCAGTTCCCCTGAAATGTTGTGAATATCCGTATTCAAGGCCTTTCGCCAGTACCACATTGCTGTTATGACAGAATTTGCAGGTTTCATTGGCATCTTTTCCGTCTGTCCCGTCCCTGCCGCCGGCACCCGTGGGTCCCATCGGTCCTTCACACGAAGCCAGGATCAACCCTGCCATGCTTATTAATGATAAAAAACGCTTCACCTTGTTCATAATCCTTTTCTTTATTGGTTTTTATTACGGATGCAATCTACGAAAACACACTGTTATCTTTTTAAGGCTTACTATGCTATTTGTAATAGAGATTAATGATAGATTATATTCCTTCCGATGATTTTTGTCAATAAATATATTGATATTTGCCGGATTAGTTAACTGATTCCGGTATTTAATTATTCCGGTACTGCTAATTTGGTCAGAATGAGCGGAAACATTTCATCAAACAGCTGCAGCGGGAGTCTGACAGAGTGGAAGAACTTCAGGACACTCAGTCCCGGTGAGCTGGAGTATGTAAGTCAGAACAGGTTTGAAGCAGTTTACAAACGCGGGGAAATAGTGATAAAACAGGGTTCTCCCGCATCCAATGCCTTGTTTCTTGTTACAGGACTTGCAAAGACGTATATGGAAGGTCCGGGCGGAAAGAATTTCATAATAAGTATTGACAAACCCGGTACAATGCTCACCGGACAGGATTCCTACGTGAATTCCAGAAACAATTTTTCCATTTCGGCTCTTACCCAGCTGAAGGCCTGTTTTATCAGTATTGATGTGATCAGGCATCTTGTAAGGGTTAACGGCGATTTTGCAGAAGGCCTGCTTCAGGATATGTGTTCAAGGAACTTCAGGTGGTATGAGAGAATGATCAATCTGAACCATAAGAAAATGCCCGGAAGGCTTGCTGATACCCTGTTGTATTTTGCCGGTGAGCTTTACATGGCTGATGAGTTTGAAATGATACTTTCAAGGCAGGAGCTCGGGGAGATGACAAACATGGCAAGGGAAAGTGTTGTGAGGATACTGGGAGAGTTTGAGGAAACCGGAATTTTAAAGTCTGAAACCAACCGGATAAGGATACTTGACAGGGACAAGCTAATGCTGATTTCAGAAAGAGGCTGAATATCAATGAAAAACAATAATAACGTTATGAAGCATATCAGGTTTTTATTTTCCCCGCTCTTCATGGGTGCATTATTTATAATTTTTGCATTCGCCATGGCTGCGGCCACTTTCATTGAAAATGATTATGGCCGGGGGGCTGCATACGGAATGGTTTATGATACCCGGTGGTTTGAACTGATACTGGTTCTTCTCAGTGTCAATCTCATCGGGCAGCTGATAATAAACAAGCTGTCCAGAAAGGACAGGCTTCCCGTGGCACTCTTTCATCTTGCCTTTATCGTGATGCTTGCAGGGGCGGCTATTACACGTTATTTCGGACGTGAAGGACAGATCCATATTCGTGAAGGGCAAAAATCCGATATATGTACCACAGATGAAAGGTACCTGGCCTATACGGTCCGGGACTCTTCAGGGGCGAAGCTGCTGGAGAGAACCATTGATCACAGGCAGCCGGAACTCTCTTCTTCGGGTTTAAGACAGAAAATACATGTCAGGGACAAGGAATATGAACTGGTTTTTGCAGGAATGATGTCGGACAGATATGTTTTTCATCTTTTCGGGGGAGGGGAGCCCCGGATGATTATTCTTTCGCCCGAAGGGCAAGGATCGCCTGGAGCTGAAGGCTTACCGGCTGCCGGGTCACCGGAAGCGGAAGGGTCACCGGCTGAGGCATCGCCTGCGCCGGTTGCTGGGTCACCGACCGGAGGATCGCCGGCGGCAGGGTCACCGGGAGCTGAAGGCTTACTGGCTGCAGGATCAGCAGAGGCGGATGGTCTTCACTTTGATATCAGTTATGGTTCAGGGACCATGGTACTTCCTTTCAGCCTTTTCCTGAATGAGTTTGTACTGGAGAGATATCCCGGATCCGACAGTCCTTCGGGTTACCGGAGCAATGTCACAGTGATTGATGAAAGTCAAAATGTTGAAATGCCTTTTATGATCTTCATGAACAATGTGCTTAAATACAGGGGTTACAGGTTTTACCAGTCTTCCTACGATCCGGATGAAATGGGTACCATATTGTCAGTTAACCGCGACAGGGCAGGAATGATTGTAACCTACACAGGTTATTCACTCCTGTTTTTCTTCATTCTGCTTTCACTGCTGATCAGGAAATCATTGTTCCGTACGGTCCGGGCCACGATGTGGAATTCCGCACTGAGAAAGACCCTGCCTCTTATAGTGCTTTTTACCGTATTGTCAGGACTCGGAAGTATTTCGGCACAGCATTTCGTTCCGGGGAAGAAAGCTTCAGATGAGCTTGGCAAAATTCTGATTCAGGATCAGAAGGGAAGGACCAAGCCCTTGTATACCATGAGTAATGATATTGTAAGAAAAGTAACCGGGGGAAATAAATTCGGTAATTATTCATCCATGCAGTTCTTTCTTGGATTTTTGCTTGATTTTGACCACTGGAAGGAGATACCTGTAATAAAGGTGAATAATGTGGAAATAAGGAAAAAGGCAGGAGTAAGCGGCCGTTATGCTGCATTTTCCGATCTGATTGACTTCAGCGGGGAGGGTTATTACAAACTGTCGGATGATGTAAGGGCAGCATATTCGAAATCGCCGGGCAACAGGAACAAAACGGACAAGGAGGTTATGAAGGTTGATGAAAGGGTTAATATCATCTTTATGATTTCCAGGGGTGATTTCCTGAGAATGTTTCCCCTGAATGATACCACCCATAACTGGGGCGCTCCGCATGAAGCCCTGGTTAATGCCCCCGGAAACGCAGATTCATTGTATCTCCGGAGTATAATACCTGCCCTGGTAAATTCGGTTCAGGAAAATAACATTGTAAAGGCAGCCCAGGTTGTTTCCTCGGTAAGGACCTACCAGGAAAGGTTTGCAGAATATAAACTGCCTTCCCTGCGACAGGTCAATGGCGAATTCCTTTATTACCGGCTTGTCATTTTCGAGCGGCTCTTCCCCCTGTATCTTATGGCAGGACTGGTAATGATCGTTGTTCTGATTATTCCCCTTATCACGAACAGGCCGGCCGGTTCTCCCGTACTCAGAATATTGAGATGGCTTCTGGTGGCAGGATTCATACTGCATACATCCGGACTGGCTCTCCGGTGGTATATTTCCGGATATGTCCCGCTGAGCAACGGGTATGAATCCATGATTTTCATATCATGGATAACCCTTCTTGCCGGCCTGATATTCAGGCGCAGATCGGAATTTGCCCTATCCTCCACCGCGGTTCTGGCCGGACTGACTCTCCTTGTGGCGCATATGAGCTTCATGGATCCGGAGATCACCAACCTGGTTCCAGTACTTAAATCATACTGGCTTACCCTGCATGTGTCTGTCATCACCGGCAGCTACGGGTTTTTCGGGCTCGGGGCTCTGCTCGGACTTCTTACAATGGTACTTCTTGCAATGACCCGTCCGGAAAACAGGGAAAGAATATCGTCCACCATTGATGAACTGACCGTAATCAATTACAAGACACTTACCCTGGGACTTTATTTCCTTACGGCAGGAACATTCCTGGGAGCAATATGGGCAAATGAGTCATGGGGAAGGTACTGGGGCTGGGATCCCAAGGAGACATGGTCACTCATTACCATTATAGTCTATTCTCTTGTGATTCACTCACGGATGATCCCGGGAATGAGGGATATCTATTCATTCAATCTCCTGGCCCTTTTTGCATTTTCATCCGTTCTGATGACATATTTCGGGGTCAATTACTATCTCTCCGGCCTTCATTCATATGCAGGCGGTGATCCTGTACCCGTACCGGTGTTTGTATATGTCACCGTCATCATACTGGTGTCAGTTTCAGTAATGGCATATGTAAAATACAGAAGATTCAGAAAGACAGTACAGGGGTGATTTTGTTTTAATCAGGCTGTCTGCAGTAATGGTTTGTAATCTTATTTTTGACAAAATCTCATTTATGCTATCATGAAACATATCATACTTGCCGGTCTTTTATTTCTTGTTGCAGGAACAGTCAGTGCACAATTTCCTTCAGATGACTTCTGCGGATAATGATTTCAGTCTGTCCGGCATAAAAATATCGGATATCAGCCCGTATGTGAACTGGAAGCCGCAACGGTGGAGTGGCCATAAAAATCTTCCCACAGGAAAAACACTTACTTTTTTTTACAGTCCGCGAAGAACTTCCCGTGTCAGAAATGTTAGCGTTGCAGTGAACTATGAAATGTACGACGGTATCCCGCTTATGAACAAATGGGTGGAAGTAACCAACAAGGGTCAGTCTTCACTGGTCGTCAACAGGGTGGTGAGCGAAAAACTGGCACTGGCAGAGGAAGAATCAGCCGTGGTGGGAAGTCCTGAAAAAATGCTGAAGCCCCATTACCTGTACGTTGAAAGCAATTATGCCTTCAACAATGCTATGAATTATCATTTGAGCGACCAGACCACCCACTGGAAAAGGGATTATGACTACACATCCCAGGTGAATTATAACCTGGATACTCCATGCATACTGGAGATATATCCGTATACAGATCCCTGTATCCGTCTGGAAGAAGGGCATACATTCCGGTCGCCGCACAGTTTCCAGCTGCTGTTTGACGGATATGACCGTGAACGCAACGGACTGGCTGTTCGCCGGATGTACAGGACTGTCGCACCATGGGTTACGGAAAATCCCATCTTCATGCACCTGGTGAGCCGCAGCGACGACCAGGTATATACTGCCATTGACCAGTGTGCTGCCACGGGTTACGAAGCATTGATCCTCAGTTTCGGAAGTCATATAAATATTGAGGACACATCGCCAGGTAATGTTGTAAAAATGAAAAGGATGGCAGACTATGCACATGAAAAGAATATTCTCATTGGTTGTTATTCATTGTTTTCGAGTCGTACTATTGGTCCTGATACGGACGTGATTGACCCCCTGACCGGAAAGCCGGGCGGTGCTTTCTTCGGTAATGCCCCTTGTCTGGGAAGTGAATGGGGGTTGAAATATATTGAAAATCTGAAATACATGTTTACGGAAACGGGTTTCGATATTTTTGAGAATGATGGTCCCTATCCGGGCGATGTATGTGCTTCCGTATCGCATCCCGGTCATGAAGGGCTGCACGATTCGCAGTGGCGGCAGATGGAGATGCAGAAATCCTTTTACCGCTGGTGCAATGAAAACGGAATATACGTGAATGCTCCCGACTGGTATTTTCTGGATGGCACCAACAAGATTGCACTGGGTTACCGTGAAACCAATTTCTCCCTGTCACGCGACAGGCAGAGAATATTAAACCGCCAGAATATATACGACGGTACCTGGCTTAAAACACCTTCGATGGGCTGGGGTTTTGTACCCCTGACTGTATATCAGGGCGGAGGACCGGAAGCAGTACTGGAACCGCTAAGCGAACATCTGGACGATTATGAACAGCTGATGATGCAGTATTATGGTGCAGGAATCCAGGCCTGTTACCGCGGCCCCCGCCTGTATGACACTGACGAAACACGTGAGCTTGTACAGAGGGTTGTAAAATGGTACAGGAAATACCGCGACATTCTCAATTCGGATATTATTCATCTGCGCCGTCCGGACGGAAACGACTGGGACGGTATAATGCATGTCAATCCCCGGCTCAGGGAGAAAGCCCTGGCGATGCTCTACAATCCTTTGAATAAAGATATTACACGTGTTGTCAGACTTCCGGTATACTATACAGCCTGTCATGAGAGGCTGTCTGTACGGACAGGCGAGGGAACACCCCGGAGATACAGGGTAGACAGGAACTATAACGTGACAGTTACTGTCACCATACCGGCCAATAGCTATACATGGCTGGTAATGGAAAAATAATTTGGTGGGTGGAAGATGGGATTCGAACCCACGACCCTCGGAACCACAATCCGGTACTCTAACCAACTGAGCTACATCCACCGTTTCTGGACTGCAAAAATAGCCTTAATTTTTTTATTGACAAAATTTAAATTAATTTCTAATGCTGCAGGTCAATTGCTATATTTGTGCGATTTTTACGGGAGCCGGTGAAACCGGTTCATTTGCCCGCCTTATTTAACAAAAGGAAGATTCTCCACTCCATCAAGATGAAACTGAAAGGGACAAAATTCGTCGATAATATCTCCGGTTTACAGATCTTCCAGCTGTTAAAATTCACCATTTTTCTTATAGTCAGCATTGTATTTACCAAGGGCCATCTTACCAGTGCCGAAATAGGCAAATGGGAAATGTTCCTGTTCAGTAGCGGCATGCTTACCTTTTTCTGGGTTACCGGGCTAATCCAGTCCCTTCTGCCTCTGTATCACAGGAACAGGACCTACAGGAAGATCGGTGATCCCAATACCGGAAAGTCGCCGGAAATATTCAATGCCTTCATTCTTCTTACAGTATTCAGTCTCTTTCTGTTTGTGCTGGGCCATTCCCTGAAGGGGCATGTTTCGGTATTTCGTTTATCAGGCAACGTTCCCTTCATTAATCTCTTGTTACTGTACATCCTTTTAAGCAGTCCGGTTTGTCTGATAGAATATATTTATCTTCTGAACAACAGGTCGCACCGTATCCTGCAGTACGGTTTCTATACATTTTCCGTACAGCTGGTACTGATTATAGCTCCCATACTGGCGGGAAAGGATATAATATGGTCGGTTTACGGCCTTCTTGCAATAACACTGGTACGCTGGATATGGCTTATAATACTGCTCAGGCGTTATTCAAAGCCGGAGATCTCCGTGAAATTCATGAAGGAGCATATGTATCTGGGATGGCCGCTGATAATAACCTCACTCATCAGCGGATCGGCCCAGTATGTTGACGGAGTGATTATATCCTCGGTGTACCGGGACCCGGCATTGTTTGCCTGGTTCCGCTATGGAGCAAAGGAATTCCCGCTGGTCCTGCTTCTGGCCAACGGCCTCAGTAATGCAATGCTTCCGGAATTCTCGGTAAGAGGCAAAATAAGGGAATCGATGGCCAAACTTAAACTCAGGTCAGAAAAGCTGATGCACTTGCTTTTTCCGGTGACCATGGTCATCATGTTTTTTACCCGCTGGTTTTATCCGCGCTTGTTTGCACCTGAATTTCACATAAGTGCAGGGGTTTTTCTTGTATATGCCCTCCTGATAATTCCGAGACTCGTTTTTCCGCAGACCATCCTGATTGGCAGAAGGAAAACAAGGATCACCATGATAGCGGCCGTTATTGAACTTGGACTTAACATACCCCTGAGTCTGCTTATGATAAGATGGGGATACGGCATTGTAGGTGTGGCACTGGCCACTTTTATTGTATATTGTGTGTCAAAAATCTACCTCTCTGCATATTTGTGGATTAAATTGAAAATCAAGCCGTCAGACTATATTCCCGTAAAGATATTCCTGATCTATTCATTGCTGACGACAGTGGTATTCCTTCTTGTCGACCGCCGAATAATTGATATTCAATAAGTTGTGTAAACAGCTGTTTTTATTCATACTTTAAGCCGGAAAAATGTTTTTTATTGTCATTTTTACATTCTTAATTACTGAAAGTGGCAGTTGTTTAAGCTACGGGCAGTAAAGGCTGCGTATGACGGACTGAACAGTTTGTGTATGACGGACAGTACGCAACCGCCGGCATATATCATGGTATTCAGACGGATAAATGAAAAAAAACGACAGTTAATAAAACATAAAAAGAGATATCTGCATGAACATTACAGAGGTTGTCAGCAGGCGTGAACGCAGGGATTTTATTGATTTTCCCAAGCACTTGTACCGTGATGATCCCTTATGGGTATGTCCCCTTGATTCAATGATTGAATCGGTATTTGACCCTCTCAGGAATCATTCATTCAGGCATGGGGAGGCAAAGCGCTGGATACTCAGGGACGCCGGGGGGAAAACAACAGGAAGGATAGCTGCTTTTATCAGCTTACAGAGATCAGCCGCCCAGGCCCAGCCCACCGGGGGGATCGGATTTTTTGAAGTTATTGATGATCAGAAAGCTGCCTTCATGCTCTTTGATACTGCCCGGGAATGGTTGTCTGCCAGGGGGATGGAGGCGATAGACGGTCCGATAAACTTCGGGGAAAATGATAATTACTGGGGACTCCTGGTGGATGGTTTTGAACAGCCTGTGTTCGGGATGCCCTATAACAAAAGGTATTACAGGAGTTTTTTTGAAAATTACGGATTCAGAAATTATTTTGAACAGTATTCCCAGACCAGGGTAATAAGGGATTCCGAAGGAAGGATCATTGAGTTTCCCGAAAGGATAATGAAAATTGCGGGGAGGATTACCCGGCGCCCGGGCTACAGCTTCCGCCATTTTGAATTCAGGAACAGTCATAAGTTCAGCAGTGACATGTGTGAGATATATAACTCCACCTGGGTGTTCCTCAAGGAAGACTTTACGCCGCTTGAGCCTGATGCTTTTACTGAATCGATGAAACGGGCGCGTATGATAATTGATGAAGAACTCATCTGGTTTGCCTATCACAATGAAAAACCGGTAGGATTTTTTATACTGCTGCCCGATCTGAACCAGATACTGCGTCATTTTAACGGCAGGCTCAATCTGTGGAACATGATACGCTTCATTTATTATAAGTCAACTCATGAAATAGACAGGGCAAGGGCAATTGTGGGAGGAATTCATCATTCATACCAGAATTCCGGAATCGAATCGGCTTTGTTTTACCATTTCTACCAGGCCTTTAAAAAGAGAAAATGGTTGAAAAGTCTTGAATTTGCATGGGTTGGAGACTATAATCCCAAGATGATCGCTCTTTATAATGCTCTTGACACGGTAAGGACCAAAACCCATATCACCTACCGTTATCTTATCAATGACAGTCTGCCGTTTGTCAGATACAAGGATGAAAAGAATGAGACAGAAAAAAGCCGTGATGTAACAGCAGACAGGGAGAAATGATTTTTTTTCAGTTTTTTTTTGCCGGTTGAGAATATCTGATTAATTTTGCACACTTTAAAAGACGATATTATTTATACAGAGAATAAACAGTGCAGAAATGAAGCGACCATGTCAAAGAGTTCATACCCCCGGGTATAAATTCTTATTCATGGGAGCAGGCACCCGGTAAAGCGGGACAGGTTCGCGATAAACCGGGACAGGGTATCTGCCGATTAGAATTAAATTATAGACAGATGAAACAGGGAATACATCCGGAGAATTACAGGTTCGTGGTTTTTCAGGATATGTCAAACGGACATTCCTTTCTGAGCAAGTCAACCGCTCCTTCAAAGGAAACCATTAAATGGGAAGACGGGAATGAATATCCCCTCATCAAGCTGGAAATATCAAATACTTCCCATCCTTTTTATACCGGAAAGATGAAACTGGTTGATACTGCAGGAAGGGTTGACAAGTACATGAACCGTTACAGGGATCACGTCAACTAGAATAAAGGGAAACATTTTTAATTCCATGATATGTGAAGGGCTCTGAAAAGGAGCCTTTTTTTTCCCCTGAGAAAATTGTATTTACCGCCTGAAACATTTGGCATAATGATTGCGTAGTACAGAAACGGCTTTTTGGGAAAATAATAAGTAAGTTTGGCATTTTCCCGGAAAGCAGTGTTTCTTAAATAAGATAAATGGAAAGAAAATTCCGATTCACGATAAATGACTTTTTTCTTCCGGATATGATTGATGGTGAGGGAGACATTATTCCTATCATATCGGATGGCGATGACAATGATCTTGAGAATGCTGAACTTCCCGAAGCCATGCCGGTATTGTCGCTGAGGAATACTGTACTGTTTCCGGGGGTGGTATTGCCCATATCAATCGGAAGACCCCGTTCCGTACAGCTTATCAAGGATGTTTACCGTCTGGATAAAATAGTCGGAACTGTTGCACAGAAAGATCCGGATATGGAAAATCCCGGATTTGATGATCTGCACCAGGTCGGCACAATAGGGCAGATAGTGAAGCTTCTCGAGATGCCTGACGGATCCACTACGGCCATTATTCAGGGCAGGCAAAGAATGGTTCTCGGTGAGCTTGTCTCGGATGATCCCTATTTCATTGCAAGGGTGAAATCAATACCGGAAAAGAAGCCGGATAAGCGGAGCAAGGATTTCGATGCAATAGTGGGTTCGCTTAAAGACCTGTCACTCAAGATCATTAAAATCAATCCGAATATCAGTCCCGAAGCAAGTTTTGCAATAAAAAATATTGAGAACAATACCTATCTGATCAACTTTATCTGTTCGAATACTGACATCAAGGTTCAGGACAAACAGAGACTGCTTGAAATAAACAATATACGTGACAGGGGTTTTATGCTGCTGGAGTTCCTGGTACAGGAAATCCAGATCCTTGAACTGAAAAACGAACTGCAGTCAAAGGTAAAGAGTGATCTTGACCAGCAGCAGAGAGAGTTTCTTCTTCAACAGCAGATGAAGACCATTCAGAATGAGCTTGGAGGGAACCCTGCTGAAAAGGAAATAGAAGAATACATAAGAAAAGCTGCTGACAAAAAATGGAATCAGGAAGTAAGACAGGTCTTTGACAAGGAACTTGACAAGCTTCGCAGACTTAATCCTGCCGCAGCCGAGTATTCGGTACAGATAAACTATATACAGACTCTTCTGGATCTTCCCTGGGGTGAATATACCCAGGACAACCTTGATCTTAAGAATGCAAGACATGTTCTTGATGATGACCATTTCGGACTGGATGATGTAAAGGAACGGATACTTGAACATCTGGCAGTGCTCAAGCTGAAAGGCGATCTTAAATCGCCTATCCTCTGCCTTCACGGACCACCCGGGGTCGGCAAGACTTCTCTCGGAAGATCTGTTGCCAGTGCACTGGGAAGAAAATATGTCAGAATGTCACTCGGGGGCCTTCATGATGAAGCGGAAATAAGAGGTCACAGAAAGACCTATATAGGGGCTATGCCGGGAAGAATTATTCAGAACATAAAACGTGCAGGCTCATCAAACCCGGTATTCATACTTGATGAAATTGACAAAGTGGGACGGGATTTCAGGGGTGATCCCTCTTCAGCCCTTCTGGAAGTTCTGGATCCCGAACAGAACAGTTCCTTTTTTGACAATTTCCTTGAAATGGAATATGACCTTTCCAGGGTCCTTTTCATTGCCACCGCCAATACACTGACAACAATAAGTCCTGCTCTCCGCGACAGGATGGAGACCATAGAAATAAGCGGCTACCTGGTTGAGGAAAAGCTGGAGATAGCAAAGCGTCACCTCCTTCCCAGGCAGCTGGAGAATCACGGAGTAAAGGCAGAGCAGCTGAAGATTAAAAAGGATGTCATGGAAAAGCTGATTGACAGCTATACCCGTGAATCGGGCGTAAGGGAGCTTGACAAAAGGCTGGCAAAGATTGTAAGGGTTACTGCAAAAAATATTGCTTCAGAAACAAAATATAATCACGATCTGACAGAAGATTCCCTGGAAAAGATACTTGGTCCTGCCAAATACAACAGGGATCAGTACTCCGGGAATGAGCAGGCAGGAGTGGTTACAGGACTGGCATGGACAGCAGCCGGGGGAGAAATTCTTTTTGTTGAGACAAGTATAAGCAAGGGCAGCGGGAAACTGACCCTTACCGGAAATCTTGGAGAAGTAATGAAGGAATCGGCAATCCTTGCCCTTGAGTATCTGAAATCAAATGCCGGACTTCTTAAGCTGCCCGATAATTTCTCGGAAAAATGGAATGTCCATCTTCATGTGCCTGAAGGGGCAATACCCAAGGACGGGCCCTCTGCCGGGATAGCCATGGCCACTTCCATTGCTTCGGCCTTCACCCAGAGAAAAGTAAGGAAATATATTGCCATGACCGGTGAGATAACCCTCCGTGGCAAGGTGCTGCCTGTCGGAGGTATCAAGGAAAAAATACTTGCTGCCAAAAGAGCAAATATCCGCGAGATAGTTCTGTCGGAAGAAAACAGGAAAGACGTTGGCGCTATCAAGGATATTTATATAAAAGGATTGAAATTCAATTATGTTGATACCATCATGGATGTGCTTGATCTGGCCCTGTTAAGACAGAAAGTCAGTAACGCCAGGAAAATAGTGTTTGAATGAAGAAAACAGCCGTATTTCCCGGATCTTTTGATCCCTTTACCATCGGACATGAAGGAATTGTCCTGCGGGGACTTTTGCTTTTTGATGAAATAATTGTATCAGTGGGAGCCAATGCCCTGAAAAAGAATTATTATTCCCTTGAAACAAGAAAAGCCATGATTTCGAAGGTCTTCCGTAATGAGCCCCGGGTTAAAGTGGATCATTATGAAGGACTGACGGTTGACTACTGTAAAAGAAATGGCGCCAGGTATATCCTGAGAGGACTGAGAACAGCAGCCGATTTCGAGTTTGAAAGGGCAATAGGGCAGGTCAACAAGACGCTCAGTCCGGAAATTGAATCGGTTTTCCTGCTTACGGTTCCGGAACACACAATGATTAATTCAAGCATAGTAAGGGATATTATACGCAGCGGAGGTGATGCATCCGGCTTCGTTCCCGGGGTAGTGAACCTGAAGGAATACAGGGGTGGGGAAGATTAAAATTTCAGTACTGACGTGTTTATCATGTCCATCAGTGAAAGCCAGGCAGTATTTTTTATAATACTCAGCTCATCGGGAAGAAGCCATTCCACTTTGGTGATCCCTTCCTCAGCCTGGGGTTCGGTCAGCATCTCACCATCATAATCCATAAGGAACCATGATGTTTTTTTCAGGTATGAAATACCTTTCAGGGTATAGGTGTGATATGTCGGTACCAGGGATTTTATGATTGAATGTCCGGTTATTCCTGCTTCTTCACTCACTTCACGGATTGCACAGCTTTCCGGTTTTTCACCCCTTTCTATATGTCCCTTGGGAAGGTCCAGTCTGCCTTTCTTTTCAATAAACAGGTATCTTCCGGATGAATGTCTTACCAGTCCGCCTGCCGCACCAACCTCACTGAAGTAGATCCTGAAGATTTTCCATATATGCCTGATGTTGGTGCCGTAGATATTTATTGATTCAAGCTCTGTATCGCTCTGAAAATTATTGATAATCCTGTAAAGTTCATTTGTGTCATTGAATTTAACGAATAAGCCGTATTTTTGCAGACGGTCAGGTTCGGAGCTGATCAGAATGAATCTGTTTTCAAAATGAACTTTATACATGCTTCTATGGATACTTATTCAAAAAAGATCGCAGAATATCTTTTACAAATTAAAGCAATAAAATTGCAACCGTCAAATCCCTTCACCTGGGCTTCCGGCTGGAAGTCCCCTGTTTATACTGATAACAGAAAGACTCTGTCATTTCCTGAGGTGAGGAAATATATCAGGGATGCCTTTGTGATGATGATAAACGAGCACTATCCCGATGCTGAACTGATAGCGGGTGTTGCCACGGGAGCTATTTCACACGGTGCACTGGTTGCCGACAGACTTGAACTGCCATTTGTATACGTGAGGTCGGGAGCCAAAGGGCATGGCCTTGGAAACCAGATAGAAGGCTTTTATGAAGAAGGTCAGAAAACTGTTGTGATAGAGGATCTGATTTCTACGGGCAGCAGCAGTCTCAATGCCGTGAGGACCCTCAGGGATGCCGGTTGTCAGGTACTCGGTCTGGCTGCAATTTTTACATATGAATTCAAAAAGTCAGAGGATGCATTTATTGCTGAAAACTGCAGGCTTGACACCCTGACCAGTTATACAACCCTGATCCGGACGGCACTGGAGACAGGACATATTAGTGAAGATATGATGGAGACTCTCAGGAACTGGAGACTTGATCCGGAAAACTGGGGCAGAAACTGATTTTTATACCATGGCCAGTCCGACTCGTTTTGAAAGCAGAATTGCAAAAATCAACTATTCCCCGGGAACAGTTTATGCTTTTGCTGCTGATTTAAGGAATTTCCGGCGTTTTGTTCCGCCCGGCACTTTCAGTAATCTTGATTTCAGACAGGATCACTGCAGCTTCAGGGTAAATCCCGTTGGAACAGTCAGTGTTTCTATCAGGGAAAAGTCTTTGTCCGATAAAATTGTATATTCGGGAAATGCATTGCTGCAGAATGAGTTTAACATGATTCTTGATATCCGTAATTCTGGCGCCGGTTATTCTGAAATAAAATTGTCTGTTGAGGCGGAAATGAATCCTTTGCTGCTGAGCTTTGCCAAAGATCCGGTGGACAAATTTCTTGAAACCATTATGGATGAGATGGAAAAGTTCGAAGGCTGGAATGATGTCAGTGAAGATACTGAATCTCTTTGAAAGCGAATCTGCAATATTCATTAGCTTCTTTTTCAACAGTGAGTATCCCTGAGGGTGATACTCCGCGTATTGCTCCCCTGAAAACCTTTCCGTCCGAGACATAACTGTGCCATTCCCCGGCCCTGTAAAGATTTGAAAAATATTCATTCCTTATTGCTTCCCGGTCGCCGTACAGCAGTTGCCTGTACCTGGCGTCGAGGAATTGCAGAAGCTGAAGAAAACATGAGTCAGTATCGTATTCCTTAGCGCTTATGACTGCAAGGGATACGGCAGCGGGGATGCCGGAACTGAAATTTTGCTGGTTGATATTGACTCCTATGCCTGCCACGGAATATTCAATCATCCCGTCCATGATTGAGTTTTCTATCAGGATACCGGCTATTTTTTTTCCGCCGGCATAAATGTCGTTAGGCCATTTGATATATGGACGGGAAATATGATTTTCCAGGAAATCACTTATACCCAGGGATATTGACATGGACAGAAGAAATTGCTCAGCAGGCCCCAGGGATGACGGATAAAGGATAATACTGAACAGCAGATTACTGTCTTTTTCGCTTTCCCAGCTTTTGCCCCTTTGTCCCTTTCCGGCTGTCTGGAATCCTGCCCTGATCACCGTACCCTCTTCCGGCTTTTTTTCCGTGAGCATCTCTGAAGCGGCCGTATTTGTGGATGTCAGCGAGTTAAAATACAGTATATCGGATCCGATGATCATGATTATCAAATCAGGAGAACTGCTCCGCGGATGAAATTATGTTTACTCAGGCCTTTCAGTAATTTCCGGTCTTGAAGCAAAAATGGCCTGCTGTGGCAAAAATACTGATAAAAGTTTGTATTTTTGCAACTTGGAATTAAACGATACGGATTTTTTTGGTATCATAAAATTGTTTATTTTTTGGTCTGTAATTTGAAGTGATTAATGAAGAAACGGCCTGCCGGAACAGAAGTTCTTTTAAAAAGTGTTGTAAAAGGGATATACAATAAGCAGGGGAAAGATGTTCTCAGGATAGACATGCGTAGGCTGGAGAACAGGATTGCTGATTTCTTTGTTATATGTCATGGAAGCTCGGTTACCGGGGTAAATTCAATCTGTGACTCGGTTGAAGAGGTTGTAAGGAAGGAAGCAGGGGAGAAAGCTCTGCATGTTGAAGGACTTGAGAATTGTTTCTGGGTCCTTATGGATTACGGGGATGTGATAGTTCATATATTCCTGGAGGAATACAGGAACTTTTACAGCCTTGAATCATTGTGGGCGGATGCCTTGATAGAGGTTATGGAAGAAAAGGTCAGCAAGTAATTTATCTATGACACAGGATACAAATAAATCTACCCCCGGAAAACAGGGGGATAAGGGTACAAAGCCGAAATTCAACACCAACTGGATTTTTGCGATAATTGCTCTTTCGTTTATTCTTTTTCAGGTTTTCTTCAGCCGGAATGTTACGGAGAAGGCAACAACGAACATGATTAAGGATATGATTGCGATGCATGATATCGAGAAACTGGTTGTTGTCAACAAGGATCAGGCTGAAATTTATCTTACCCAGGATGCACTTGCTTCGGGAAGGTATGAAAATCTGCCCGGGCCGGGAGGCGGAGGCGGTATGGGCCTTCAGGTGCCCAAACCCCATTATACATACAATATCGGAGACATAAGCAATTTTGAACCCTTCCTTATTGAGACACAGGAAAATGCCGGTTACAGTGAGGCTGAACTGATATATCCCGAATATGTAACGAGGAAGAACTATTTTGCAGATGTGCTGGGCTGGCTGCTGCTTCCTGCCCTGCTGATAATTGTCTGGATTTTTATGATGCGCAGAATGACCGGGGGCGGAGCCGGAGGAGCCGGCGGGATTTTCAGTGTAGGTAAGTCAAGGGCGCAGATATTCGATAAGGATACCCATGTCAAGCTGAATTTCAATGATGTTGCAGGCCTGGAGGAAGCCAAGACCGAGGTGATGGAGATAGTTGATTTTCTGAAAAATCCGAAGAAATATACTCAGCTGGGAGGTAAGATTCCCAAAGGAGCCCTTCTTATCGGTCCCCCCGGAACCGGAAAGACTCTTCTTGCCAAGGCTGTTGCAGGAGAAGCAAATGTCCCTTTCTTTTCCATTTCAGGCTCCGACTTTGTTGAAATGTTTGTTGGAGTGGGTGCATCGAGGGTAAGGGATCTGTTCAAGCAGGCAAAGGAGAAGGCACCATGCATAGTGTTTATTGATGAGATAGATGCTGTTGGCAGGGCAAGAGGGAAGAATGTGAATTTCAGTTCAAATGACGAAAGGGAAAACACTCTTAATCAGTTGCTGACAGAAATGGATGGATTCGGAACAAATGTGGGTGTGATAATTCTTGCAGCCACAAACAGGGCCGATATTCTTGACCGTGCTCTTTTGCGGGCAGGAAGGTTTGACCGGCAGATACATGTTGAACTGCCCGATCTTAATGAAAGGGAAGCCATTTTTCAGGTTCATCTGCGGCCTATCAAGCTGGAACAGAATTTCGATGTGTCCTTCCTGGCAAAACAGACACCGGGCTTTTCGGGTGCAGATATTGCAAATGTCTGTAATGAGGCTGCCCTGATAGCTGCAAGGAAAAATAAAACCGTAGTGGAGAAGCAGGACTTCCTGGATGCTATTGACAGAATTGTTGGCGGCCTGGAAAGGAAGAGCAAGATAATTTCCATTGAGGAGAAAAGAACAATAGCCTATCATGAGGCAGGTCATGCAACGGTGAGCTGGCTTCTGGAACATGCCAGTCCTCTTCTGAAAGTTACCATAATACCCCGTGGCAGGGCTCTGGGTGCCGCCTGGTATCTTCCCGAGGAAAGACAGATCACCACCAGCGAACAGCTTCTGGACGAAATGGCATATTCCCTTGGAGGAAGAGCAGCTGAAGAGCTTGTGTTTGGAAAAATTTCAACAGGAGCCCTCAGCGACCTTGAAAAGGTTACAAAGCAGGCCTATGCAATGGTGTCTTTCTTCGGGATGAGTGAAAAAGTAGGTAATATAAGCTTTTACGACTCTTCGGGGCAGTCTGACTTTGGCTTTACCAAGCCTTACAGTGAAAAGACTGCTGAGCTGATTGACCGTGAAGTAAAGGATATCATTGAACGGTCTTATGAAAGGGCAAAGAATGTGCTGCGGGCAAATATGAAGGGTCTTGCCGAACTGGCTGAACTGCTACTTGAAAAGGAGGTTATTTTTAGTGAGGATCTTAAACAGATATTCGGTAAAAGGAAGGCTGAGAGGATAAAGGAGGAGAGGGAGCAGAGGGAGCAGAAAAACAAGAAGGCAGCTGAAAAGGCAGCCGTAACTGCAGCCGGAACTTCAGGCGGGACTTCAGGCGGGACTTCAGGCGGGACTTCAGCCGGAACTTCAGGCGGGACTGCAGCCGGGACTTCAGGCGAAAAAGCAGTCAGGACCCCGGCCGGAGGAACAGCTGAAAAGCTGATTGAAAAAGCAGTTGAAAAACCGAATGACCTTAATGTCGCCGGCAGGCCTGAAGAGCTTTCAGAAGACTCCGGTGAAAAATAATACAGATTTTATAGTTTGAAGGATATTTACAGACGAACCCTCACCGGAGCCTGGATTGTAATATTTATCCTGGGCGGATTCTGGCTTCATCCTGTCAGCTTTTGTCTGACAGCACTGATAATAATGTCCGGCATACTGTATGAATATTACAGGATAATCAGGCGGAGCGGAACAAGGGTTCAGACAGTTGCCGGTATGATAACCGGTATTGCCGTATACCTGCTTTCCATCCCTGTAGCCGCGGGAATGCTTGAATACAGTTTTTTTCTTCTGCTGATTCCCTTATTTGTGATGATGATGATAGCGGAACTTTACCGGAGAGCTGAAAAACCTTTTGATTCACTCGCACATACATTTTTCGGTTTGATCTATGTGGTCCTTCCCTTTTCCCTCTTCCCTTTTTCAGCATTTTTGCGGAGTGACCTGAAAACGATAATCCCGCATGGGGCAGTTGATTTTTCGCCGGGAGTGGTTGTCGGTTTTTTTATTCTATTATGGGTTAATGACACCGGTGCTTATCTGACGGGAATGACAATGGGAAAACACAGGCTGATGGAAAGGATCTCCCCTAAAAAGTCCTGGGAGGGATTCATCGGGGGTGCGGTTCTGTCGGCATTGGCAGCATCACTGCTGGCCGGCTGGCTGGGTATTCTTGATACTGCCGGATGGATTGTTGTCGCTCTGATAGTGGCAATAAGCGGTACCTTCGGTGATCTTGTCGAGTCGATGCTTAAAAGAAGCACCGGGATAAAGGACAGTGGAAACATCATGCCGGGACACGGAGGATTCATGGACAGGTTTGACAGCACCCTGATGGCCTTTCCGCTGGTCTTCCTTTTTATTTTGTGGTTTGGACGATTGGTATGACTTGATTAGTTTTGTATAAATTTTCAGTTTGATGATGGGTATTCACAGAGAAGGGTATAGGATACTGATTTCAGGATTTGTAATACTGGTCCTGCTTAATGCAGGTCTGGGATTGCTGTTTCCCGGCAGGATAGTGTTGCAGTCTGCTGCCGCCGTTGTTACCACGGCAATGTTTATATTCCTTCTTTTCTTCTTCAGGTTACCCAAAAGACATCTGGAGCCTGACCCCCGGCTTGTTTATGCTCCGGCCGACGGCAAGATTGTGGTTGTTGAAGAAATGGAGGAAAAGGAGTATTTCAAGGACAGGAGACTCCAGGTTTCAATATTTATGTCTCCTCTTAACATGCACAGCAACAGGTATCCGGTTTCCGGAAAGATTAAATATGTTCAGTACCATCCGGGTAATTACCTGGTGGCATGGCATCCGAAATCTTCGGAACTGAATGAACGGAGCACCGTGGTTATTGAAACGGAAAGCGGGCAGGAAATACTGATCAGACAGGTGGCAGGCGCTGTTGCAAGAAGAATAGTTACCTATGCAAAGATCCGTCAGGATGTGAAGCAGGGTGATGAACTGGGATTTATCAAGTTTGGTTCCAGGGTGGATATCTTTCTGCCTGTCGGGACAGAAATAGAGATCCCCGTGCTCCGGCAGGTCAAGGCAAACAAGAGTGTCCTGGCACGTATTTAAAAGCTTATTTGTGCAGGAAGATATAATAAACAGCTTATTCGCGCAGCAGGGCAGATAAGCCAAATAACTGATCTGCACAGGCAGATAAAAAAAAGAGGTTGACTCCAACCTCTTTCTTAAAACCTGGATTGTAAAAACCGATTTATGAGATTTTTACCTGCTTTGTCAGTTTCTGCTTTTCTTCCTTGTCTTTTGGAAGTTCAACTGTCAGAATACCATCCTTGTAGTTTGCACCTATCTTGTCTGTGAGTACATTCTCGGGAATGTAGAAACTCCTGCAGAAAGATGAATAGCTGAATTCCTTCCTTTTGTAGCCATCAGCCTGGTCTACTTCAGATGTTGACTTTGTTTCATGTGAAATTGTGAGAACATCATCGCTGATATCAATGTTCAGGTCTTTTTTGTCTATGCGCGGGACGGCAAGTTCAAGAATAAATTTCTTGTCACTTTCCCTGACGTTGACTGCCGGTAATGTGCTGCTGGTATTGGTGCGGCTCCTTACTACAGGAAAGAAATCATCATCAAAGAGACCTGAGAAAAAC
>LSQX01377291.1_pt3 | contig 30420 bp, 35 predicted proteins | sample 654561 | NCBI WGS metagenome assembly LSQX01 (sample SAMN04489861, study PRJNA283612) | anaerobic digester metagenome | isolation source: 4 biogas reactors fed with cattle manure at either 37C or 55C with and... | place: Denmark: Kongens Lyngby | collected 2014 | reverse complement strand
GGAATTCAATCATTTCACCGTACATAACATCGGCTAAGCCGTGAATACGTACGATACCGTCAGACAAGCTGACGATAGTGCCCTCGTTACGGGCTTGTGCAGAAACATCAAGCTTTGCAATACGCTGCTTGATAATCTCACTAATCTCGGAAGGATTCAGTTGCTGCATGCCATTTGTCCCTCAAATCAGGATTTCAACGCTTCGGCTAACTTATTTAGTTTGCCGCGGATCGAACCGTCTATTACTAAGTCACCAGCGCGTATGTGTAAACCGCCAATTAAAGCGGGGTTAACAGTCGCTTTGGGATGAACGGTACGATCAAGCCGCTTAGATAAGGCGGCAGCTAGTGTTTTTAATTGTGCTGCGCTTAATTCAAATGCAGATTCTACTTCAACATCTAATGAACGATTTTTATCTGCCTTCAATTCAGTAAAAATCTCATAAATTGTTGGTAACAGAGTCAATCGATCATTCTCACCCAAAAGATGGAGAAAATTCGAAAACTCGTTATCTACATTTCCTTCGCACAGCTGTATAAGAAACGTGACCTTACCTTTTTTATTAAGCTCAGGATTACCTAACTGCTTAACAACCTCAGCTTGCGCAACCGCAGTTGCTGCAAAAGATAGCATGTTACTCCATGCTTCTTCTTTGCTTGCCGTAGCTGCGTATTCAAAAGCAGCTTTTGCGTAAGGTCGTGCAAGCGTATTGGAATTCGACATCGCTTGCCTCGCTTAAAGTTCTGCGGCCAATTGCTCGACCAAATTATTGTGTGCTTTCGCATCCACGGTAGCACCGAGGATTTTTTCTGCACCTGCCACTGCAAGGACTGAAACTTGTTTGCGAAGATCTTCTTTAATGCGATTCACTTCTAAATCGATTTCAGCTTTAGCGCCAGCAATTAGGCGCTCGCCTTCATTGCGTGCATGCTGTCTTGCTTCTTCAACAATATCGTTTCCAGTCTTGTTGGCTTTCTCAATAATCTCAGCAGCTGCTTGCTTAGTTTCACGCAGCATTTCTGCTGCCTTTTCTTGAGCAAGTTTAAGGTCGCGCTCAGCACGTCCTGCTGCATCTAAGCCTTCAGCAATTTTCTTCTGGCGCGCATCCATTGCGTTCGTGATGGGTGGCCATACGAACTTCATGCAAAACCAGGTGAAAATAGCGAAGGCAATCAATTGACCTATGAGAGTCATGTTAATAGCCATTGATGCACCTCATGCCATTTCATTGTTTATCCAAAGATAACATCCTACGTCAGACAAACTTTGCTGCCGTACTAATGAAATCGCGCGATTAACCTGCTACTACGAAAATCAGGTACATAGCAATACCAACACCAATCATAGGAACAGCGTCAAGCAGACCAGCCATGATGAAAGTTTTGGTTTGCAATTGTGGAGCCAGCTCAGGCTGACGTGCTGTTGATTCCAGTAATTTGCCGCCCAGTAAAGCAAAACCAATACCAGTGGCCAGTGCGCCCATACCGATGATGATCGCTGCTGATAAAATTACGAGTTCCATAGTTACTCCTAGAGTTTCAAAGTTAAGTTATAGTCTAAGGTTAAAATTAACGCTCGCTTTCGCGTCAATGGCTTTCGTGAGCTGCGCTCAAGTATACGATCGACAGCACCATGAAAATAAAGGCTTGTAGCGGAATTACCAGAATGTGGAAAATCGCCCAAGGCCCGTATAGCGACCACTGAATCCAAAATGGCAGTAGCGCAATCAAAATAAATACAACTTCACCCGCATACATGTTACCGAACAAACGCAGCGCAAGGCTGAATGGTTTGGTTAACAAACCTAGTATTTCAAGAACCAGGTTTACAGGAATGAGTGACCAGTGGTTAAAGGGTGTGAACGCTAGCTCTTTACTGAAGCCGCCCACGCCTTTAACTTTGATACTGTAAAAAATAATCAGCATAAACACACCAATCGACATGCCAAACGTAGCGTTTGGATCAGCGGTTGGGACGTATTTAAAGTTCGGAATACCTATTGCAGCAGCGATACCTGGGATTACATCGACTGGAATCCACTTCAGGCTGTTCATCAGCAGGATCCACATGAAAATAGTCAATGCTAACGGTGCTATAAGCGGGCTACGACCATAGAAAGTATCGCGAACCATGTTCTGTACAAATTCGACGATGACCTCAACGAAACCCTGCATACCTGTTGGCACGCCTGAATTAGCTCGTTTTGCTATTTTTCTGAAGATAAACAGAAACACAAAGCCCATCAAAAGCGACATGGCCATGGTATCAAGGTGAATGGCCCAGAAACCCATGTCTAGTGCTTCTTGGGTGGTCTCAGCAATACGCCAAGTGCCGTCTATTTTGCCAAAAGTTAAGTTTTGTAAGTGGTGCTGGATATACTCAGCATTGCTATTTGCCATATATGCCTCAAACCCGGACGTTTACAAATTTTTACTAAAAAAGAGTGTAACCACTGAAGTCAGTTGAATCAAAATGTAACCCAAGAACAACTGTACTACGTTTAAAGGTTTCACTGCTATAAACACCAGCGCAAAAAGCACTGCCGTCATAAACATTTTTCCTACCTGTCCAGCCCAAAATGACTGGAGAATAGCGGACACTGAGCGCGCCCCAAAATACTTAAACGCTTTGTACGTGAAATAGGCGTTGGCTAATAAAGCTATCGAACTGCCTAAAAACACTGAGTACGCTGCGACAACTCCAAGAGTTATTGCGCATACGACAACCAATAGTGCAGTGACAACGGCTTGTGCCATGAGCACGCGAAACATGCTTAAACGATAAAACGGTGTTTTGTTACGTATAGCCACTGTTTCTATCGCCCTTGGCCTGAATTGCTGTGCTTACAATTCGTTACTACAAAATTGCGCTGAGAGTATAGGTGTCTGTGTCACTTCTATCAACTCAAATGTAGGCTATTAATAATAATATTTGATTTACATCTACTGAATATGCGCCAAAACACCCTGTAGCTCGTCAAGTGAGCCGTAATTAATCACTAATTGACCCTTGCCTTTGTCGGTATGTTTGATTTTCACATTGGCACCTAGACGCTCAGCAAGCTTTTTTTCTAAGCGTTGAATATCTGGATCCGCTTTTGGCGTGACAGGTTTTGCTTTGGGTTTTTGCAGGCTGCGTATATAGGCTTCGGTTTGTCGTACATTTAAGCCGGTTGCGACAACATGACGCGCCGCAAACAACAGTTGCGGCTCTGCAAGTCCTAGCAAGGCACGCGCATGACCCATTTCTATATCACCATGTGCCAACATAATTTTTACTTCTTCCGGCAGGTTTATCAGTCGCAGTAGGTTGGTGACTGTGGTCCGTGACTTTCCTACGGCATCAGCGACTTCTTGCTGAGTCAGCTCATACTCGTGCTGTAACCTCTGTAAAGCAATGGCTTCTTCTATAGGGTTAAGATCTTCCCGTTGAATATTTTCTATTAATGCCATGGCGATAGCTGCGTCATCAGCTACTTGCTTAAGCAGGGCAGGCACGGTTTTAAGCTCAGCTAATTGCGCTGCACGCCAACGTCTTTCACCGGCAATAATTTCATACTTATTACTGCCAACAGAGCGTACAACGATAGGCTGCATGATGCCCTGCGCTTTAATCGATTTTGATAGCTCTTCAAGTGCGGCTTGATCCATATCGCGGCGCGGTTGGTATTTGCCCGGCTGGATGCGTTCGATTGCTATGTGTAATAGCTCATTCTCTTGGACTTCGTGGTATTGGCTGCTTGCGTTTGCGCCACCTAATAAAGCATCCAGTCCACGACCTAAGCCACGTTTTTTAACTGCCATACTGATTCCTTACAAAACGGTTGCGGTGCGCTGCTTGTTACGGTTGCGTCTGGCCAATTCTCCTGCTAATGCAAGATGTGCCAACGCACCCTTTGATTGTTTGTCATAAGCCAGCACAGGCATACCATAACTGGGCGATTCTGCTAAACGTACGTTTCGCGGTATTACCGTATCAAAAAGTTTTTGCCCAAAGTGTTGTTTTAACTGCTCTGACACATCCATGGTCAGGCTTAAACGCGGATCATACATCGTCCTTAGAATACCTTCTATTTCTAAGTCCGCATTGAGATTCGCGGTAATGCGTTGAATACTTCCGATTAAATCTGTCAGCCCTTCCAGTGCATAGTATTCACACTGCATAGGTATTAGTACTGCATCGGCAGCCACTAACGCATTAACCGTCAGCATATTAAGGGAGGGTGGGCAATCAATCAGGATGTAATCGTAGTTATCACGAACGGGCTGCAGCGCATGTAAAAGCCTTTTTTCACGATTTTCTAACTCCAGTAGCACAACCTCTGCGGCAGTGAGATCTCGGTTTGACGGCAACACTTGATAGCCGCCATGCTCTGATATTTGAATCACATCCACCAGATCGGCTTGGCCGGTAAGCACATCAAGCACTGAATACTCTAGCTCGTGTTTATCAATACCGCTGCCTGTTGTTGCATTACCCTGTGGGTCTAAATCGATGACCAGAACATGGCGCTTGGTTGCCACTAAGGAGGCGGCAAGGTTGATACAGGTTGTGGTTTTACCTACTCCGCCTTTTTGATTGGCTACAGCCAAAACTTTGCCCATGGCAATACCTCTGTTCTAGTTACGTGAAAGTAGCAAAAGATGTCGTTGTCCCTGACAGCCTGGTACTTGTAGTTTATTGCAGCTATCGAGCTTAAATTCTGCCGCTAGTTGCTGCAGTTCGTCATCTGGATGTACGCCCTTCATCGCCAGCCAGCGTGTGCCTTGATCGCCCAGATGCGCGGTCCAGTTAGTAAAATCTGCCAAGGAGCTAAAGGCGCGAGAAATAACTCCATGATAAGGTTGCTCTGTTTTGTACTCTTCAATACGGCTGTGGATAACCTGTACATTGTCCAGTTTAAGCTCTAATTTTACCTGGGTTAAAAAACGCGTTTTTTTACCGTTAGAATCTAACAGACTAAACAACTTGTTGGGCAGCATAATAGCCAAGATGATACCGGGCATACCCCCACCACTGCCCACATCTAACCAGGTATCGCCAGTCTGCTCAACAAAAGGCAACACGCTTAAGCTATCTAACAAATGCCGAGATACCATTTCTTCTGCGTTTCTTACTGCAGTTAAGTTATAGGCTTTGTTCCATTTAATTAACAAAGCCAAGTAAGACAGCAGCTGTTCTATTTGTACAACTGTTAAGCTTAATCCAAGCTCTCTGGCACCCTCTACAAGCGCTTTGCGCTGCGACTCTGTGATGCTCATTGATCACTGACCTCCAAGTTTTGACTGGCTTGGCGTCTTTTTAATTGCACCAGCAAAAGTGATATTGCCGCTGGGGTTACACCCGGAATGCGCGAGGCCTGACCTAAATTAGTCGGCTTGATGTCAGTGAGCTTCAGCTGCACTTCTTTGGATAAGCCAGAGATTTTTGTGTAATCCAAATCGGCTGGAATGCTGATGCTTTCGCTGGCCTTAAGTTTGGCAATATCGCCCTGTTGACGTGTTATATAGCCTGCATATTTAGTGCGTATCTCAATCTGCTCAGCTACCTGCTGATCATCAACCCCTGTGCCTGTCACGGCTTTCAAGCCAGCGTAATCTATCTCTGGGCGGGTCAGTAAGTTGAGTAAATTATACTCATGGGCCAGTGGGATATTAAAGTGACTGCTCAGAGCATCCCCTTCGGCAGTATTGGGGCGTACCCAAGTGCTGCGTAGACGTTGCTCTTCCAACTCGATGGCTTCGCGTTTGGTTTCAAATGCTGCCCAGCGTACATCATCCACTAAGCCAATTGCCCGCCCTTTTTCAGTTAGGCGCATATCCGCATTGTCTTCACGTAGAATCAAACGGTATTCCGCGCGTGAAGTGAACATGCGGTAGGGCTCTTGTGTGCCCATGGTTAGCAGATCATCAATTAACACACCCAAGTAAGCTTCATCACGGGTTGGATGCCAACTGTCTTTACCTTGTGCGCGAAGTGCTGCGTTACTACCCGCCAACAAACCTTGCACGCCCGCTTCTTCATAGCCCGTAGTTCCGTTGATTTGCCCAGCAAAAAACAAACCCTGAACACACTTGGTTTCTAAGCTATAGTGCAGATCGCGTGGATCAAAATAATCGTATTCGATGGCATAGCCCGGACGCATAATATAAGCATTTTCCAAGCCTTGCATGGAGCGGACTAAGTCCAGCTGCACATCAAAGGGTAACGAGGTAGAAATGCCATTGGGGTACAGCTCATTGGTTTCTAAGCCTTCAGGCTCTAAAAACACCTGATGGCTGTCTTTGTCAGCAAAACGGGTGATTTTATCTTCGATTGAAGGGCAATAACGCGGACCCACCCCTTCAATCACGCCGGCATACATGGGCGAGCGATCGAGGTTGCTAGAAATAATGTCATGGGTTTTAGTATTGGTATGGGTAATCCAGCAACTGATTTGCCGTGGATGTTGTTCTACTTTGCCCAAATAGGACATCACCGGTAAAGGGGTATCACCGGGTTGTTCAATTAGCTTAGAGAAATCAACGGAACGACTATCTATTCGTGGTGGCGTACCGGTCTTTAATCGCGCTACTCTAAACGGCAATTCACGCAAGCGTTTAGCTAAAGTATTAGCTGGCGGATCACCGGCACGGCCACCTGAGTAATTTTCCATGCCTATGTGGATGGTGCCACCCAAAAACGTACCGCTAGTTAACACTACGTTATCGGCAAAAAAGCGTAAACCCATCTGCGTAACCACGCCACGCACAGCATCTTGCTCAATAATGAGATCATCAACTGCTTGTTGGAATAACCACAGATTAGGCTGGTTTTCTAAAGTTTTGCGTATGGCTGCTTTATAAAGAATTCGGTCAGCTTGCGCTCGTGTCGCGCGTACGGCTGGGCCTTTACGGCTATTGAACACACGAAACTGAATCCCTGCATAGTCCGTTGCCGTGGCCATAGCACCACCCAAGGCATCAATTTCTTTAACCAAATGGCTTTTACCAATACCGCCAATCGCTGGATTGCAGCTCATTTGCCCTAGGGTTTCGATATTGTGTGACAGCAATAATGTTTTGACGCCCATGCGTGCCGCGGCTAAAGCCGCTTCAGTACCAGCATGGCCACCACCAATGACAATGACATCAAAACGAGAAGGATAATCCACAATAGACCCCGAAAAGCAGCTTCAATTATGCAAGAAAGCAGGCTAAACCAAGTTCAGCCTGCAGAGAAAAGACGCGCTAGTATAAAAAATTGCGCAGCTTTAGAGAAGGTCATAGCAAAGTAAGCTCTGAAAATGGCTAGTATTTAGGCTCATTTTCAGAGTTTTGTGTACTTACATGCGTTGCAGTGAACGCATTTTTTCTTCAGTAAAGTCGATGATCTGATTTGCTGACGGGTTAATGGTAAAGCTTGCTTTGCCATAGTTTGAGTAATCAATAGTCATGGTAATACTGACTTTCTCACCCTCAATTTCATAATTGTACACATCATTTTCGTGAATTATTTGTCCTTTATCGTTCAAATAAAGCACTGATTCTGAGCTTTCGTAACCCGTATCGCTATCTGCTTCAAGCAAACCCTGTAAAAAACCTTCTTTAAATTCTTCTGGTAATTTTTGGTTAGCCGCCACCTGCTCGTAAAGATAGGTGTTGATATGCTGTTGTAATTCTTTACTCTGCTGCTCATCGAGCCTTACTTGCAAAACAGCCTTTGCATTCAACTGCTTAGCTTTTTCGTTAAGCTCCATTTTGTTGATGCTTGATTCAGGTAAAACCTTTGTGAATTCATTCATGGCGCCGTAGCCCATTTCTACTGCTTCAGAAACAACAGTAATTACCTTAGCCATATCTTCTTCATCAATTTCAAAATTATTCGTACTAAAGCGGACAAATTTATTTTTATATTGCTGCAGCTCAGAATTGGCCTGTGGCGCAAACATCAGCGCTGTATCGATGATATTGGTTGGATTAAGCAACAACTCTTTTTTCTTCGCATCCACTAGAATAGGTAACTTAAAATTAAAAATCGCCGCTTCAACCTCTGGTACCAGCTCGTAGCGCTGTGCACTATTATCCACTGCACCGGTTAACTTAACTTTTAAATCGGTTAAAAATGGGTTTTCAATGCCAATATCAATGTTCGCATCGGCTTTAAAATTAAATTGCGCATCTTTTGCATAAAGCTGCTGCGTAGCTTCTTGGTAAAGGGTTTTTGCTGATTTTTTATCCAGTTCAGAGTCGCCACCACAGGCTGCTAGGAGTGCAGCCAGACCAGCAACTACGAAATATTTTGTTTTCGACAACAGCATAGATAACTCCATTTTTCATTAAATACAATAGCCACAGAATATGCTGCGTCTACAGGTAATTTATTTCGCCTAAAATAGCATTATTTGTATGGTCGGCCTATCAAATAAAATTTTTTGTTAAGGGTTTTGCGCAACTGTTTCACAATACGGCTTCTGCCTAAACAGAATCTATGAAAAATTCAGGTATTTATTTACCGATGCAAAAGCTAGAAAAAATCCTTCCCAATAAATCATCCGCAGTAAATTCTCCAGTTATTTCAGCCAAACATTGCTGTGCTAAGCGTAGATCCTCAGCTAGCAACTCGCCTGCACTGACTTGGATTAACTGCTGATAACCGTTTTCTAAGAAACTCTGTGCTTGCTGTAAAGCATCCAAGTGGCGACGACGTGCACTAAAGGTGCTTTCGGTTGTTTGTTGATAGCCCATGCATTGCTTTAAATGCTCGCGCAGCGCTTCAATCCCCTGCCCTTGCCGTGCAGATAAACTAATACTGCAGTGTCCATCAGCAAAGTTATCCACAGCCAATTGTTCACCCGATAGGTCAATTTTATTACGAATTAAAGTCACTTTACTGATATCTGGTACGTGCTGTAAAAACTCTGGCCACAAACTGAAAGGATCAGCGGCTTCTGGGCTGGTTGTGTCCACAACCAGTAAAATGCGATCAGCGGCAGTTATCGCTTTGACCGCTCGCTCAACACCAATTTGTTCGACTTGATCGCTGGTTTGTCGTAGTCCTGCCGTATCGGTGATATGCAGTGGCATACCATCAATATGGATATGTTCTTTAAGAGTATCGCGAGTAGTGCCAGCAATATCAGTAACGATAGCGGCTTCGTAGCCTGCCAAGGCATTAAGTAGGCTCGATTTTCCTGCGTTAGGGCGACCGGCAATTACCACATTCATACCATCGCGCAACAAAACACCTTGACCCGCCTTATGGATAACTTGGGTAAGTGATTCTCGCAGCTGAGTAAGCTGGTTGAGAATCTGCCCATCTGCAAGAAAATCGATTTCTTCTTCGGGAAAGTCTATGGCGGCCTCAACGAAAATACGCAGACTTATCAACTGCTCAGTAAGTTGATGCACTTGTTTAGAAAACTCACCTTGCAATGAACGCAAAGCATTACGTGCTGCTTGAACGGAGCTGGCTTCAATTAAATCGGCAATGGCTTCTGCTTGTGCCAAGTCCAATTTATCATTTAAAAAAGCGCGTTCGCTGAATTCACCCGGTCGAGCTAAGCGTGCGCCCAACTCAACACAGCGTTGCAGTAACATATCCAGAATTACCGGTCCACCATGACCCTGCAGCTCTAGAATGTCTTCACCCGTAAAAGAATGCGGGCCTTTAAAAAATAAGGCTATGCCTTGATCCAAGGCCTGCTGATCCTCTGCATAGAATGCACCATAGTGTGCATAACGAGGCTTAGGTTCAACCGCTAAGATTTGTTGAGCGATATGTGCGGCTAAGCTACCTGAAACACGAACAATGCCAACACCTCCACGTCCTTGGGCAGTGGCAATCGCAGCAATAGTATCCTGTGAGTATTGCACGTTAATAACCTCTAGAAAGCACAAACCCCGCAAGTACGGGGTTTGTTTTTCATTTAAGCCATTAAGCTTTAGTTGCCATGGCCCGTTCAACCTTACGAGTAATATACCACTGCTGAGCAATCGAGAGGATGTTGTTAACCACCCAATACAATACCAAGCCTGCAGGGAACCAAAGGAAGAAGAAGGTAAAGATAATTGGCAGCATCTTCATCACCTTAGCCTGCATCGGATCAGGGGGTGCAGGATTAAGCTTTTGCTGCACAAACATACTGATACCCATGATGATTGGCAGAATAAAGTAAGGGTCTTTACTGGAAAGGTCAGTCAACCAAAGCATCCAAGGAACTTGGCGCATTTCAACACTTTCTAACAATACCCAGTACAGGGATAAGAACACTGGCATCTGTACTAAAATAGGCAAGCAACCGCCTAAAGGATTAACTTTTTCCTTTTTGTACAGCTCCATCATGCCTTGCGACAGTTTTTGCTTATCATCGCCGCAGCTATCTTTTAATGCTTGAACCTTTGGTGCCAGTCCACGCATACGCGCCATGGATTTGTAACTAGCTGCTGAAAGCGGGAAGAAAATAAGTTTAATAATTACGGTTAGCAAAATAATTGACCAACCCCAGTTGCCTAACAAGCTATGAATAAAGGTTAGTAACCAGAAAATAGGCTGGGCAATAAACCATAGAAAACCATAGTCAACAGTAAGCTCCAATCCGGGTGATAGCTTCTTCAGGTGGCTTTGAATCTTAGGGCCAGCATAAAGCGTTGACTTAAATTGATAATGCTCACCTGGTGCAACCTGAACTTCAGGACTCGCATAGCCAACCACATAAAATTTAGAGGGCTCTACGCGTCTTTGTGAAAACATTGTATTGGTGGTGCTGCTATCTGGTACCCATGCAGCTACAAAATAATGCTGCAGCCATGCCACCCAACCGCCTTCTACTTTTTGTTTAAACTCTTTGTCATCCATCATACCCATTTTTAATTTTTTGTAGGGTTCGTCTGGAGTCCATACTGCAGCCCCTAAGTAAGTGGCAGTATTGGTAGCCGTGGTTGAAGAAGGATCGCCTTGACCATCACGTTTGATGCGCGCTAATAAGGATCCCTGCCAATTTTCGTTACTTTGGTTATCAACCAAGTAGGTAACGCCAATTTGGTAACCAAGCTCATTCATACATTCTTTTTTGCGCTGTTCAATTTGGCGCTCTGTGCAGCTTTGGTTATAGCCACGATGAAAAGTAAAACGCTTGGTGTAGTTAACGTTATTTTTGCTGAAGGTAAAATCCACATTGAGGCTGTCTTCACCTTCAACAAGCTGATAATACTGTTTTTCTGTGCTGTAGTGTGGGCGCTCACCTGATGCATCAGGACCGTTTTTACCCATTAAACCTGACTGAGCGATGTAAACACGCTCGCTGCTGTTTTCAAACAACTGCAAAGGAATATCTGGGTTTTTTGCTTGTCTTGGATATTGGCTCAGTTTAAGTTCAACAATATCGCCGCCGACAGGATCTACTGCGAGTTCAAGCACATCTGTTTTTACGTAAATCAGACCTGTGTTGCTGGGTGTTAGATCTTGGTTAAGCGTATTGGGTGCTTCTTGACTTGCATTAGCTACTGCAGCTGGAACACTAAAGTCTTCGTTATTTTTTGTGTCAGTAGTATTTACAGTATTAAAATCCTGCACGGCTGGTTGCTGTTGTGCACTGCTTGAAATGGTTACTGATGGATTATCAGCAACTTGGCCATAATCCTGATTCCATTGTAAAACCAGTGCATAGGTAACAATAGCTAGTGCAACAATTAAAAACGTACGTTGGATATCCATAATTACTCGGCTATATCGACGGTTGAAGATGATTCTGATTGGCTTGGTGGGACGGGATCATAGCCACCTGGATTCCAAGGATGACAGCGGCTGATGCGACGTGCAGATAACCATCCGCCCTTCAAACTACCATGTTTTTCAATGGCTTCCAGTGCATAGGCTGAACAGCTTGGGTAAAAACGGCAATGGCTGGCCATCATAGGGCTGATAGCGTAGCGATAGAACTTAATAGGTAATACGACCAGCTTACGCATTTTGGTTACCTACCGGTGCCGCTAAGGAAGCTTTACTTTTAGCGTTACACTGTTTTAGTAAACGTTTCCAAAGTGTAGTTAACTCGTGTTGTAACTCACTATTGGATAAGTCGGCTAATCCTTTGCGAGCAATAATTACAACGTCTACACCAAGAAAATTTAACTCTTGTGTACGAAAATGCTCACGAATTTGCCGTTTAACACGGTTGCGTTCTACAGAAAGCTTTATATTTTTTTTGCCTATAACCAACCCAAGTCGATGGTGCTTGAGTTGGTTAAAGCGAGCTAGTAGCAGTACACATCGACCTGATAAACGAAAATCAGGTGAATCAAAAACGGCTTTAAACTGATGCGCGTTGAGCAGCCGTTTTTCACGGCTAAAGCCTTGATTCATTGGTGAGGTGTATTTAGGCGCTTAGACGCTTACGGCCTTTGGCACGACGACGAGCTAACACAGCACGACCACCTGTGGTTGCCATACGTGCACGGAAACCGTGGTCACGCTTGCGCTTGATAACGCTTGGTTGAAATGTACGTTTCATGGATTGATACCTAAACTTCTTTGGACATGAGATGGGTCCCTGAAGTGGTCCCCGTTAAAATAGACCGGCGATTCTATTGAATTAATCACCTAAGGTCAACGCTTAGCTTTGCTTGGAGATAGAAATTAGAGATTTATTTTTTTGGGATTTTTCGCAGCCATTTTTTGACTTGGCCTTAGTAATAGCTTTTAAAGCTTTTAAATAGATCTTTTATTATTTTTATTATTACTACTGCAGCGTTTTTCTGTTGGTAAGACTTTAATTCTATTTGAAATCAAGAGCTTATGGAAAATTGGAAGCTGTTCATTGAGCATGGACAAGCTGCTGACTTCCGTTACATAAGCTGTGGATAAAAGTAGTGGTTATCCACAGGTACAGTTATGAACAGTCTGCTCAACAGCCTATCCCAAGCTTTAAAGTGCGGTTATCCACAGAGCTCTTTCATTGAATTCTTAGCCAATCAAAAGCAATACCAGGATCGGTTTTACGTTCAGGGGCTATGTCTGAGTGGCCACATATACGTTCTTGCTTAATCAGTGGGAAATTTTTTTGCAGAATATTTTTCAAGTTATTCAATGACTTATATTGTTCATCTGTGTAGGCGAGATCATCGGTTCCCTCTAACTCCACACCTATAGAAAAATCATTGCAGTTTTCACGCCCTTGAAAGGATGATTTTCCAGCGTGCCAAGCACGGTCATTACAGCTGACAAACTGCTTAATTTCACCACTGCGTTCAATTAAAAAATGTGCGGAAACCCTTAAACCCTCAAGCTGTTTAAAGTAAGGGTGTGCATCTATTGGCAGTTGGTTGGTAAATAAAGCATCAACCATACCCGTAGCAAACTGGCCCGGCGGCAAGCTGATGTTATGGATAACCAGCAGGGACACTTCGTTGTTGGGACGTGCGTTGAAATTGGGTGAGGGAATATGTTTAGCTCCATTGAGCCAACCCGTATTCGAATCAAAGCTATAAATAGGTTTGGACATAGTGATAAAATTCGTCTGTATAGTTTGGGGTTAATAAGGCTATTGCTGATAATAGCGAATATTCACGACTATAATTCCTTTGGTAACCTCTAAATATTTTTTGGTTGCTTGGTGACAAACTCATGTTTTTGACTAGATTAAGAGCAATCACGGATGAAATTTAATATCAGCGCTTGGCGTGCTTGGGCGCCCGGTTTATCGACGCAAGAGGATTGGTTAGGCTGGTTGGCTGATCCGCAACAATTAAGCAGTCAAGATGCTGCTGATGTAAGTTTTTTGCCAGCAATGCAGCGTCGGCGCTTAAGTCCTTTGGCCAGGATGGCTTTTCATGTGGCTTGGCCTTTGGCGGAACAAAGCCCAAAACAACCCGTAGTATTTTGCTCACGCCACGGTGAAACGCCGCGTAATTTGAATTTACTTAAGCAAATGGCTGAGCAAGAAATACTTTCGCCCACACATTTTAGTTTGTCAGTACACAATGCAATTATTGGTTTATGGTCAATTTTTCGCCAAGATGAAAGTGAAATGACAGCCATCGCAGCCACGCAAGATGGTTTGGAGCATGCCGTAATCGAAGCGCAGTTGTTGCTTAGTTCTGGAGCAGACTCAGTTTTGCTTATTATTGCTGAGGAACAGCAGCCTGAGCTGTATTTACCTTGGATCAAAGACGTACCTTTTGCTTATGCACTGGCATTACAATTGACTCGGGGTGATGCTTGGTCTTTAAGTTTATCTTTGTCTAAAGAACCATCAACACTAAAAAAACAAGCATGGCCGCACGCTTTAAGCCTTTTACCCCTGCTGCTTAAACAAGCAACCCAAGTAACTCACTCTGTTGATACACGTTGTTGGCAATGGCAAGTAACTCTATGAAAGAAGCCTATAACCCTCCGTATTTGTGGCGTTTATTGTTTACCGGCCTAAGTTTCTTTTTGTTTGGTTTAGGCGGTGTGTTTTTAACGCTGGTGGGTTATCCGCTGGTGAATTTACTTTGTCGCGATCCTTTAAAAAAAAGGGAGCTTGTACGCAGTTTGATTCATAATATTTTTCGGCTTTTTGTAGAATTTATGCGTTTTACTGGGGTTTTGACCTACAGCGTGACGAATATGGAGCGCTTAGGTAGACCGGGTCAAATGGTCATTGCCAATCACCCATCATTGATTGATGTGGTGGTTTTGATTGCTTTTATTCGCGATGCAAACTGTGTGGTCAAAGAAAGCCTGTGGCATAACCCTTTTATGCGCGCTACGCTGCGCGCCGCTGGCTATATTAGCAATAACGCCAGTATGGAAATGTTTGATGATACAGTTGCAGCTTTAAAAGAAGGTCAAACGCTGATTATCTTCCCCGAGGGAACACGTACCATACCCGGTGAAATGCCTAAATTCCATCGGGGTGCTACAGCTATTGCATTGCGTGGAGCGCAGGTAATTACTCCTGTGGTAATACGTGTGCAGCCTACGACTCTGACTAAAGCAGAGCCTTGGTATAACATTCCACCAAGACGACCCAATTTTAGTTTTACTGTGGGTGAAGATATAAATCCACAGGATTTTGCGGTAAATAATTTAGCACCTACAGCATCACGAAAACTTGATGCTTACCTCCATTCATACTACGCACAGGAATTAACAAAAAATGAGTGATTTGCACCTTGATTTGAAAAATTTGATTATTGATGCTCTGGGTCTTGAAGATATAAGCGCAGCTGACATTGACAATGACGCGCCATTATTTGGTGATGGGCTTGGTTTAGATTCAGTCGATGCATTGGAGTTGGGCTTGGCAGTACAAAAGCATTTTTCGATCAAAATAGATGCGGACTCTAAGGATGTGCGCCAGCACTTTGCTAGTATTAATGCCTTAGCAGATTTTGTTGCAAGCAAACAATAATTTAAGGAGTACAACATGCAGACACGTGACGACATCTTTGCTTTGCTGCGCGATGCTTTGGTGGAGCTGTTTGAGCTTGATGCAGAGCAGGTTACTTTAGAAGCCAATTTATATGAAGATTTAGAAATTGATAGCATTGATGCCATTGATTTGATTGATCATTTAAAGCATTTAACCGGAAAAAAAATAGCGGCTGAGCAGTTTAAAGCGGTGCGCACAGTCGGTGATGTGGTGGAGGCTATTACTAGCGTTATTAATCAAGCAGATGAATGAAACAGCTCGTTGGCGCATTAATTGTCATTAGCGGAATTCTTTACCCTTTTGCTGTTTATTATGGCTTTGAACGGGTGTCTGCAGAGTATTTTGCTGGGCTGTTGGCCTTGGTTTGGTTGGGACGAGCTCTCTTAGCTCCAGCAGCAAAAAACTATTTAATGACCGCTGTGGTGCTGCTTTTTTGCGCTGTACTGTGGATATTTAAAAGCCCTGATTTGCTGCATTGGTATCCAGTGATAATCAACGTCATGTTATGTATTGTTTTTTTGACGAGTCTTTATCACGGACCTCCTATCATTGAGCGATTAGCCCGCTTACAAGAAGCGGATTTGCCCCAGTATGCCGTTGGCTATGTAAGAAAAGTTACTCAGGCGTGGGTGGTATTTTTCTTTTGTAACGCTGCTATGGCCGCTTGGTTAACGGTTGCAGCCCCCCGTTCTTGGTGGCTGCTGTATAACGGCTTTATAGCCTATTTATTAATTGGTTTGATGTTTGCCATTGAGTGGTTAGTTCGTCAACGAGTAAAAAAAAACCATGAGCTGGATTGATTTACAAGACTTATTGCTACAACAACACACGCATACCTTGGCTGGTTCACCTGAGCTTCAGCATGCGGATTTAATTGAGCAATCACTGCGTTTTGCCGGTGGTTTAAAGCAACGTAACATTAAATGCATTGCCCTGTATTTGTTGGACGCTGGTGATTTGGCGTTGGCTTTGCTGGGCGCTTGGCGCGCCGGGGTACAAGTTATATTACCCGGTGATATGCAAGCGCAGACGCAGCAACGCTTGAGCGCTCAGGTGGATGTGTTTATTTCTGATATCAGTCAAATCCATGATTTTTTTACCGACCCCTTGCCCGCTGCTGCTTTAGCGCTTGATGAACCGCTGTTGATATTATCCACGTCAGGTTCAACCGCGCAGCCTAAGCTGATTCCAAAAACGCTACGTCAATTGCATAACGAATTGCAGGTACTGGAACAACTATGGGGCCAGTCGCTACAGCAAGCGGTTTTTATGGGTAGTGTTATTACTCAGCATATTTACGGCTTGCTATTTCGTTTGCTCTGGCCGTTGTGTGCAGGGCGTTATTTTATCCGTCAGCACCTGCCTTTTGCCGAAGAATTACAACAACACAGCATGGTCTGTATCGCTCAGCAACGGCCTTTTGTTTGGTTGTGTAGTCCGGCTTTGCTTAAGCGCATGGGCAGTAATTTAGACTGGCCACAGCTTGCCAAGGTGGCACAGGTGTTTTCCTCTGGTGGTGCATTACCTGAAAAATCAGGCTTGGATTTGGCCGAAAAGCTCAAACAATCCGTTACCGAGGTGTATGGCAGCTCAGAGACGGGTGGTATTGCTTGGCGACAAGGTGGCCAACAGTGGCACACCTTTCCTCAGGTGTGCATCAGTCAGCAAGAAAATGGTGCGTTGGCGGTCTGCTCGCCTTGGCTTGCCGTAGAGACTGAATACACCAGCGATGCCGTAGAGTTGCTGTCCCCGCAGAGTTTTATTTTAAAAGGTCGGTTGGATCGTGTGATTAAGTTGGAAGAAAAACGTATTTCTCTACCTTTCTTAGAAGACAGTCTGCAGCAGCATCCTTGGGTGGCAGAGGCGTGTTTAGCCGTTACACAAAGCGGTCGTGCCAGTATTTCAGCTTTGATTGTGCTTAATGAGCAAGGATTACACCATCTGCGCAACAGTGGTCGTCGGCAGTTAACTGAGCAATTAAGACAGCACCTAGCAGGTTATTGTGAAGCCATGGCACTGCCCAGACGTTGGCGTTTTATTGAGCAATTACCGCTTAATACGCAAGGCAAAATTATTCACAGCCATGTAATGCAATTATTGCAACAAGAGCGACCTAAATTGCCCATTGTTAAGCAGGTTACAGGTGAGGACTTTAACTGGCAGCTTGAGTTAAAAATCCCCCATGATCTGGCTTATTTTTCTGGTCATTTTCCAAGCGCCCCTGTGTTACCTGGTGTGGTACAGGTGGATTGGGCGCTGCACTTAGCACAGCAGCATATGTCTTTGCCAGGTGAATTTGCAGGAATGGAAGTACTTAAATTTCAGCAGCTCATTCGTCCTGCTGATGAGGTGTCGTTGAGTCTGCGTTTTGAGCCTGAGAAAAATAAACTCTATTTTGCCTTTACTATGGCGGATACGCCCTGCTCGTCTGGGCGCATACTTTTGGCTGGTCAGCATGGCTAACGCTCACCCTGAAAAAACAATCCAGCAGCACAGCAACACAGAACAATCTGGTGCGGATGCTCTGCAGGCGTTTAAAGTATGCGTGGTTATTCCTGTGTGTAACCACGGTCAACCGCTGATTAAGGTAGTAGACCAGCTACGGCAGCGCGGTTTGTCTTGTGTGTTAGTGGATGATGCCTCGAATGCGCAAACAGTTGAAATCATGGATGAATTAGCGCAACAAGAGCAGATATTTTTAGTGCGCCACAATGTGAATAAAGGCAAAGGTGGTGCGGTAATGAGTGGTTTGCGTTATGCGCAATCATTGGGCTTTACTCATGCCTTGCAAGTGGATGCGGATGGGCAGCATGACTTACAGCAAGTAGAGTTCTTTATTCGTGCTGCCAGCGAGCAGCCACAGATGATGGTTTGTAGTTATCCACAATACGACGCCTCTGTCCCCAAGGGGCGTTACTATGCGCGCTATCTAACGCATGTGTTGGTGTGGCTGGAAACTCTATCCTTGTCGATCTGTGACTCCATGTGTGGTTTTCGAGTGTATCCGCTGGACTCTGCAGTAAAGCTGATTAACGAAGTTAAGCTTGGTCAACGCATGGATTTTGATATTGAAATTCTAGTGCGTTTATTTTGGCGTGATGTGGGTATGCAGTGGTATCCAGTAAAGGTTATTTATCCGGAAGATGGATTATCTAATTTCCGTCCTTGGCAAGATAATTGGCTGATTAGCAAAATGCATACAAAGCTTATTTTTGGCATGCTTTGGCGTGCTCCGCGTACACTGTGGCGCAGGTTAGCGCAATGAACGCAAAAACAAATACACATTGGGCGAGTCAGCGCGAACGTGGCAGTTTTTGGTTGATGAAGCTTGCCTTACTACTCACAAGGATTTTTGGCCGCAGACTGGTTGCGCCGCTGTTGTATATGATAGTGTTTTATTTTTTTGTCACGGGACGAGTCGCACGCAAAAGTATTAATACCTACTACGCAAATCTTGCCCAGTGGAGTGGTCGAGACGCGTTAAAGCCCACTCTTTTAAAAACCTTCCGCCAATTTATGTCATTTGCGCAAAGCATATTGGACAAATTTGATGTGTGGCATGGGCGCTTAGGTTTGCAGCATTTAGATGTGGATGATCCACATGCCGTACGCCAGCAAACACATATGCAACAAGGACGTGGGCAAATTTTGGTGGGTGCGCACCTGGGCAATCTTGAAGTATGTCGTGCGTTGGCGGAAGTCGGTAAGAAAGTACGCATGAATGTGTTGGTGCATACAACCCATGCGCAACAGATCAATCGGCTATTAAATGAAAGCGGTGCGAGTAATTTGCGTTTAATTCAAGTCTCCGAGCTTGATGCGGCAACCATGTTGCAATTGAATCAGCGTATTGATGAAGGCGAATGGTTAGCGATTGCTGGAGACCGGGTCCCCTTGCAGGATAAGCGTTTAAGTTTGGTGCAGTTTTTAGGTCAGCCTGCCTATTTGCCGCAAGGCCCTTGGTTGTTAGCTGGCTTGTTACAATGCCGGGTCAATTTGTTTTTTTGTTTAAAAACAAAGGGTCGTTACCGTATATGTCTTGAGCCTTTTGCTCAACGTATTGAATGGCAGCGTCACAGTCGTCAAAAAATACTAGATGATTGCGCGCAACAGTTTGCTGATCGTTTGGCTTTGCGTTGTTTGGAAGCGCCCGATCAATGGTTTAATTTTTACCCGTTTTGGAACACAGATGAACAATAAATCCCTTAAAAAAGTTATTTTTGGTACTCAACCGATAACCATCGAGCAGGTTGTCGCTATTGCTCAAGGTGAAGTAGAAGTTGCTCTGCAAGCGGATCAAGATTTTCGCGCGCGTATTCAGCGAGGCGCACAGTTTTTGGATACCCTGCTTGACCGTGAAGGCGTTATTTATGGTGTCACCACCGGCTATGGTGACTCCTGTGTGGTGCCTGTGCCTTTGCATCAGGTTGAGGCTTTACCTAAAGGGCTGTTCACTTTCCATGGTTGTGGAATGGGTAAACACTTTGACCCTGCTGAAACGCGGATGATTTTAGCCGCGCGTTTGCAGTCACTGTGTTTTGGTATGTCAGGTGTACGCATTGAGTTATTAGAGCGCCTGTGTGCATTTTTACAGCACGATATTCTGCCGTTAATTCCTGAAGAAGGTTCGGTGGGCGCCAGTGGTGACTTAACTCCGCTATCCTATGTGGCGGCAACCTTGTCGGGCGAGCGTCAGGTGTTATATCAGGGTGAGGTGTGTGAGTCGGCGCAGGTGCATCAGCAATTGGGCTGGCAGCCGTTGGTACTGCGTCCAAAAGAAGCTTTGGCCTTGATGAATGGCACTGCAGCAATGACCGGTGTGGCGTGCGAGGTGTATTCCCGTGCTGAGTACATGCTTAAGTTAGCGACACGTATTACCGCGCTGAACATGGTGGCACTAGAAGGCAATGTACAGCATTTTGATGAACGTTTGTTTTTAGCTAAGCCGCATTTGGGGCAGATGCAGGTTGCGGCTTGGTTGCGTGATGATCTCGATGTCACTGAGACTTCAGCGGATCAGGAGCTGTTTTGTTTAAATGGCTTGCACCGTTTGCAAGATCGCTACTCGCTACGCTGTGCACCGCACGTGCTGGGTGTGTTGGCGGATAGCCTAGGTTGGTTACGTACCTTTATTGAAACAGAATTAAACAGTGCCAACGATAACCCCATTATTGATGCTGAGCAGGAACGTGTATTACACGGCGGTCACTTTTATGGCGGGCATATAGCTTTTGCCATGGACAGCTTGAAAAACCTGATAGCCAACGTGGCTGATCTGCTGGATCGCCAATTGGCTTTATTAGTGGATACCCGATACAACCACGGTTTGCCGAGTAATTTATCTGGTGCGGCCAAAGAGGTTGCCATGATTAACCATGGCTTTAAGGCGGTACAGATTGCCGCGAGTGCATGGACGGCTGAAGCCTTAAAAAACACCATGCCGGCCAGCGTGTTTTCTCGCTCAACTGAATGTCATAACCAAGACAAAGTAAGCATGGGTACTATTGCTGCGCGTGATGCGCGGCGCAGTCTTGAGTTAACCGAGCAGGTGGCCGCTGCTACATTGTTGGCTGCTAAGCAGGGAGTTTGGCTGCGTCAGCAACAAGGTTCGCTGTCAATCAATGCACGCTTGGTCCAGATGCTTGATGAGATGTCAGAAACCTATCAGCCCTTGCTTGAAGATCGTGCCTTAGAGTATGAGCTGCGGCATTGTGTGGAGCAAATCAAACAGCAACATTGGAGTCTATATGCGTAAAAAAGGCGTTATTCAGGCAAATGTTACGCTCGAAGTTCCTTTTTTTGATGTGGATATGATGGACATTGTCTGGCACGGCCACTATGTGAAATATTTTGAAGTGGCCCGCTGTGCATTGCTGGATAAAATTAACCACAACTACACAAAAATGCGTGACAGTGGTTATGGCTGGCCCGTGGTAGATATGCAGCTGCGTTATATTAAAGGGGCGGTTTTTGGGCAAAAAATCACGGTAACCGCTGACCTGATTGAGTGGCAAGAGCGTTTAAAAATAAACTATTTGATTTGTGATACACAAACAGGCGAGCGTTTAACCCGTGGCAGTAGCATCCAAGTGGCTATTGAGTTAGCCAGTGGTGAAATGCAATTTGTTACCCCAGCGGTGCTCCATACAGCCGTGGCTGAGGCAATAGCCAATGAATAGGCTGTTTGTGTTTGTATGTGCTTTCTTGCTAAGCCAAAGCCTTTGGGCTTTTGATGAACAGGATTTAGCTCAGCAGCTGGCGAAAATTGAGGTATTGCGTGGTGAGTTTGTGCAAGAAAAATTTTTGCGCGGGCTTGATGCACCCTTGACCAGCAAGGGCAACTTTGTTTTGGCGAAACAGCAGGGTTTACTGTGGAATTTACAGGCTCCGCTGGTGCGTAGTTACCGTATTACAGCTACGGGCATTGCTTTGCGGGTTGCTGACCAATGGCAGTTACAAACCAAGCAGGATGCCGCCAATCGGCAAAGTCGTTTGTTTTTAGCGGTGTTGGCCGGTGATCAACAAGGCTTAAAGGAAGATTTTAGTTTTGCGCTTTCTGGTGATATGCATGACTGGCAGTTGGTGCTAAGCCCTAAAGCGCTCTTGCTGCAGCAGATTTTTACGCAAATCGTAATCAAAGGAGCTGATTATGTGCACAGTATCGAGCTGCATGAAACACAGGGTGATCGTACGCTAATGCGTATGGAAAACGTTGAGCAATACAGGATGCTGAAGGCCGATGAGAAGCAAGCCTTTAGCTCTTGAGCAGCGTTTATTTGCAGCTTTTATTGCGCTGCTCGTTATTTTAGCGGGGCTGAGCCTGTGGCAATGGCGTGCCGAGTCGCCGGTTAGCGCCAACCTCTTACAAATCCTTCCTCATGCAGACAACAATCAGCTAATTGAATATGCGCAGCAGCGTACCCAAGCGGTGCTTGATCAAGAGTTGATTGTGTTAATTCAACACCCTCAAGCCAGTCAGCGGCTCAGTGGCTGGGCTAAGCAACTGCAGGATAGCGGGCAATTTGCCCAGGTTGATTATCAACTGAGCACCAATCTCAAACAGCTAGGCCAACAGCTGTTAGAGGGTCGTGCCAGTTTTGTGCCTTTGGCGGTGCGTGAACAATTAGCACAGCAGCCGCAGCAGTTTTTTAGTCAACGGGTCAATGAGCTCTTTGATCCGCTGGGTGGGTTTTCCTTAGTCAGCGTGCAGCAGGATTGGCTGGGTCTGACGGGTAAAATACAGCACAGCTTACAAAGCGCCAGTCGAGTTCAGAGCGATGCGCAAGGTTTTTTGTTTGTCGATAGCCCAACCGGTGATTGGTATTTACTGCGCTTACGCAGCCAACAAAGCGGTTTTGCCGATGCCGGTGTGTTAAAGGTTGCTGAGCAAATTCAACAGCTAGCGCAGCAAATCAAACAACAAGGCGGTCAGGTTTTAGCCAGCGGCGGTTTGTTATTTAGCGCCCAAGCGCAGCAACAAGCAAGTTTTGAGATTCAGTGGCTGGGTGGCATTTCGCTGCTAGGCTCGTTGTTGTTAATTGTGTGGTTGTTTCGCCGTTTTAATAGCCTCGTTGCGTTGCTGCCTGCCCTGTTTGGTCTGTGGGTTGGGGTGACCGCTTGCATTGCCGTGTTTGGCTATATTCATGCGATGACGCTGGTGTTAGGCATTAGCCTGATTGGTGTCACCATCGATTTTCCCATGCATTATTTGTCTAAAGGTTGGGTGATGCAGCCTTGGCATAGCGCTAAGGTATTGCGTGCGACCTTGCCGGGCTTAACTCTGGGTGTGCTCAGTAATGCCATAGGCTATGTGGCTTTGGCGTTTACGCCGTTTCCGGCTTTATCGCAGGTGGCGGTATTTTCGGTTGCGGGGCTACTGGCCGCCTATGTGTGCACTATTTGCTGCTTACCTTGGTTACTTGCCAAACCCAATGCCGTGCAACCTTGGCGATTACCTTTAACTTGGATGCAGCAGTTATTAACCTGGCATACAGCTATTTTTGCGCGGGTTAATGGGTATGCCCTCGCTTTTGCCTTGTTGCTCTTTGTCGTGGCAGGGTTTGCCCAGTTACAGTTGCACAATGATTTGCGCCAATGGGTAGCTCCAGCGCCTGAGTTGTTGGAGCAGGCACAGCAGATTGGCCAGTTAACCGGGCAGCAACCCACCAGTCAGTTTTTTTTGTTACAGGGTGCTGATGAGCACAAGCTTATCGAGCGCTTAGCCCGTTTGCAGCAGCAGTTGGATCAACATGTGGCGCAGGGTGATTTGTCCGGTTATCAATCCATTACTGACCTGTTAGCGGGCTTGCTCGGTCAGCCATCCTTAGCGCAAGCCTTGGCCGTCATTAATGAGCAGGATCTACAGCCCTTTGCTGATGCGGGGATTGCTACAGGGTTAATCGAGCAAGAAATTCAACAGCTACAGGCGCAACAGCCGCTTTCGATTGAGCAGGCGCTGGCGTCTGACTTGGGCGAACCTTGGCGCATGCTGTGGCTCGGTAAACAGGATAATCAGTATGTGGCGATGGTGCGTTTACAAGGATTGCGTAATAGCCAAGCACTAGCCGAGCTCGCCCAGCAACAAGAGGGTGTGATTTGGGTGGATCGTCCCTCTCAGTTAAATCAGCTGTTTCAGCACACGCAAAACTATGCGCTGTGGTCGAAAGTTCTAGCAAGCGCGGCGATCTTTATTGTGTTAATGGTATTTCTTGGTTGGCGCGGTGCGTTACGTACGCTGAGCGTATCGCTTTTTGCGGCGTTATTAGCTGCTGCAAGCCTAGGCTGGCTGGGTTTACCGGTAACATTATTTAGTGTGTTTGGCTTGCTGCTCGTCACGGCCATTGGTGTGGATTATGCCATCATCATGTACGAGGGTGTCGGTGGTCAGGCAGCCAGTTTGCTGGGTGCGTTTTTGGCTGCCATTACGACCTGGTTGTCCTTTGGTTTGCTGGCGCTGTCTAGCACACCAGCGGTCAGTAGTTTTGGAATAGCAGTGAGTTTGGGTTTGGTGTTTAGTTTTTTATTAGCGCCTTGGGCGTCTAAAAAAACTGCACCAGTATGATTTTTGTATAGGTAGAAGGTTTTGTTCTGGTCGTCATGCATTGTGGGTAGTATAGGGTGCGTGATTTAGGGAATTCTTGAATAAGGTAATGTGAATATGGCGCTAGAAAATGTAACAGTTGAGCAACATCCTGTTGTAGTCATAGGTGCAGGTCCCTCTGGCTCTATTGCTTCTGCTATTTTGCAGCGCAAAGGCCATCAGGTTTTGGTGATTGAGCGGCAGGAATTTCCACGCTTTGTGATTGGTGAAAGTCTGTTGTCGCATTGTTTAGACTTTATTGAAGAAGCCGGCATGTTAGAGGCTGTACGCAATGCCGGTTTGCAAATTAAGCATGGCGCGGCCTTTGGTTGGGGAGAGCGCTATACCGAATTTGATTTCCGCGAGACCTACACCCCCGGTATGGGCAGCACCTATCAGGTGAGACGTGCAGGTTTTGATAAGTTGTTGGCGGACCAAGCCCAAGCCCAGGGCGTTGAAATTCGTTACCAAGAAGAAATCGTTGCGGTGGATAACTCCTCGGGCAAGCCCCTTTTAACAGTGCGCCGCTTAGCAGATGACAGCCAGTATCAAATACAGGCCGAGTTTATGCTGGATGCCAGCGGTTATGGGCGCGTGTTGCCACGCTTACTGGACTTAGAGCTGCCCTCTGCCCTGCCAGTACGTAAAGCGGTGTTTACCCATGTGCGTGACTGTATTGATGATCCGCAGTTTAACCGTGAAAAAATTCTGATTACTACCCACCCAGAAATGCGTGATGTATGGTACTGGAGTATTCCCTTTAGTGACGGCTATTGCTCACTAGGAGTAGTGGCGCTGGAGGAACGTTTCGACGATCGTCCGGAAGATTTAGAAACCTGTCTGCGAGAGTTTGTTAGCGAAGCACCGAACTTGAAGCGTATTTTTAAAAATGCGATTTGGGATCAACCGATGCGCACGCTGGGTGGTTATTCGGCCAACGTAAAAACGTTACACGGTCCAGGTTTTGCTTTGCTAGGTAATGCGGCTGAGTTTTTAGATCCAGTGTTTTCCTCTGGGGTGACCATTGCCATGCGTTCGTCAAGCATGGCGGCTAATTTGCTCGACCGTCAGTTACGCGGTGAGACGGTGGACTGGGAAACTGAGTTTGCTAAGCCGTTAAAAGTGGGCGTGGAAACCTTCCGCACCTATGTCGAAGGCTGGTATGACACCTCGTTTCAAGATGTGATTTATTATGAAAATCCACAACCGGAAGTAAAGCGCATGCTGTGCTCGATTTTGGCCGGCTATGCTTGGGATGAAACCAACCCTTATGTGGCCGATTCTCGCCGTCGCTTAGCGGTGTTAGCAGAATTGTGTCGTATGCAGTCGCAATAATGCTCAAGCGTTGGTTAGCGTTTTTAGCGGTGTTGTTGCTTGCGGGTTGTGCGGGGCAACGGACGGTACCTGACTTTCCTCAAGTAGAGTCTATTTGGCCGTTACCCGTAAAACTGCTAGTGCAGGTTGAACAGCAGCAAGTAGAAGATTATTTGCTGGTTATCCAAGAACAGCATGACGGCTTGCGTTTTTCATTGTTTAACCCAATGGGAATGCCGATGGCGCGACAAGTATTACAGCGTGGGCGTTGGCAAGCGGAAGGGCTTTTACCGCCGAATCAGCAGGCTAAACAGTGGTTTGCAGCGGTGTTGTTTGCCCTTATGGAGCCTGAACAGGCCGCGCGTTTGTATCCTGAGGCACAAATAAGCGAACAGGCACGCGCATTAAAGGCCCAATGGCGGGTTGAATACGTCTCTGCAGAGCAGTTTATTCTGTATCTCGACAACCAACAAAAAATAACAGTACAGCATCTACAATGATAAAAACTAAGAGTTACTTATCCGCGTTAGGCTTGGTGTGTCCGCTGGGGAGCAGCAAGCAGCAGGTGGCGAAAAATTTGTTAGCCGGTGACTGCTCAGGTATGCAACCGGTGACGGACTGGATTCCTGAAACCACCGCGATATGTGGTGTAGTAAATGCGCCATTGCCGCCAGTGAACTGCGAGTACCCATGGCAAAACTCTAGGAACAATCAATTATTGCTGGCCGCGACCGAGCAAATAATGCCTGAGCTAGACGTGGCGATTGCACGCTATGGCAAGGCGCGTATAGCGGTGATTATTGGCACCAGTACCAGCGGCATCTATGAAGCAGGTTTGCATATTACCGACTTGCAACGCGAGGGTGTTTTACCGCAGGCATTTGATTATCGCCGACAAGAGTTGGGTGATCCGGCGTTGTTTTTAAGTCATTGGCTGGGTTTGTCTGGACCCAGTTACAGTATTTCAACGGCTTGCACCTCAAGTGCGCGGGCGTTAATCAGCGCTAAGCGCATGTTGCATGCGGGTTTGTGTGATGCGGTTATTTGTGGTGGCTCTGATAGCCTATGTCATTTAACGCTGAATGGTTTCTCGAGTTTAGAAGCGGTCAGCACGGCGCACTGCAATCCGTTTTCCAAGAATCGCCAAGGCATTAACATTGGCGAGGCCGCGGTGGTATTTTTGTTAACCCGCGAACTGCTGCATGATGACCAGCCCACGCCTGTGCTTGCAGGGGTTGGGGCAAGCTCTGATGCGTACCATATTTCAGCACCTCAGCCTGAGGGTGAGGGTGCTGTTAAGGCCATGCAATTAGCTTTGGCCGATGCACAGCTTGTGCCTGAGCAAATTAGTTATATTAATTTACACGGTACCGCGACCCAGCATAACGACTCGATGGAGTCTGCAGCGGTGAATCAGTTGTTTGGTGCTGGCAAGCCTTGCTCATCAACCAAGCCGCTAACTGGTCACACGCTTGGGGCTGCTGGAGCTTTGGAAGCCGCCTTTTGTTGGCTGGCTATGCAAGGTAGCTATAACCCAAACAAGCTGCATATACCGCATGTGTGGGATGGCGCTGCAGATGCAGAGTTAGCGCAGCTTAATTTATGTAAGGCTGGACATAGGTTTGCGCAAGGTGTTGAGCCTTGGCTAATGAGTAACTCTTTTGCCTTTGGTGGTAACAATACAAGTTTGATTTTAGGGTTTTAAGTGGATGTGGCCTCTTGCTGAGTTATTACCCCATGCGGGTAATATGATTTTATTGGATCGAATTGAGCATTACGATGATGAGACTATCGTTGCTTATTTAACAGTGCGTGACGGCTGTTTATTTAGCCAAGCAGATGGCAGTTATCCGGCTTATTTAGGGGTGGAATTGATGGCGCAAGCAATCGCTGCTTATGCGGGATTGAAGGCTAGACATGCAGGTGAGCCTGTTCGGCTTGGGTTTTTGTTAGGTACCCGCAAGTATGAGTCTAATGTCAGCCGTTTTCCTTTAGGCAGTGAGTTACGGGTTAGTGCTAAACGCTCACTGGAAGATGATAGCGGGATGGGCGTGTTTGAATGCGAGCTTACCTCTGATGACATTCAGGTTTGTGCTAGATTAAACGTTTATCGCCCCAACAATGTGACAAGTTATATTCAGGAGACTCCCCCTTGAGCGAACGTATTTTAGTAACGGGTTCTAGCCGTGGTATTGGTCGTGCAATCGCAATACGTTTAGCGCAAGCAGGTTTTGATATTAGCCTGCATTGTCGTAGCGGCTTGGTCGAAGCAGAGCAAGTCGCCGAGCAAATTAAAGCGTTGGGACGGCAAGTCGATATTTTGCAGTTTGATGTAGCTGATCGACAAGCAGTACGCGAGCAGCTTGAGCAGGCGATTGAGCGCAATGGTGCTTGGTACGGTGTAGTGTGCAATGCGGGTTTAACGCGAGACGGTGCTTTCCCGGCGTTAACTGAAGATGATTGGGACACTGTGCTCAGAACCAATTTAGACGGTTTTTACAACGTATTGCATCCGCTAATGATGCCCATGATTCGCCGCCGTAAAGCAGGACGTATCGTATGTATGACTTCTGTTTCTGGTCTTATTGGTAACCGCGGTCAGGTGAATTACAGTGCTTCAAAAGCAGGCATAATTGGTGCCGCAAAGTCGCTGGCTATTGAGCTGGCTAAGCGCAAAATTACGGTAAATTGCGTTGCACCTGGTTTAATCGATACTGCGATGCTGGACGAACACGTGCCAGTAGCTGAAATGCTGAAAATGATTCCAGCGCAGCGCATGGGTACAGCAGAGGAAGTGGCTGGAGTGGTTAATTTTTTGATGTCTGATGAAGCGTCTTATATTACGCGTCAGGTTATCGCAGTGAATGGCGGACTATGTTAATGGTTGGATTAAAGCGTGTAGTTATTACGGGAATAGGTGGTGTTTCCGCACTAGGCGATGATTGGGCAACCATAAGCGATAATTTTCTGAATAATCGCAGCGGCATTCGCTACATGCACGAGTGGGATCGTTTTACCGATTTAAATACGCGCTTGGGTGGTCCGCTTAATGATTTCACTGTACCGGCGCACTGGACACGTAAACAATTACGCAGCATGGGTCCTGTATCGCAATATGTAGTGTATGCGGCTGAGCGTGCTTTAGAGGACGCTGGATTGTTAGGTGAGCCCAGTATTCAAGATGGTCGTATGGGTGTGGCTTGTGGCTCATCAACGGGCAGTCCGCAAGAAGTAAAAAACTTTGCCAATATGCTCTTGAACTCAGTATCACATGGTCTAAATGCCAACACCTATGTGCGAATGATGCCGCATACTACAGCCGCCAATATCAGTATTTTCTTTGGTCTAAAGGGGCGTGTTATTCCTACCTCAAGCGCCTGTACCAGCGGTAGTCAAGGCATTGGTTATGCCTATGAAGCGATTAAGTTCGGCTGTATTCCGATGATGTTGGCCGGTGGTGGGGAAGAGTTATGTGCTACTGAAGCCATGGTATTTGATGCGCTGTATGCCACCAGTTTAAAAAACGATACGCCCACCAAGACGCCGCAGCCCTATGATGTTGACCGAGATGGTTTAGTTATCGGTGAGGGTGCAGGTATTTTTGTACTGGAAGAGTTAGAGCATGCCTTGGCACGTGGTGCGCGCATTTATGCAGAAATTGTAGGGTTTGGCAGCAATGCTGATGGCTCACACATTACCAAGCCAGAAAAAAACACCATGCGTATTGCTATGGAGCTGGCTTTGCAGGATGCACAACTGCCACCTAGTGCGATTGGTTATGTAAACGGTCATGGTACGGCGACTGATTCAGGTGACATAGCTGAAACCCAGGCCACCAGTGAGCTTTTTGGCGAACAGATGCCTATCAGCTCACAAAAAAGCTTTTTAGGCCATACGCTAGGCGCCTGTGGCGCGTTAGAGTCTTGGTTTAGTATTCAGATGATGAATACCGACACCTATATTCATACGCTCAATCTAAACAACGTGGATAGTCGCTGCGGAGCGTTGGATTATTTAACGGCACCACGCCAGATGCAGAATGAGTACGTGATGAATAATAACTTTGCCTTTGGTGGCATTAATACGTCTTTGGTTTTTAAACGCTGGAGTTAACAATGAAAAAAACAGGGATTGCGCTTAGTCTTTGTACTTTTTTGCTGATTGGTTGCGGTACTTCTGCACCCGTTATGAGTATCAGCCAGACGGTTGCTACTCAGCAAGCCGGTGACTCGATGCGTACGCAGAGCGCAATTTATGAGGCACTACAAGGACGTGGCTGGCAGTTACAGTCAGACGATGGTCAGAAAATAATTGCGCGTTATAACAAACATGATCGCCATCTAGCGGTCATACAGATTGATTACAGTGCTTATAGGTACTCTATTAAGCACGTGTCTAGCCAAGGTTTGGACTATAACGTGAAGCGCAACAGTATCCATAGAAATTTTAATCGCTGGATTAAAAACTTAGAAATGGATATAAATTCCAAATTAAGTTTCATGCCTTAATCAGGCAGGGCGAGCTACGTTATTATGCGGAAGTAGTGTGGTTGAATCAAAGCGAGGTGATTTATGAAATTAAAAACAATTTTGGCGGTATTTTTAACCGCACTGTGCTTGCCGGTTGTGTCGCA
>LSQX01161650.1_pt1 | contig 30422 bp, 34 predicted proteins | sample 654561 | NCBI WGS metagenome assembly LSQX01 (sample SAMN04489861, study PRJNA283612) | anaerobic digester metagenome | isolation source: 4 biogas reactors fed with cattle manure at either 37C or 55C with and... | place: Denmark: Kongens Lyngby | collected 2014 | reverse complement strand
CTTCTGCCGTTGCCTTCCATAAACGGGTGTGCAATATTCATTTCTACATATTTATTCACGATTTCGTCAAATGTAGTTTCGGGCATTGCTTCTATTTGCTTTAATGTTTCGCCCAAGAAGTGTGATACGGCAAATTGAAAACCGCCTTTTGAAATATTTTTTTGCCTGATTTGTCCTGCAAAATCATAAAGACCGCCAAATAAATAGGCGTGTATTTGTTGCAATCCTTTGACGGTGACAACCTCAATGCTATTGATAAAAGAACTATCAAATAGCGCATAAGCTTTTGTTTTGCTTTTCCCGTCAATGCTTTCATCGCTAAAAGTAAACCATTCAATAAAACGATTTGCTTTTTTGCTCGGAAACTGTTTACCCAATTCAATTATCCCATTATAATCCAGCACATCGGACAATCGCTTTTTGCCGTCGGGTGCAAGAAGTTTCAACTGGGTAGTGGCACTAACCACTTCACTTTTTTCTTTCTTTAACTTTGCTTTAAGATATTTCCAATAGTTGCGGATTTTGGCATAATCATTTTGGTCGGTAAGCACTGCAACAATATCCAATACAGAAAACCACCATTTGGTATTCTCTTCGTCCCAAATAGCGCGTACTTCGCGGTCGTCAAAAAAACGTATAGATATTTTAGCATTACTCATAATCTAAAAATTGCCTATTCTATCACTAAAAAATCTTCCATCCAAAGTTAAGATAATTTCTATTTGTAGTCGCTGACTGCTGTTGTTAATACATTGACTGGCCAACTATGTTGTCCATATACCAAAATCATATATTATTTCATCATGCTGAAATTAGTGTCAATTTTTCTAATTTATGAATCCCCAGCACCAAATGCATTATTGGTGGTTTAATGGCTTATAATTTAGTGATTATAATTAGTAGCTAATTTAAATATCTGATTTTGAAATTGCAAAAAACATTTCAGAATAATTTAATCTGTAGCTGGCATTAGAAACAGGTCGTTCTTTTGACTTTTCCTTTTTTCTTATTAACTTTAATTCTGTGAAGAATTATTTACATACACATCTTGATCAGATCATGAAGCTGGTTTCCAGCTTAAAGGATGGGGATATAGATGCTGAAAAGCTGACAGAACTCGACAAATCGCTCGAATTGTTGAGTCACCGGATTAAAACGGCCCGACTTGATGCATGTGGCAGGGACCCTGTAAATCAAGACCAGGGAAAAAAACTGGATTCTATATTTTATTTTGATCATGATTATCGAATTTTACGTTTTGCCGGTTCATTGGAAAATATTTTTAGTTCTGCAGAAGATGAAGTTCTCCCACTTGTCAGCTCGCTTTTTACTCCGGATGATTTTGAATATTTCATGGAAAGAACAAAAGAACTTCTTCATACCAACAAACCACAATCGTTTGATTCAAAAATAATTTCGAAGAACAAATTATTACTTCCTGTGCATTTTTTACTCGAAAAGGTAAGCTTCGGACAAGGTCCGGAATCCATTGCTGCCGGGATGTTATTTTATCAGCAGAGTCCTTCGGAACTAAATGATTACAAGGAGATATTACTTGAAAATCTTCCCGGATTGGACGTCTATCTTTTTGATAAGGATTTCAGGCACGTACTTGCAGGAGGCCGGGAAAAGGAAAGGTTAAAGCTCACAAATGCCGATTTTACCGGAAAGACTTTATTTGAGGTTTACGATGAAATAACCCGTAACCGGCTATACCCCTTTTACCGGAAAGCACTTGACGGAAAAGTTACTGAAGGAGAAATTATATTAAAGGGGCATGTTTATTTCATAAGTGCCTCCCCTGTTTATGGAATTGACAAACAGGTAGTGGGAGGAGCTTTGATCTCACAGGACATTACAAAAGAGAAAGAGATTGAAAAAAATCTAATAAAGGCAAAAAAAAATGCAGAGGAATCAGACAGAGCCAAATCATTGGTTTTGGCTAATATGAGTCATGAAATCAGAACCCCTTTAAATGCTATCATCGGTTTTACCGGGCTGTTAAGTAAAACAGAGATGACACCTAAACAGAAAAAGTTCAGTAAGCTGATAAATCAATCTACCCGGCACCTCCTTTCCGTTGTCAATGAAATCCTTTTTTTATTTAAGCTGGGGATGGGTAAGGTTTATATTGAAGAAGTACCATTCAATACAAAAGAACTTGTCCATAACGTTCATGATTCTTTATTTTTAAGGGCTAAAGAAAAAAAATTGTCCTTTGGGGTCAGGATTGGTAAGAATATACCAGAAATTGTGATTGGTGACCCATTTCGCATTAAACAGATCCTTATCAATCTTACCGGTAATGCTATTAAGTTCACTGATAAAGGGGAAGTTAATATAAAAATTTCCACTGAAAAAGAGACTAAAAGAAAAGTATTTTTACGATTTGATATTTCAGATACAGGAATTGGGATTTCAGAAGATGATCTGGAAATTATTTTTCAGGAGTTTATGCAGTCCTCCCATTGGGGAAGTAAAAAAAATCGCATAGGAGCAGGACTTGGCCTCACTATTGTCCGTAAGCTTGTTGATTTACTTGAAGGCCGGCTTACCGTAAAAAGCGCAATAAATAAAGGATCGACTTTCTCAGTCGTCATCCCGTTTGGCAAGGCTCAAATAAGAGAAAGCGCCTCTCCGAAACAGGAGTATGAATTAGAAATAAATTTACTTAAAGGTAAACGGATTCTGTATGCCGATGACGATGAAAACAATATTTTACTGGGTGAATCAATATTGTCAGACTGGAAAGTTGATTATGAAATTGCGTATAATGGTGCTGAAGCGCTGAAAATGTTACAGAAGGAAAAATTTGATATCGCTTTGCTGGATATTCAGATGCCTGAGTATTCAGGGGCTGAAGTGGTCAAAATGATAAGAAAACAAAAGGGAAATCCTAATCTTAATACCAGGATGCTTGCAGTTACCGCAAATATTATGGAAAATGAAATAAAGGAATATAAGATGAGCGGCTTCGATGATGTTATTATCAAGCCATTCAGTGAGGAAGCCCTTTACAGTAAAATTTGTCACTTGCTGGATATGGATGACAGATTGCAGTCCCGAATCAATAAAAAACCAAAAAACAGAAAAAAAAATGAGGTGGATGATCTTTTCGATACTTCTGAGTTATTGAAAACGGCAGGTGGAGATTTCACTTTTTTTAATAATATGATCGATACTTTTATTGATAATGCAACGAATACGAGCAGGAGCTTCATTCGTTACAGCAGAGAGGGTGACTGGGAAGAGGTTGGCAGAAAGGCACACAAGGCTATACCGTCATTCCGGTATTTCAGGCTGACAGATCTGGTCACAGGCCTAACGGAATTGGAAAAACTTGGATTGCATGAAAAGAATTATGATCCAATGGAGCCATTGGTAAATCAATTATTGAGAGAGATAGACAAGATTATTTATCTGGCCAGGCAGGCTAAAATACCGGAGAAAGATCCCTGATGCAGATTGACACTGATCTTATGTAATTATTTTGGTTAAATTTGTTTGGAATAAATGTTAATAAATGGCAGGGATACTCATTATTGATGATGATATTTTCATTTGCAGGACAATCCAAAAGCAGCTTGCCAACCAGGGTTTTGTCGTGGAGGTAGCCTTTACAGGAATATCGGGACTGAAAATGTTAAAGGATCATCATTTTGAACTGGTATTATGTGACTTCAGGCTTCCTGATAAAGACGGTCTTGAAATGTTACAGCAGATCAAAAAGATGGATCGCCGTATAAAAGTTGTTATAATTACAGCTTATGCTGATGTTCGAATAGCTGTTAAATTAATTAAACTAGGTGCTGATGATTATATAGTTAAGCCCTTGCGATCTGAGGAGATACTGGGTTTGGCAAGGAGGTTGACCGGAGACGATATAAGCAGTATGCGATGGGATTATATCGGAGATTTTATTACCGGCTCCAGCAATGCATTTAAGAAAGCAGTAGAATATGCAAAAATTGTTGCCCCCACTGAAATGGCCGTGTTAATAGAAGGAGAAACAGGGACAGGTAAAGAATATGTTGCAAGATACATTCATGGCCAAAGCATGCGAAGAGATAAACCTTTTTTTGCAGTGGATTGCGGAGCTATTCCCAAAGAACTGGCGGGCAGTGAATTATTTGGTCACGTAAAAGGATCGTTTACCGGGGCTGTTAGTCATAAAAATGGAGTTTTCCAGCAAGCAAATGGGGGAACTTTATTTCTTGACGAGATAGGAAATTTGGGATATAGTATTCAAGTGCAGCTATTAAGGGTACTTCAGGAAAAAACCGTAACAAGAATTGGTGACAACAAAACATCAAAGACTGACGTCAGGATTATATCCGCGAGTAATGAAAGTCTCCTGGATCTGGCAGAAAAAAAGTTGTTCAGGGATGATCTTTTACACAGGATCAATGAGTTCAGGATCTCTCTGCCCCCCTTGCGCGCCAGGGGAAGGGATATCCTGCTTTTTACAGATCAATTCAGGGAAATGGCAAACAGAGAATTAAATTTGAATTGTAAAGGTTTTTCTGAAGAGACGCTCAATATTTTTACTGAATATGATTGGCCGGGAAATATAAGAGAGTTGAAAAACGTTGTCAAACGTGCTGTTTTGATATCATCAGGTGAAATTGTTAAGCCTGAAGATTTACCCGCCGAAATCATTCAGTCCACAAGAAGGTACAATGGCCGGACAAACAATATAAGTCAACCGGAATATAGTCAGGACCTACAAAGCGCATCTGGTGAAATGGAAAAGAAAATAATCATTAAAGCAATAGAAGATGCAGGATATAATAAGTCTAAAGCTGCCCGGTTGCTTAATATCGATCGAAAAACTCTTTATAATAAGATCAAAAAGTATAATATAGACATTTAAGACTGCAGATAATTAATCACATAATTCCCCAGACTGTAGATATATTTCCCCACTTATTTCTTCTTTTATTTATAGCGATTGTTTTATCTAGTTGACAATTAGCACTTTTGTTACAAATTAAACAGTATGTGAAATATTTGGAACATTTTTTTCTGTATACTGTTTGAAATAGTGAATATATATGATCAAAAAATAAAATTAGCCGTGATGGATTATATATAACAGAGAAGTATCACAGTATCGCAAAATCATGGCAGAGTTTGAACATTTAAAAATTAAAAAATAAAAATTATGAAAAAAGGAACAAGAAATGCATTGTTAGGATTTATTGCAGGTGCTGCAGCAGGAACTTTAACTGGAATATTAATTGCACCGGATAAAGGTTCGAAAACACGGAAAGACATTTCGAAAAAAGTTAAAAATGCTTCCAAAGATCTTACTGAGACTTTGAATGAAAAAGTTGACAAACTTAAAGATCAGGTAAATGAAGTCATTAAAGAGACTCGTGGCAAGGCAAAAAAAGCCGAAGAAAAGGTAAAAGAGAAAGTTGAAGAAAAAGTATCCGCAGCAAAGGAATAAATCCTGTTCTGTCACTATCTGACAGATTTATTTTAACAATATGAGTAACAAATTAGTTGAAAATCTTGGAGAGCTAAACGGCTCTGTAAAAAATTATGTCCAGGTGAAAATTGACCTGGTAAAGCTTACGCTATTAAGTAAATTGACCAGACTGACTACTTTTCTTGTTAATTTTTTAATTGTTGTATTGTTTGTATTTCTGGTCATTGGGTTTGGAGCCACAGCATTTGCCGTTTGGTATGGACAAACCTATAACAATTATTTTGGAGGGTTACTCATCTCAGGTGTTAGTCTGATCGTGCTTATGTTGATCTTTGTTCTGCTGAGGAGACATATCATTACGACTACTCTTATCAGGAATTTTGCAGAGATCTTATTAGAAGAGGAAGAAAAACAAAGTTAAAATGAAGACGATCAAAAATATGCGGGAGTTAAACCTGATGAAACAGAAGCTGGAGTATCAGGAGCAGTTGTATGAAAAGGAGATAACAATATCAGCCGCTGAGGTTGTGGATAATATGGCGTTAAAATTAAGGGATGTGGCCTTTGATCTGAGCGCCCGGCTGATTCTTCACCTTATTAATCCGGAAAGGAAACATTATAACTCCAACAATAAAAGTAAGGGGTAAATATATTCAATAATTGAAACGGGCATGACCGGAAAATCACACAGGAATATTTAACATGTGCGATTCCTGTCTCATACCCATAAAAATAACAATTACAAAAAGATAATATTATGGGAACAAATTTATTATTACTCGATTCGTATAAAAACATTAAAGGCCTTATTGATTATGCTTTCTCTTTCAGTAACCTCTCCGGACGAAATCTGAAAATAGTCTATGTTTTTGATTTCGACTGGATGAGGCAAACATTTATGGTTGGTGCGGTTGGACCTGTGGATCCACAGCTTATTTCCATTGAAAAAAATGCAAAAAAAGAGTATGAAGTTGCTGAAGCAAAGATCAGGGAAATTGCTGCTGTGTATATAAAGGAACATTCAGTGAAAATTCCTTTTGAAATACACATCTCAGAATTAAACCGTATAGGCCTGGTGCAGGATGAAGTTGAGAAAAACCCCGACGTGATGCTTTTATTAAGTAATTATCAAACTTATTCAGAAGCTTCCGGTGGTATGGTCGGCTATCCGAATCTGATTGAACATGTTGATTGTCCCGCAATTGTAATTCCTGAAGAAACCGGGATTACAGAAATAAAAAATGTTGTGTATGCATCTGATTATCATCCTGAGGATATAAATTCTTTAAAACATCTGTTTACATTGCTGAAAAGCTCTGATAATCTCAATATTACCATTCTTCATAATGAAAAACATCTTGATTTCGGGGATAAATTGAAGTGGGCGGGTTTTCGTGAAGTGATGAGCAAAGAAACCGGAATTGAAAATATGGATTTTTGCCTTAAGTCAAAAAAAGATATGGTAAGTGCAATTATGGAATATTCAAAGGAGAAGGATATTAACCTGTTGGTTATTCTGAAAGAGAAAAAGGGATTTTTTGAGGATATCTTCAGCAGCAGTGAGACCAAAAGCGTTCTTACGCAATTTCATAAACCAGTTCTGGTTTATCAGGAAAGTATATCAAATTAGTCAGAAATATTTTTATATACCAGATATGGAAAAGCATATAGTAAGAATTAATTCGATTTATGGCATCAATCACGATGTATTGAGAGTTGTAACCGAGAGGCCGCATGGATACAATTTCACTCCGGGACAGGCAACCGAAGTCTCATTAAACATGGAAGACTGGAAGGAAGAAAAAAGACCTTTTACATTCACTTCCCTCCCTGATGATGATTACCTTGAATTTTATATAAAAACATATCCCGGCCGAAAAGGTGTAACTAATAAACTGCTGAAATTAAAAAAAGGGGATGAGTTGATCCTGCATAATGTTTTCGGAGCAATTACATATAAGGATGAAGGTGTGTTTATCGCAGGAGGCGCCGGCATCACACCATTTATTTCCATCCTCAGGTATTTGTATTCAAAAAATAAACAGGGAGAAAACAAACTTATTTTTGCGAATAAAACACAAAAGGATATAATACTGAAGGAGGAATTTTCAAAAATGTTAGGCGATAATTTCGTCAACATTTTATCTGATGAAGAGACGGCCGGATATGCGCATGGTTTTGTTACTGAAGATTTTCTTAAAACCCATATAGACAGCATTCATAAAAATGTTTATTTATGTGGTCCTCCGCCAATGCTCACTTTACTGGAAGAGATTCTTCCCAAATTGCATATCGATAAAAAATCAATTGTCAAAGAAGAATTTTGAGAGTTGTTTTGAAAAATGTGTATAGAAATACCCGGAAATTGCATAATTTTTCCTCAGCAACAGAACCAACCGCTGCAAAATGATATAAAATTCTCATTTTAGCAGATCATAAATTATCTATTTTAGCAGCAAGGATAAAGTCATTTTCAGACAACCCCCCTATTTTATGAGTGCTCAGCTCTACCTCTACATTGGAGTAATGAACGCAAAGATCGGGGTGATGATCTTCTTCATCAGCGATATCTGCAATTTTTTGAGCAAAATCCATACTCTCTCTGAAATTATCAAACGAAAAAGTTTTTCTTATCTTCTTATCATCTAATACTTCCCATCCTTCTGCCAACTGTCTGAATAAAACTTGTATTTCATCACCTTTTAAGGCTTCCTCTTCCCCACTGCAAGGTTTACATTTTTTCTCTTTTAAATTCATAATTATTCTTTTTGCTGTTATCAATACAGATTACAAGAAAAAAATATGCCACAGTGTAATTGAAATAGAATATTCCATTATCCATTCTCTGGCTTCAACAATTGCTCCTTTAGGTACTTGTCCGTTTTATTGGATCAGACTGGCCTCCATTTTAATATCTATTGAAGACAGAGCCTGGGAAACAGGACAATTGGTTTTTGCTATATGAGCGATCTCCTGAAAAAGATTTTCCTCTATTCCGGGAACATCGGCTTCTGTAACCAAAAAACTTTCACTGATCCGAAAACCATCTTCCACCTTAACCAGTTTTACTTTTGCAGTCGTGGAAATAGAAACCGGCTCAAAACCTTTTTCTGTCAACAGCATTGAAAATGCCTGGGAAAAACAACCTGCATGTGCAGCAGCAATAAGTTCTTCCGGATTCGTAAATTCTCCTTCTTCAAATCTTGAAACAAAATTGTACTGAAATTCCCTCTCTAAGGAATCTAATTTTAATGTTCCTGTACCATTTTTCAGGTTCCCTTTCCAAAGTGCATGTGCATTTCTTGTTTTCATAGAATTTTAATTTTAAATGTTTTTATTATCAATTTTTGTTACATCACTTTCACTGAACAGGTAGATTATCATCTGTTTGTCCCACCTTTTAATGTTTATCCTTAACCTGTCCAATGCTATACATGTATGTTATGTCTCCTCATCACGGTTATGTTTCACGATGTCACTTACAATTTTCTTACATCAAGAAAAATACCACTTTGATATTTTTTAGCATTTTCAATTCCGGAAGCAACGATTTCTGCTGCTTTTTCCGGAGAAGGCATTTTTTCAGTTCCTTTTGCTTTTTTGAGTCTTTCAACTACCGGGTATTCGCTTTTTTCTGGTAAATTATAAATGTAATCCTGCATTTTACTGTCTATTAGTCCTGGTGCCAAAGCGGAAAAATGAGTCTCTTCAAACTCTTTTGAATAGAGTTTAATAAGCATATTCAGGGTGGCCTTTGAAAGCGAATAAGCATTCCACCCCCGCGATCCGCTCTGAGATGCACCAGATGATATGGCAACTATCTGATTAATTATTTTTACTTCATTAAAAAGTGTATCAATAATAATTTTATTTGCCCAAACATTTACATCCATAACTTTCTTTATCTCTTCCAGACTGGTTTCCTTTAAATCTTTTATTTCATTCATAATCCCGGCATTCAAAATAACCAGGTCTAATTTTGTTACACCCCGGATAAATGAGACGAGATTAATTTCTAATTCTTTGAAATCAGATATGTCCTGGAGCAAAAAACTAAAATTGCCACGGCTATTTATTTCAGAATTTATTTTTCTGCTTATCCCGTATACTTTATTTCCTTTCCCCAAATAATATTTTGCCAGTCCAAATCCCAATCCTGAGTTTGAACCTGTGATAAAAACATTCATTGTATTGAAAATGTTTAATTTTTAAATACTATGAACTAATTAAGAGGCTATTTATTAATGCACCTCATACAAGTTCCTTTTAGGTTCGGGTAAATCTGATTCTTCAAATCCATTGATATCCAATATCATTATTTTTTTCATAAATTTCTCTCATGTGTTTAACGAAACAACAATAATCAGAGATAATGTTGTTTTTAACAGTTCACTGGATTGCTCCTTTTTCTTCATTTTATTTACTTTTTAAAACCTTCTAATGACATATACTCTCTGTGAATAATATGCCAAAGTTTAAACAAAAAAACAAAGGACATTGTTCATGTCTGCTTATCATCTGGTTAAGCGGATCAAAAAAATGTCTCTTTTTATTATCTGTCAATTGATAGTTTGCATTGTGGAATGTTTACTCACAATGGGGAAATACACACAAACTATTCCGGAGAATTATTTAAATTTTTTTGGCTGTGCGGGTTTAATGCAATTAAAGAAGATTTTTTCCCGTCACTTGGTAATATCCTGCCTGGCTTTTCCTTTAAGTAAACTTAAAACCATTGATTACCTATACCGGTATCAGGGAGTAATGCCCGATATTGATGCTGTTTATCGTTTCCTGGATAAGCTAAAGGAAAAGGTTGAGCAGATTTCCTTACCCATACTCTAAATGTTTTAAATGGAAATATCAGTGTGGTTTTTTATAATATGACCATGCTGTATTTTGAATGCAGTGATGAAGATGATCATAGTAAAACGGGGTTTTCCAAGGATGGGAAGCATCAAAACCCGCAAAGCTTTATTGGTCTTTTGGTTGGTTTAGGGGGATATGCTATCGGTTATTATATTTTCGAAGGGAATACTTATGAAGGGCATACTGTGTTTACAAGGAACTGGAACGGGTTTTATACCAGGAAAAGTCAACTTTATCATTGCAAAAGGCGGCTGAACTCACCCATAACATGTATAAGATTACGTATACCCTTCCAGATTCAAAGCATACAAAAAGCAAGCTGCTGAAAATGGATGAAAAGCAACAGGAATTATATAACATTATCAAGAAAAATTTTCAGGGTGTCCAAACGCTGAAAACAGGAAGAGTTAAAAAAATGAAAAATAAACTCAATCAGGAGAAAGAAGAATTTGAGGAACTTGAAAACAACCTGGAACCATAATCTTGAGCAATCAGGGATCTGGTCAAGATATAATCTTTTATGTAATTATTAAGTCAAATACGCACCTATATCTAACCCAAAAATCAAAAAGGAGTCAGACTTTCATCTAACTCCTTATTTTTCATGTGGGTCGTACTGGATTCGAACCAGTGACCTCATGCCTGTCAAGCATGCGTTCTAAACCAACTGAACTAACGACCCTGACTTATCTGAATGATTCATTACCTTAAAAAGTCTATTTAACAACTAAAGTAATGAATCGGTTATGCTTCCGGTAAACACCTGTTTAACCGGAATGATTCCGGCCACAAAAATAATAAAAACAAATTTTGCAACAGGTAAAAGTCTTGCTAATTTTATAACCTCAGAATTTTTATGTTTTTAAACCAGACCTTAGAACCATGATTTTGAAAATCAATATACCCGAAGGGTGATTTTCCAAAATACTTGTTATCCTTCCATTTAGAATCTGCAACCCTGGCATTCCATTCATCAGAATATAGCATGCACTGAACTACAATCTCGCCATTCACCCAGTGAGTTAACAAACCATGAGATATTCTTATCCTTCCTGTATTCCATTGCATTGCAGGATTAACTTTTTTATTATCCGAAGGTGCATAAACATCATAAACAGAGCCAACTGATGTTTTGCTGAAATTATCGGTTTCGGCAAAAACCTGATATTCCGGGCCTGTAAGATACGGTTTGCTCCATTGTTTCCCCTCCCTGGCTCTGTAAATAACTCCGCTATTACCTTTTTCTTCAATTTTCCATTCAAACTTTAAGTCGAAATCACCAAATTTTTCAACAGTCATTATGTCGTCCCCACCTTTGCTGCCATCACAAAAAACTGAGTTTTCATCTACCTTCCATGTTTCAGGGGCATCACCGTTATAGGCTTTCCATCCTTTTAATGTCTCCCCGTCAAACAATAACTCCCATCCTTCTGAAAACTCTTCAGGACTAAGCTGATTATCCTGTGCGTTAACAAAAAAAGAAAAAAACAGTACAGCCGTGATTAATATTATCTGTTTCATAATTTATATTCATTCAGGTATTGATGTTTTATCCATTCATTACACATTTCCAGGGCATTCCATTCAACAGGCACTTTAGATGCACTGTCTACTTTCCTGGTAACAATATCGTCGGAGTATGGGAGCAAATTTGTAGTTTTTATCTTTTCGTCAGCTCCTATATTTGTAACTTTCATATTTTCACTATCCCACAATAATGTCTTTTTAAGTGATTGCAGCCTTACGGCAAGATTGCCCATTACCACCATTTCATTAAATGGCCCTGCATATTCAAAATTTGATGCCGGTGTACCACCATCTTTACAGCAATTTACAAAATGCATCTCATGTCTTCCTCCGCCCTGTGGACTATCAGGGATCCTTCCCAGATCAACTTTTGTCTGAGGTTTTACTTCTGAACCGTTTTTATAAACTTTCCAGTTTCCTCCGTAGCTTTGCGCTATCAATGTTGCTTCAGATCCGACAAATAAAAAACCACCGCCCGGATCCATAGGTGCATCATTAGGCAAATCGTAAGGCCTTGACGGCATTAATCCACCGTCATACCAGGTTAATTCCAGTTCGGGCAAGGCACAATATGGTAAATTTTTCCTTGCAGGAAACAGGTAACTCACTTTGGCAGCCACCGGCGCACTCTCTGTATTCACAAGCGAAGAGCTTGCCTGAAAAGCAATTGGTGGTCCCAACTGCAATGCATAATTTGGCACATCCAGTAAATGGCATCCCATGTCCCCGAGGGCCCCTGTGCCAAAATCCCACCAACCGCGCCAGATCCAGGGATGATACTCCGGGCTGTAGTCTCTCATCTTTGCAGGCCCAATAAACAGATCCCAATCCAGCGTTGACGGAACCGCAGCCTTCTTTACCGGCTTGGGCATTCCCTGACGCCAGATAGGCCTGTTAGTCCATACGTGGACCTCTTTAATAACACCTAAACAGCCACTCTGGACAATTTCAGCAACCTCATATACTGTATCATTCGAGTGGCCTTCATTTCCCATCTGTGTAACTACCCCGGTACGTTTGGCCAGTTGTGTTAAATACCTCGATTCCCAAACAGTATGAGTCAGTGGTTTCTGAACATAAACATGTTTCCCAAGCTCCATAGCGGCAGCTGCCTGAAGAGCGTGTGTATGATCAGGTGTTGCAATAACAACTGCATCAATATCTTTGCGTTTTTCGAGCATCACACGATAATCTTTATACTTCTTCGCTTTTGGATAAGTATCAAAAACCCGGTTAGCATAATCAAAATCACAGTCACATAAAGCCACTATGTTTTGTTCAACCATATTTCTCAGGTTTACACTTCCCTTGCCTCCGATACCTATTCCGGCGATATTTAGCTTATCGCTGGGAGGAGTATGTCCAAGTCCGGATACTGCTATACCCGGGACAACTGTCAGGGAAATTCCGCAGGAACTTAAATCCCTGATAAATTTTCTTCGTTCCATTATTGATTTAGTTTAATTAAAAAATTCAGCTGATTTTCAGTTTCAATTTTGTCACTACAAGATCAAAAAATTTCTTATAAAATTTACTCTTAACACGCAAATTATCAAATAAAAAACTTAATAACAAACAAAATTACCAGCACTAACATTACGATTGAAAGATCCCTGATCTTCCCTGCAAGGATTTTCAGTACCACATAAGAGATCATGCCAAAAACAATTCCTTCTGCAATACTGTAAGTTAAAGGCATAATAACCATAGTTATAAAAGCAGGAATAGCTTCGGTAAAATCATCGAAATCTATCTTCAGGATTGGGGACATCATAAAAAAGCCTACCATAACAAGTGCTCCTGCTGTTGCCGCCGGAGGAACCATTGTAAATAATGGGGCAAAAAAGAGGGCGATAATAAAAAAAACGGCAGTAGTTAGTGAGGTAAGTCCTGTTTTACCACCTTCGGCAACTCCTGATGCACTTTCAACATAGGTAGTAACGGTACTTGTGCCCAGAACTGCCCCCACCATTGTCCCGACCGAATCTGCAAAAAGGGCCTGTTTTACTCTCGGTACCCTGCCCTTTTCATCAAGCATACCTGCTTTAGAAGAAACCCCTACCAGGGTCCCTACCGTATCGAACATATCCACAAACAAAAAAGTGAATAATACCAGTAACATATCTGCTGTAAATACCTGGGAGAAATCAAATTTGCAAAAAACAGGACTCAGAGAGGGAGGCAAGCCGGCCAAATGTCCTTTAGGCATTACTGTAACTCCAAACGGTAAGCCGGCAATAGTGGTTGCAAATATTCCCAATAACAGCGCTCCTTTAACTTTCATGGTAAGCAAAAAAGCAATCAATATAATACCACCCAATGATATTAATACAGCAGGTGATCCCATGTCTCCTAACCTTACCAGCGTCGTTTCATCGGCTGTAATTACTCCGGCATTTTGCAGTCCGATGAATGCAATGAATAATCCTATTCCTGCCGAAACTGCATGTTTCATTGAAAGTGGGATTGCGTTTACAATTAATTCGCGGATATTAAACAGGGTCAAAGCAAGAAAAATTATACCTTCCAGAAAAACTGCAGTGAGGGCAAATTCCCAGTTATAGCCCATCCCTAAAACTACAGTATATGCAAAAAAGGCATTTAAACCCATNNATTCCGTTAGCAATTGAATAGGTCATTGGTATAGCTATTAAGCATACAAAAGCAGGTAATGCTTCTGAAAAATCATCCCATTTAATATGAAAGACATTGCTGAGCATCATGGTACCCACTACAATTAAAGCAGGTGCAGTGGCTGCCCCAGGAACAATACCAACCAGTGGTTTAAAGAAAAGGGATAAGAAAAACAGAATCGAAACCACAATACCGGTTAAACCAGTCCTGCCACCTTCAGATACACCGGATGCTGATTCAACATAAGTTGTTACAGTGCTGGTGCCGAATATTGCTCCACCAGCTGTCCCAATAGCATCAGCAAGTAAAGCACCGCTTGCCTTCGGTAGATTACCATCTTTATCCAGATACCCTGCTTGAGTACTGACACCTACTAAGGTTCCTGCAGTATCAAATATATCTACAAATAAGAATGAGAAAATAACCGCTATCAAAGAGAAATTTAGTGCCCCTTTAATATCCATCTTAAACAATACCTCGCTCCAATCACTGAACTGAGGCATAGCTATTAATCCCTGAAAAGGAGGGGTGACATTCAAGCCAGGAATATAACCTATAATAGTGGCACCCAGAATACCCCAAAGGATTGCGCCCTTTACTTTTAGAGTGTGTAAAACCCCCATAATAACCAATCCTAAAATAGCGACTAACCCTGCTCCGCTGAATATATTACCAATGGTAACCAGAGTTGCCTCATCATTTACCACCAGACCGGCATTTTGTAAACCGATAAAGGCTATAAATAATCCAATACCGGCGCTGATTGATGCCTTTAAGCCCATTGGTATGCTGTTGATAATCATTTCTCTAACCGGCAACAGACTGAGAATAATAAATATAATACCTTCCACAAAGACTATACCCAGGGCAATCTGCCAGCTTACCCCCATACCCAGCACTACTGAATAGGCAAAAAAGGCATTTAAACCCATTCCCGGTGCTAGGGCAAAAGGAAGGCGTGCGAATAATGCCATCACTAATGTACCTGCAAATGCGGCAAGGGCAGTTGCGGTAAATAGCGCATTTTTATCCATCCCTGCAGCGCTCAAAATATCAGGATTTACTGCAAGGATATATGCCATTGTCATGAAGGTTGTTATACCTGCCAGTATCTCCGTTTTAACAGTGGTATTATTTCCCTTCAGATTAAAAAACTTGCTTACCATATTAAGAAAAATTTTAAAAAGTAACTTTGACTCCTGCAGTAGGCATCACATGTAAACCTTTCATACCGGCAAAATTTACATCCACCTCCACCTCAGTACCAAAAGCAAAATTCCCTGAGATATTATACCAAAGCTGGGGTTCAGCCTGAAAAACAAACTTTGTAAGTTTGCTGGCAAAATATGAATCCTCCCTCCACCAGTCAGCGAATCCGCAAAACGATACCTTATTATCTAAAAAATTCCAGTACCATACCGCAGTAAGCTGAAATGAAGCATCATGTTTCTCACGTATATATTTATAAAGTGCCTGGAGGGTAATCCCTCTGGAAAAATCAGAAGAATTCCATGACCGCTCCACACCCCCTAACCAAGAGTCGTCAATTTGAAAGGAGCTGCCGGGTTCATACTGAAAAAAACCTCCGTTATATTCAACATGAAATGAATAAGGAGTCTGCCCCAGCTTAATTGCCCTGGCTATTTCCCAGTAAGCAAGACTTACACCCTTTATATCTCCTGAATTATAATCCATATCAATAAAAAAAAAGGTGCTCCCAAGTTTATCAGGCCTGAACATCTCAACTGTTGATGTGAAATAACCCCTTCCTTCACCCATATCATAATGAAGCTGAAGGTTTTGTCCCTTAGCCTGAGTGAATATTAATACAATAATTCCTATACACAATACAACTCTCCTGATCATTGTCCCCTATTTTATGTAATGTAAAAATAGAAAAACTTATTGATCAGTTTTAAAAACAGATGGAAATAGATTATGGGGTACTAAAAAAAATAAACCCCGGTAAAAGGACTAACCGGGGCTATTTTTTCATCGGGAAGATAAAAAAATATGGGTCATCTATAATTAGATACTGTAAAAGTAAAAAAGGTAACCCTATTTTCCAATTTTTTTTAGCAGTTTATCGATTTTACTGTAATTTTATCGGATAATTACTAATTTATATTATCAGTTATGAATAAATATGCATTAATTGTGGCAGGTGGAACCGGAAGCAGGATGAACAGCGACATCCCCAAACAATTCCTTGAATTAAACGGACTGCCGGTATTGATGCATACAATAGATGCATTTCACTCTTACGACAAAAATATTGGTTTAATACTTACACTGCCCGAAAAGCTCTCAAAACGATGGGAAGAACTCTGCGAAAGATATCATTTTAAAATTGCCCATAAAATTGCCTCTGGAGGCCAAACAAGATTTCACTCAGTGAAAAACGGTTTATCGCTTATTGACAGTGAAGGAATTGTTTTTATTCATGACGGAGTAAGGCCGTTAATATCACGAAATACAATTGAACATTGCTACGAGACTGCTGTAAAAAAAGGTAATGCCCTTCCGGTGATACCCTTATCTGAATCTGTAAGGGAGATATCTGAGGGTAATAACAAGTCCGCCGACCGGAACCGTTTTTTCCTGGTTCAGACTCCCCAGACGTTCAGGGTATCCTTAATCAAAAATGCCTACCAAAAGGAATATTCTGAAAACTTCACTGATGATGCCACTGTATTAGAGTCATGCGGCACCCCTGTCAACCTGGTTGAAGGAAACCGTCAAAATATAAAAATCACTTATCCGGAAGATCTGATTGTTGCAGAAGCCTTATTGAAAAACCGGATAATCCCTTAGATAATATGTAAATTATCAGGATCCGAAAATACTACACCAGTGAATCTCCCTTCTGAATACGGACATCAGTAACAAACTGCTTGATCTGTTGCTCGTCATTCTTACGGCAAATCATCAGGGTATCATTAGATTCAGCAACTATATAACCATCAAGCCCCTGAAGCACTGCTACTTTTTCGTCACTCAAATTAATAATACAATTTTTAGTATCATATGTCAGTACATTCTCACCGTTAATAACGTTACCCTCCTCATCCTTATCTTTATTATCATACAGAGATCCCCATGTTCCCAAATCACTCCAGCCAAAATCGGCGGTAAGGGCATAAACATTTCCCGCCTTTTCCATGATCCCGTAATCTATAGATATTCCCTGACATTCAGAATAGATCTTATTAATAAAGTTCATTTCATTATCAGTATTATACATTTTTAAGCCACTGGCAAAAAGATGAGATATATCAGGTAAAAAATTATCAAAAGCATCAATTATTGATGATAAGGACCATAAAAAAATACCTGAATTCCAAAAGAATTCACCACTATCAACAAAAACCTTAGCCATATCGCGGTCTGGCTTCTCAGTAAAGGTTTTAACCTTATGTAAATTAGTCAGATGATCAAATTTTACCTTTGCATTAACCTGAATATATCCATATCCTGTTTCCGGCCGTGAAGGTTTGATTCCTAAAGTCAGGAGCGCTTTGTTATTTTCTACAAAATGGAGGCCTGAATTTATCTGTTGGATAAATTCTTCTTCCTTTATTATTAAATGATCTGACGGAGAGACAATAAGATTGGCATCGGGCATAACTGTTTTTATCTTATAAGCAGCATATGCAATACATGGGGCTGTATTCCTTCTGAAAGGTTCAAGCAATACCTGTGATTCATCAAGTTCTGGAAGTTGCTCCAGAACCAGATCTTTGTAACTCACACTTGTAACTACTATGAAATTCTTAACAGGAATAAATGATGAGAAACGATCGAATGTTTGCTGGATTAATGTCCTCCCTGTGCCTAATATATCTAAAAACTGCTTAGGCAGCCCTTTCCGGCTCAGAGGCCAAAAACGGCTTCCGACTCCACCGGCCATAATAACACAATAATTTTTATTCATATTATTTTACTTTCATGTATTCAAAGTTTTTAATCAATCATTAATATCGTAAATTTAACCAAAATATTGTAATGAATCTATTTTTTCATATCGGCAGGTACTTTTTGTTGCTAAAACGGGTTTTTGGAAGACCTGAAAAATCCAGGATTTATTTAAAGCAACTGTTTAAGGAGGTTGATAACCTGGGAGTGAATTCTGTATGGATAGTAGTCATAATATCAATTTTTATTGGTGGCATCATGACTATCCAGTTTGCATACAGCATGTCCAATCCCATTTATCCCAAAACCCTGGTGGGGCTGGGCACAAGGGATACCCTAATCCTGGAATTCTCCTCAACAATGCTGGCACTGATAATGGCTGGCAAAATAGGCTCCAACATTACTTCGGAAATAGGTACTATGAGGGTGACCGAGCAAATTGACTCATTGGAGATCATGGGAATTAATTCAGCAGGATTCCTGATTCTTCCTAAAATTGTGGCAGTAGTGTTTATTTTCCCTTTTTTATTTATAATCAGTGTGTTTTTCGGACTGATTGGAGGTTTAGTGACCGGCCCTGTTGTCGGAGTGATCTCTGTTACTGATTATCTAAAGGGGATACAATTCCTTTTCTACCCATATTATGTGACGTTTTCAATCATAAAATCCCTGTTTTTTGGATTTATTGTTGCATCAATACCTGCATACTTCGGTTATCATGTCCAGGGAGGTGCCCTTGAGGTTGGAAAGGCAAGTACAAATGCAGTTGTAAATACAAATATATTTATCCTTCTTTTTGACCTTATATTAACCAGGCTGTTGTTAACATGATAGAAATAAAAAATCTGTATAAATCATTCGAAGGCCAGACAGTATTAAAAGATATCTCATTCAGGTTTCAGCAAGGAATAACTAATCTGATAATTGGCAGAAGTGGTTCCGGCAAAACTGTTCTGGTAAAGTCCATACTTGGATTGCTGGAAATTGACGAGGGAGAAATATGGTATGATGAAAAAAACTTTGTTAAAATATCACAAAAAGAGCGCAAGGCACTGCGAAGGGAAATAGGAATGGTTTTTCAGGGGGGTGCTTTGTTTGACAGCCTCTCGGTTGAGGCAAATGTTGGTTTCCCATTGGAAATGTTCACTAATTTAACAGCCAGGGAAAAAGAAAAAAGAATTGACTTCTGCCTCGACCATGTGAATATAGAAAAAACCGCCTATAAACTTTTTCCCAGTGAAATTAGCGGCGGCATGAAAAAAAGGGTGGCTATTGCCCGTGCCATAGCCCTTAATCCAAAATATCTTTTTTGTGATGAACCAAACTCAGGGCTTGACCCCGAGACAGCTACCATAATTGACAGGCTCATCCAGGATCTTACAAAAGAATTCCAAATGACTACCATAATCAACACACACGATATGAATTCAGTATTGGAAATAGGCGAATCAGTTATGTTTATTTCCAAAGGGGAAGTATGCTGGGAAGGAACTAATAAGGAAATACTTAAAACAAACAATGAAAAACTGAACGATTTTATATTTGCAAATAAAATTTATGATCAGATGCGCAAGGATCTCTAAGTAACTACCAGATAAATTATCTGTGTTTCCTTTCCGAATGTTTAAATATTAACGTATATTCATTGCTCAAATAGAAGGACAACTAACTTATGCCTGCCAGTGAACTAAATCGCAGATCTTTTATCAGCCTGTGTGGAAATGCAGCTGCAGGTGCGGTCATTATAAACCCGGTTGACCTGTTTGCAGACAGTGACCAGGATCCTTTTAAACTTTTAAGATCCCGCTGGATTATATATGAAAACGGAAGTTATGATCTGATATCAAAAGAGATCATCTTGAAAAATTGCAGGCCTGCTATTAACGGACAGGCGGTTATGTCAAGAAATGTTTTCCTCGGAGATTCACCAAAGGGAATACGGATTGTTTATGAACTGTCAGGCGGATTTTTAATGCTGGATCTTCAGACCAATGAAGATTCACTTTCCATTGGGACAGAGTTTAGCGGTTTATCGCAGGCACCCAGGTGGTTTTACCCTATTTCTCAGGCACAGGTATTCGGAGTTAACAACTTTTTTCGGCAGGGACTGGGGACAGGAGGACCTAGTGGTATATTTCCAATCAGTACAAATATGCCAATTAATAAAGATCAAAGTGGCCTTTGGCAAAACTGGACTATTGACAGCTACCTCTCATTTGCATTTTTGGGCAAAAATGAATCTATCGCTGTTGGTACACTTGATCACAAAGACTTCCTTCAAAGAAGCACACTTTACAGTCACAGACACCGGACACGCCTGCAGGACAAAGAAGAATATGAGGAAAAAATATTCTTCGAAGCCGCAATGCAACTGGATCAGTCAAAAATTAAAAATGAATATATAAAACTGCCTAACCTCTATTTTTTTACCGGGAACAAACCTTATGAAACTATAAGGGAGATGGCGGTCAGGACAGCTAATAAATCGGAAGCCCGGAAAAACTCACTTCCCAGCTACCACTGGATATCAAAAAGCAATGATCGTGAAAATTATTCATTTGAACGGTTACAAAAACAGATATACTTCCTTTCCGATAAAGATCCACTCCTGCCTGTTCAAACTATTGTGATAAACAGAGGTTATTGTGTTGCGGGCGACTGGCTTGAACCTGATGAAAACTGGCCGGGTGGACTCGAAAGTGCAGCCCGTGAAATTTTTAAACATGGCTACAGGGCAGGCATATGGATTGCCCCTTTCATCGTTTCGAATAAAAGCAACCTTATAAAAAAACACCCCAACTGGATTATAAAAAATTCCGAAGGCCAGGTTAAATTAGAGATGGCTGATGAAAAGGAAACATTTTATACAATCGATCCCAGCAATGATGGTGTGAAAAAATACCTTAAAACAGTCTTTCAGTCACTTCGGAAAATGGGTTTTATATTTTATGAAATGGATTATCTTGAATGGGGCTTAAAAGACTCCAAAACGGTGAAAATGGATTCTCAGGATAAATCATCGGTGCAGATATTAAGAGAAGCACTTAATATTATCCGCCAGGAAATTGGATATGGGAGCCTTGTGATGGCAAACAGTACTGCTTTTCAGCCTGTAATTGGATTTGCAGATATTGTTAAGACAAGCAATTCGTGTGATGCAGGTTGGAACGAAGCCGGTGTAAAAAATATGATTCGGGAAACATATTATAGCCAGTATTTCAATAATATATTATGGCAAAATAATCCGGGAGAAATTAATATAACTGACAACGGAATATTTTCAGAAGATGAGAGGATAAGCCTGGCATTATGGAAAGCATTTCCCGGAGGTGCAGTATGCACGTCAGATGATTTTACAAAAATGACATGGGAGCAACTTGAGTTTTTCAGGTTTCTTGAGCCTGCAAAGCTGATTCAGAATATCCGGTTCCCATACTGGCCTTCTATGACTGAAATAAAAGTAGCAGTAAAATATTATAATTCATATAACAGCTGGGGGGTATTATTTTTTAATGATAAGGATGTATCTGCATCTAAAAGATTTCCAGTTAATGAATTAACAGAATCTGACTCCCTTTATGTATTTAACTGGAAACCGGGATTTATAATTCCTTTTGGTAACATGAGCATTATTAATGTAGACCTTATGCCTCATCAGTCAAGATTACTTTGGTTGTCACTAAACAATGACCCTCCACCCAAAAATTTAACCCTCGGAGGAAGAATAACAGACCAGGTTTAATATAACCAACGATTTTTGGTGCATTGTCAAATTTTATATATATTTGCAGCCAGGTTCTTAGAACATAAAACAACATTACATTGCGGGGTGGAGCAGTTGGTAGCNNTTCAAGTCCTGCCCCCGCTACAGAGTTTATCTGAACTTCCATAAAACCAGTGTTTTACACTGGTTTTTTTTATGGTGCGCCATCGATGCGCCATTTTATTTGCCTATCTCTCAATTGCATTTGATCCTTATCAATTTTGGCAGCAGCCACCATAGATTACGCCGACAGTCAAAAAAACCTAATGCTACTATTAGCAAAAGCTATATATGAACACACTTCAACGGGGTATATAGGTAGTAAAGAAAATGTTAATCCCGGTTGGCCTGATACTACCAGTTTAATCCAAAGCCGATCGGTTATTACCAAAACCGGACAGGGCGGCGCGGGGTCTTCTGACTGACAAAGGGAGAAGTTTTTCCCTCTTGAACCCAATTTAAGACTGACTGCCAGTAAATTGAATTTTTATTTAATTGAATCATCTGATAGTGTGCTTCATAAAGCCCGCCTACGTTTTTTGATGCCAAAAAAAAGCGTGCAAAAAAGCCGGCGACTTTCTGTCATAAACTGAAAGTGCGCTTCGGGTCCCAGCTTTACTTTATAAGAGGTTAAAGATTTTATAATTAACTCCTTTAGGAGATTACTTTGAAAAATGATACTTGGTAAATTCTAAACTCAACCGATTAAAAAGAAAGAAACCTTCACTAAATTTTAAGTGTATCATTTATTAAGTGAACCCAACCGGTAAAATGTCGAACATTTTGGTTGAAGATTATGATGCTGTGCTGAAGTTTATGAAAGCAAAAAAGCGGCAGCAGAAGAGGAAAATCAATTTGTAGGTTAAAAGTACAATCAATTATAGGCAGTACTACTTCCTTTACTAAAACCAAAAACTAACGCGTTTGAAATGCGTTACTCCAGCTCAATTTTATTATACTTGCTTTTATACTCCAGGGGTGTAACTCCTGTAATCTTTTTAAAAGTGGAACGAAATGCCTTGGTATCGGTATAACCCACGTCGAACATTATTTCGGTTATATTTTTCCGGCTGGATTCAATGCTTCGTTTGGCTGCCTCAATTTTAACACGCTGAATATATTGCAGAACCGAATTTCGGGTTGCTTTTTTAAATCTTCGTTCGAAGCTTCTCCTTCCAACTGCCGTTTTTTCAGCCAATTCCCCTACGGTAATTTTCTCTTCAATGTTTTTCTCGATAAATTCCTGGGCTTTTCTGATTTCTTCATCGTTATGCTGTTTTTGTCCTTTGAACATCGCAAAAAACGACTGGCTGTTCCGGCCAAAGTCAATGGCAAAATACTTTGATGTCAGGACCGCAGTTTCCCTGTTGGTATATTTTTCTACAAGGTGCAATAACAGGTTCCAGTATGAATTTGCACCACCACTGGAATAAATTCCGTTTTCTTCTGTAACAATGGTTCCATGCTGCACATTTACTTCGGGAAACATTTTGCCGAAATCGTTGATGTATCTCCAGTGCGTTGAACATTTTTTTCCGTTCAATAAACCGGTTGAAGCCAGCAAAAACGCACCCACACACAACGAGGCGACTTCGGCACCGGATTTGTATTGCGTTACAATCCAAGGTAGCAGTTTCTTATTAGATTCCACAGCCTCGCGTATATTTCCAAACAAGGCAGGAATAATTACTAAATCCGTTTTTTCAACTTCAGTCACTAATTTTTGGGAATGGATGGTATAAAGTCCGTTATTTATTTTTACCTCTCTTTCGGCGCCAACCAGTTCTATTTTAAACATCGTCGGTTTGCCATTGGCGTTTAGGAACCGGTTTACAGTCTCAAAACAATATTGGGGATCGGCGATTGACTGAATGACTGAGTTTTTAGCAACCAATATTGAAATTCTTTTCATCTTGTTAATTTAAGACAAATTTGTCGTAATTTACCTTCAGTTTGTCGTTTTCACACTTTACAAATTTCTGTTGATGATGTAACTTTACACTAACGAAATAAGAACAACTAAAAGATTAAAAAGTTTTTCAATGAAAACAGATAAGAAAACTCTAATTACAGTTCAGGCAGAAATAAAGGCGTCTGTTGAAAAAGTGTGGAAGTGCTGGACAAAACCGGAGCATATTATTCATTGGAATTTTGCATCAGATGACTGGCATGCACCGTGGGCAAAAAATGATTTGCGAAAAGGAGGAAAATTCTCCTGGAGAATGGAAGCCAAAGACGGAAGTTTCGGTTTTGATTTTGAAGGCGAGTATACCATTGTGAAACCTTACAACTACATTGAAGAATTGCTTGGCGATGGACGCGTAGTGAAAATAAACTTTGAAAAAAAGGAGGATAAAATTGTCATCACCGAAACATTTGAAGCTGAATCACAAAATCAGGTTGAAATGCAAAAAAATGGTTGGCAGGCTATTCTGAACAACTTTAAAAAATATGCTGAAACACCCGCCCGGCTTGAAACCATTCATTTTGAGATTTTGATAAATGCAACTCCCCGGACTGTATATTCAAGAATGCTTGATAAAAAGTTCTTTAACGAATGGAATTCGGTTTTTAATCCGTCCTCAAATTTTGAAGGCTCGTGGTTAAAAGGGTCGAAAATCCGTTTTATCGGTACAGATAAAGATGGTAAAACGGGTGGTATGGTTAGCAAGATTGAAGAAAACATCCCCAATAAATTTGTGAGTATTCTTCATCTTGGAATTATCATGAATGGTGAGGAAATAACCGAAGGTCATGAAGTAGATGATTGGGCCGGAGCACACGAGAATTACACATTTGAAAACCATGATGGAAACACGTTGTTAAAAATAGATTTGGATTCGAACCAGATGTTTAAAACCTATTTTTCAGAAACCTATCCCAAGGCGCTAGAACAGTTAAAATCGATTTGTGAGCAATAACTATAAGTTCATTTTAAATATTTATATTATGGCAACTGTAAATGTATATCTCAATTTTACAGGAAACACCGAAGAAGCGTTTCTATTTTATAAAAATGTATTTGGCGGTGAGTTTTCCGGTGAAGGAATTATGCGCTTTAAAGATATTCCACCCTCGGATGATGCCCCTGCGATGCCCGAAGCGGTTATGGAAAAAGTAATGCATGTTAGCCTGCCGATTTTGGGTGGCTTTTTGCTCATGGGCTCCGATGCTCCAAAAGAAATGGGTTTTAGTGTAACCATGGGCAATAACATTTACATTAATCTGCAACCCGATACGCGGGAAGAAACACGGAAACTGTTTAAGGCGCTTTCAGAAGGCGGGAAGGTGGAGCAGGAACTTCAGGATATGTTTTGGGGCGATTATTATGGAGCCTGTACCGATAAATTCGAAATAAAGTGGATGTTTAACTGTTCGGAAAAAAAGGAACAGTAATTCCTTTTAAAGCTTCATATTCGGGACCATTTTATCAGGATTTTTGATTAAAACGGAGTAGAACAGCTAAGGGGACAATTCATCGGGTGAATTTATTGGCTACGACTTATATTCACCCGGCAAAACCCTGTTTCAATGCAAAAAATTTAAAAACAACAACAATGAAAAATCAGATGTATCTCTGTTTGTGGTTTAACGGGAAAGCAAAGGAAGCAGCGGAATGTTACCGTTCCCTATTTCATCATTCTGAAATTACTTCGGAAAATCCGATTGTTGTGACTTTCGAATCGGCAGGGCAAAGGTTTATGTGCCTCAACGGAGGGACACATTTTACCATCAATCCTTCCATTTCGTTTTATGTGGTGTGTACAACTGAAGAGGAAGTTGATAATGCGTGGGTAAAATTAACGGAAGGTGGCCAGGCATTAATGGAGTTGAACAAATATCCGTGGAGCGATAAATATGGTTGGGTGCAGGATAAATACGGCGTAAGCTGGCAATTGTCGTTGGGAAAAATGGAAGACGTAGGGCAGAAATTTACCCCAATGCTGATGTTTACTGGAAAACAGGCCGGTAATGCTGAAAAAGCCATTGATTTTTATTCATCGGTATTTAAGCCTTCATCCGTCATTGGAATTTCGCGATATACCGCCGAATAACCCGATGTTGAAAGCACAATAAAACATGCTCAGTTTATCTTAACCGGACATGTTTTTATGGCGATGGACAGCTCGTTGGATAATGCATTTGGCTTTAATGAAGCGGTTTCGCTGGTTGTGCAGTGCGAAACCCAGGATGAAATCGACTATTACTGGAAAAAACTTTCTGCTGTACCCGAAGCCGAACAGTGCGGCTGGCTGAAAGATCAGTTCGGCGTTTCGTGGCAAATTGTTCCGGCTATTCTTGAAAAACTCATTAGCGATCCAACACGTTCGGAGCAGGTGGTCGATGCGTTTATGAAAATGAAGAAGTTTGATATTGAAACTTTGCTAAACGCTTAATTTGTTTCGTTGATAATTCCGTGTAAAAATGAGTTGCAAACTCCAACCATCTTACCCTCCTTTACCATCGAAGTCCATGTGAAATTAGAGTTCATTCGACTCCGTCTGGAGTCAAATTACAGCATGGATTAAATTCATGTTTCTATAAACATTGGATACCTCCGGTATCCGGGTTTTTCGACAAATGCACTGACGGATAGAGGCGCAAGGGGGTGATTAGGTTTATCCTTCGTCGTAAATAAAGCTCAGGCGGATACGATCAACCATTTTTAACCCGTGCTTTATGCATTTCTACACTCATTTCATCCTTGTCTACCCATGCTTTCACCATTTCCACCCGCGTTTTCGCCTGCAATAAAACCATCAAAAGTCATTAATAAATCCAATATCGTAGTTGCCATAATGTTTTCATTTTTGCATTCATTAGCGGAGAATGTTTAACGATATTAACACGCCGGGTCCGCAGCTCGGTGATGCGCCCTTTGAGCGTCAGCCCAATTTCGGTGAAAAAGGAAATGATCTTATCGAGGGATTCTACCACGATACCGACATTGTCCATTCTTATTAATTTATTCCTTGTCATCGTCTTCTCTCCTTGGTTCTCTTCACGCATCGGGAATTTCAGACTCAACTAGTTTTTTTAGCTTTTCCAGGGATTCCTGCCATCCGAGATAACACATTTCTACCGGAATGGCATCAGGGATTCCTTCCTGTACAATGTGCAGATCCGTACCACATGAGACTTGCGTAAACTTTACGGTAGTTATCATTTCACCAGGCAAAATTGGGTCATCAAACCGGTCGGAGTATTTGAGGAACTCATTTGGCTTTATTTCAAGGAACTCGCCACCGAAGGAATGACTGTTGCCAGTAGAGAAATTCTGAAACGACATTTTGTAGTTTCCTGCAATACGAAAATCGAAATGGTGCAAATAAAGTAATCGGAGCCGATGTTAGGAACAAGTATTTTATCATAGTATTTAAAGCCCTTATAATAAGACAACTATTTTTCGTAATAAATACAAACTAACTAACAGTATCCATGTAAAAAAGAAACCAAAAGCAATGGGATTGATACTTAAATAGTCGTTCGGTTTTATCATAAAGAATTAATTAAAGAAACTCCTGTTTCCGACACTGGGACACCCAACTTAAAAACCAAATAATTTAGCGAGGTATTCATGTTCTTCAGTCAGTAATATTGTTTTCTGCAATCTGTGCTTTTGCTTTGGGGTTACAACCTTGACCGAATAAATGGTTTTTGCTATTTCGATTGCTTTCTCGGGGCTTAAACCTGCCTTCTTTTCATTTAGTTGTCGTTCCAATTCTTTATAAACTTTGTAAGCTACAAACGCAATGCAGATATGAGCTTCGATCCTTCGTTGTAATCTATGAAAAATAGGGCGTATTTTTAAATCATATTTTGATATGCGAAAAGCCTTTTCAATTTTCCATAAATGCCGGTAGCTTTCAATTATCTCTTCTTTCGTAAGTGTAGTATTGGTCAAATAACCTTTTAATCCATCCCACTTTGCATCAAAATTATACTTGTCAAAATTAATGCTGACTTTTATCTCTCCTTCAAGTTCCAGGTATTTGTTATATCCTCGGTTATTAATGTTGGCCTTGGTCAATTTACCTGTTCTGATTTTCTTTTCGAGTTTTTTTAACCCTCGATCCCGATTATGCCGATCTTTTTTTGCCCTCCTTTCAGAATACCCAATTACCAGCTTTAGCCCATCATCCTTTTCTATAACCTCACTTTGTCCATTATCGAGTTGAAGTGACAGTATCCTTTCTTTAACCAAGTTAGATTCAGCTTTAATTCTGGCACCCAGAATAAATTCATAACCTTTTTCATTCAAAATTTTAATATTGTCTTTTGAAAGCAAACCTGAATCAGCTATAATTACCAGTTTACTCAAGTTGTAACGTGATTTGAAAGCATCAATAACCGGGCACATGGTGTGTCCTTCAAATTTATTACCCTCAAATATCTCATAAGCAAGCGGATAACCATCTATGCTAACCAATAATCCCAGCACTATTTGTGGATTCTGATGTTTTCCATCCTTGTTGAATCCCGTTTTACGTAGTTCATCCTCATTATCAATCTCAAAATAAAGGGTAGTTACATCATAAAAAACAATATTTATTTCACCGCCCAGTATTTTACAAGAATGGTCATAACTAATTTGCTGTACCTTTTCTTTTTGTGTTTTATGAAGTTTGTCCAAATAACGGTAAACCTGTTGTACATCAACCGGGAAAAACTGGTATTTGGATAAAAAATCTGTAGTTTTCAACTTACTTGCAGGAAAAGATAATCTGGCAATCACTAAATGGCGGAATAAAATATCCGGTATTGCGTTAAAGCCAATCTCATCAAATATCCGGCCCAATAATAGCTCTGTGCCCTGTACCGTAATCTGTTCAATGCTGTTCAAAAATTGTTGTGCCAATTGCTTTTCATCGGTAAAATCAATCTCTATCAGACCAAGCCTTTTTTTTATCCATTCCCTGGCATCAGATTCAAGCCTGGCTACTTCTGCAGAATTGGAACTACTACCTATAGTTTTTAGTAGTTTGTATTTCCCGGTGCTCTTATCTATCACCTGAACACTCACAATCCCACTAGTGTCATGTCACATATACATTGACGTAAATATTTAATGATAATTTGAAAAATATTTGTTAACTTAGCCGGAAAAACGGCTATGAATACCTACAAAGTAACTTTAACCAAGGAAGAAAGAGATCAATTAATGACAATTACACGATCAGGAACCCATGCTGCCAAAAAAGTGATGCATGCACTGATATTGCTAAATGTTGACAGAGGTGCATATTCTGAAAATCATCACACAAATGAAGAGATATCTAAGATCCTTAAAATTGGTATGAGAACCATTGACAGAGTCAAAAAACGTTTTGTGGAAGAAGGTTTTGATGCTGCATTAAAAATGGCACCAACATCAAGAATGTATGATAAGATAATAGATGGGGACATTGAAGCCCACCTGATTGCCATGGCTTGTGGTGAACCACCTAAAGGATATGCCCGGTGGTCACTTCGGCTGCTTGCCGATAAAATGGTTGAACTACGATATGTAGAAAATATTTCTCATGAAACTGTCCGTAGGACGCTAAAAAAAACGAACTTAAGCCTTGGAAAGTAAAAGGCTGGGTTATTCCGCCTAAAGGGAATAGTGAATTTGTTGCATGTATGGAAAGAGTGTTAGATATATATAAGAAGCCATATGATCCTTATAATCCAGTTGTATGCATGGATGAATCACCCAAACAGTTGATAGGTGAAACGCGACTTCCGATACCGATGGAAAAGGGTCATGACTGCAAATGTGATTATGAATATCAACGACTTGGCGTATGCAATATTTTTCTTGCCTGTGAACCATTGGCTGGATTTAGAAAAATTAAAATTACGGAAAGCAAGTGCAAGGTTGACTGGGCAGAGTTCATCAAGGAAATAGCAGATAGCCACTATCCGGATGCCAACAAAATAATACTGGTCATGGATAATCTTGGCACTCATACGCCCGGAGCATTATATGAACGTTTCGAGCCGGCAGAGGCTAAACGGATATGGGACAGATTTGAATTCGTCTACACTCCGAAACATGGCAGTTGGCTTAATATGGCCGAAATAGAACTCAACGTTTTAAACAATCAATGCCTGGGCAGGAGAATTAGCAATGTTGAAAAAATCAGAAATGAAGTAAAAGTATGGGAAACCGATAGAAACAATATGGATAAAAAGATTAAATGGCAGTTTACCACAGCTGATGCTCGTGTTAAATTGATCCGGCTTTATCCGTCATACAATAGTTGACATGACACTAGGGTTTATTTTTTTTCGGAC
>LSQX01156998.1_pt2 | contig 30426 bp, 31 predicted proteins | sample 654561 | NCBI WGS metagenome assembly LSQX01 (sample SAMN04489861, study PRJNA283612) | anaerobic digester metagenome | isolation source: 4 biogas reactors fed with cattle manure at either 37C or 55C with and... | place: Denmark: Kongens Lyngby | collected 2014 | reverse complement strand
CCTCGGCATAAAAAAGCCCGGGAAGCGCCAGTCCATCGGCGAATAATAAAAACCCACCATCAGCCCTTCCGCACGGCAAGCGTCAGCGAATTCGCGGACAAAGTCCCTGTGCGCGGCGCTGTTCATTGATGTAAACTGCTCATAACTTGCTTTGCTGTCCCAGAGCGAAAAACCGTCGTGATGGCGTGTCGTCATAACCATATAGCGCATACCGGCTTTTTTTGCTACGCGTGCCCACTCCCGGGCGTCAAATTTTTCCGCCGTGAAAGAATCCATCAGCTTGCGGTACTCATCCTTGTCAATGGGTTCGTTAAACATAACCCACTCACCCCTGCCAAGGAGCGCATACAAGCCCCAGTGAATGAACATTCCAAACCGTTGATCTTTCCAGTGATTAATTTCAGCGCGCATTTGTTCCTTTCCTTTTATATTAATAATTTATATAGCTGCAGTGGAGCGTTTTAATAATATTTGACAGATTGTTATTTCATTATCATTTTATATAAATCTTATCATATTATCATCACAAGTCAACAGTGCTTATCTGATTATCACTCGTCGTCAGGAACACAATTCTGCAGAATATCGATAATATCTGACTTATAAATGTTGCCATCTAAAACATCACCGTTTGGTTCTACAGAGATAGCTACAATGTCACTGTTTTTTTCGGTATATTCGTTTTCGTATTCTTCATTTGAATTAAAGTATTCGCTCAAATATTTCAGTGCATTCCCTGCCGCGAAAATGACATTTCCATCTGATGATGGTATGCCCATCTCATTGAAAACTGATAAGATTTCATGTGTTTTCCTGTTGTATGGATTATCAGCATCACGCCCTCCAAGCCACGCCGGGTGAACGCGAAAACTTGGGATTTGCATCTCCAAAGCAGCCTTTGCAAAAATAACAACAGGTTCGAGGGGGATAAATTCCTGATGAAAAGCGTCAACAGATAAAAGCAGATCATTGACGCCGCTTTCTGCAAGGTCGCTTACGACTTTTTTTATCTTCGCTTCGTCACGGCTGAAAAAGCCGTTTGTTATCAGTTGCCGCACAGCGATACCAGCGTCACGCGCAGCTGAATGAATCATGCAAACGTCATCCGGATATAAAAGCGGCTCCCCGCCAAAAGTCATAACCGATTTTATTGCATGTTTGCTTGCCACTTTGCGAACCATATCAGCCGCCAAAGCACGTTTATATGCTCATCCGTGCCCTTGTTCCCGCCTTCAGAGCAGTGTTTGCACCTTCCTGTGCAAGCAGAAGTTATTACAAACTCAATCCGATTTAATTTGCTTATGTAGGGGTTCTTTTTTTATTCATATTATCTTCTTTTAATCTACTACTTGATAAAGCTTTTTAATATTGTAATAATTTCGATTAAGCATAACAAAAATATATCTATAAAACAATATACCATTCAAGAGTATTATTTTATTAGCACAAATTTGCAGCATCGGGGCAAGTTATAATTTCAGTGCAAATATTATAAGAATATTGATTAAACGTATCTTATATAAACGTATTTAATATGTAGTTGTAAATCAGGGTAATTCTTTAAAGCTGCTGGTTTTACGGGACAAAATTATCGGCTGTATCGCTTTTCAGCGATTACAGCCGATATAACTTTTTAATTTAAGGTTTAATTTTTGTTTCAATTATGCTTCGGAGTCGCCATTTATGTAGAGAAATGTATGAATCATATATTGCTGCTTATACATGATATGTATTGTTAGAATCCCGTTAAATGGCATTCTCTTGTCAGCATTCGGTTTAATAGTATCCTGCCATGTCTCTTAACAGCTCAAGAATTACATTTACAATAGCAGCTCCGAAAATGATGGATATGACTACTCCGACAATAGCAAGAATCAAAGCTGCCCGAGCATAGTTTCTCCTGTTCAGATTTCCCGTGCTGCTGAAGGCCTACACAAAAAGCATAATAATTCCCACAAGCGGGATGCATTGAAGCAGGAACATAGCAATATACTGTCCCACACTCAGCGGTTCGCTTCTCTTTTGCTGCGAATAGCAAGCAGGCGGTGTGTAGGTGTTCTGGGGCGGGATCTGTTCAGGGTTTGTGTAAACAGGAGGCGGAGGAGTATTCACCGCAGGGCGTTCCGCTTCAGCGTTTACAGGCTGTACAGGTTCGACTTTTGTTCTGTAGCTATTGCAGAATTTAGCTTCATCCGGGAGTTTTTTACCGCAATTCTTACAAAACATTTTTATCCTCCTATTGTTAATTCTACTCTTGTTCCACATTCGCTGTAAAACGCTGAATCACCGCTCAGAGAAGCGCCGCAGGAAGAACAGAACTTGACCGGTGTCTGTTTTGGCGGAGTATTCCTCGGGGCAGCAGGCTAAGGCGGAATGTCTGCCGCATGGACTGATTTAGGTTTAATCTTTTGCGAAAAAGCTGCCGTTAAGTCACACCAGACATTTTGGAAAGGAAAGGCAGATCGGCATCCTTGCCACGCAGAACACGCAGGATGGCAAAAATATTGAGAACTATAAACGCTATATAAATGATATCGCCGACGGTCGAGTTCACTCTATTCAACGCACCGCTCGCTTTGTAAAGCTCCAACCAGTTAAAAAACCTCGCCAATCCTCCGAAACAACCAGTCCGTAACTAAAATGACCAGATAATAAATGATGGTCGCTAAAAGCGCCTGCATCGTTTGTTTGTTAAGCCATTCATCCTTTTCCGCCAGTAGCGCAAAGCCGCAAATCAGCAGAACTACCGTTGGTTGCCGCAGTGCTGCAAATGCAAACGCAATCACTGCTATAGCCGATAAACTTAATCCGAATTTACCCTTTGTCATAATACATACAACCTTTCTTTACTTCTTGTATTCGTAATAAAAGTCATAGCGACAGGAAACGTACGTACTTACCAGATTGAACTGCTTATTAGTTTTTATGTTTTTTGTTAAGTACGTTTTACAGTTTGTTTTCCGTTAGGTTTTTTCTTTATCTTATTAATCACTAAAATCAAAATCCCTATTCTCAGCATCACAAGGCCGGCAAGCGCCAACCTTCCGCTATCCTCCGAATTTAAATAAGGCCAGTAAAAATAGCGAAAGTATTTTTTCTTTTCACATATGTTTCCAAATATATCTCTCCTTTTCTTTTACGGCAAGCGATTCACCATATCGTACAGTATAGCAAGCTGTAAATTAAAAAACACCATCCGAGGAGGTGAGTTTGCGCGAAAAAAGCCCCTACCTTTTCGGGTAGGGGCAGACATTTTATTGCTTTTAATTGTGCTATTTGGACAGGAACTCATTTTTCCCTTTCAATATGCTGCAAATCAGCTCCGTTCGACTTTGAACATTAAATTTATAATAGATATTTTTTATATAATACTTGACCGTGTTTTCACTAATATGAAGTTCCGCCGCAATCATCCTACCTGTTTTTCCCTCAAACAGCAGCTTAGTAACTTGATTTTCCCGTTTTGACAGCTTCCCGAATTTTGCCACGTATTCTATCTGAGCGATCTGCTCCCTTTCGGTCATTTTAGAGACTACATTCAGATATGCGTGGTCTTTCAGTAAGCAAGAAAGATGCTTATGTAAAGGAGGCAGAAGAGCAAGCGTCACACAGACTACAGTAAGCGCCAGCAGCGTGGGGGTTCGGGCTGTTCATATCAGCTGACAGAATAGCCTTACCAATCATCCCACCCACCAGAATACCTAACACATTTGCGGAAAGACCGAAACCGAAAACCTGGGCGGGATTTTTGTGAAAATCCAGCATTTCGCCAAGAATGCTCCACCAAAACAAGTCATACACGCCGAAGGCTCCAAGCATCAGTGTATTAACCGTTATATAACTGGCGACTGAGCGGCCAAGAATCATAAAACCAATAAACGAAAGTCCGATCATCGCAATTGCTGCGTAGAGTATGTATGTTCTGCTGACTGTTCCGGGCAGATTCCTCATAATATAAATAGCTATTATATAGGGCAGCGCCCAGTACCAGCTTGTCAAGCTTTCAAGATGTGCGAAAGCTGGGCTGACTACTTGATACATCAGTCCTGAATTTATTGTTATGACAACAATAAAAAGGCATAAAAACATGATTGTCCACTTGATGCTAATGTAATTCTTCTCCGGCTCAGCCGAATCGGAGGACTCCACGTTATTATCAGCGGGAAGTTTCAGCGCCAGTAAGAACGCACCTAAAAGCATCAGCATAGATAAAACTAGCCCGACAAGCGGTGATATATGTATAGCAACTATGTTGCAGAGTATCATGAGGAAATTTGACAGGATCAGCAAATCTGCAACTGTTTTGATGCGTTCGTTTTCCGGTGTGCTGCTTTTCAGGAAAAAGCCCCAGCCCGCTACACAGCCTCCTGCTAAAAACGAACCCGCAATGAGTCCCAAAGTCCAAAGCAAAGACGGAGGAAAGAAAAAGACAATGGAAACAGCCATGAATATAAATACACGAGCACAGAAACAAACGACGTGCCATTCTCTTTGTTTTTATAAACAGCCCGCACAGCAACAACCCGACAAAAACAGCCGCGACTCCGCAGAAGACCATACCGGCAGGATCAAACATATATGCGTCGGCAAGTGAATAGAATATCCGACCTTCAAAGAGGAAGGACAGCATCCACGATGAAAATAAAGAATGGACAACGACGGACAGTTTCCTTTCGTCCATTTTATAAATACTCTTGCGATTGTCTGACCTGCCATGTCTTCTCCTGCTCCACGACTTATTCTTAGTTCCAAAATCTATTCGGTTATTCCTGCGCGTAATAGAACATAGAGTTCGCTATTCCCCCAGGTCTTGTTTTATCGTGCAAAGTATCTTTTCTCCATTATGAAGTCTACATATGTATGGTTACAATAGATTTTTGCAATTAGGGTAAAAATAACTGTCGGCTACCTAACATTAATTTTACATAGAACTAAAATATTTCGTTTCTAAAACCTCTTGAAGAAATCTCCCTTGACCAAACGTTTGCCTGCATCCTCGATTACTAAAAGAGTATTTGAGCGATTGAAACGAGTTATGCCGATTCGCTCCTGCGGTATCGCAAAAACGTGCCTACACCAGTTTTCAAGCTCGACCAGCGTTGTTGCTGTCCCATTGCCGGAACCTCCGGCAGCGGCGACAAGGTTTATATTTTTACCTTTTGCCCAGCTTCCACCTTTTCGGAACGCCTCACAGCGGCGAAAACGGTCACAGAAGTACTTCATTCGCTCGGAGGGTTGTCCAAAGTAAACAGGTGTGACAAGAAACAGACCCTCACAATATCTGATTTTCTCTTGAATGCTCGCAAGACAATCATCAATAACGCACATCGCCTTACTTATACATGTACCCCAACCATCGCCGCAAATTCTGCAGGGCTGGAGTTTCAGCTCGCTGATGTCAATAATTTCTGCCTTGCCACCCGCTGATTCTATCCCATTGTAAGCCGCTTTGCCGCAAGCAGCTGTGAGCCCGTCTTTGTTCGGGCTTGACGTAATTATCAAATACATACCCCACTCCTCAACTTTATGTTTATTATGTTTATTGTAAATATATCATACACAATAATCTGACGGTAATGTCCGAAAAGAAACAAAATTTTCATAATTTTCATAATGTAATTTATAATTCTTCTTCAAGCATCCTCTGCGGCCTTTTCGAGGGCATAACTCTTATTAATTAAATCAACATCCAAAAAATACAAGGACACTAATATCGATACACATCTTATCAATATTAGCGTCCTTATTTCGTGCGGGTAACAGGATTTGAACCTGCACGGATTACCACCGGTTCCTAAGACCGGCGCGTCTACCAATTCCGCCATACCCGCATTTTGAACAATATATCGTTTTAAGTCCCCTTCAACGCAAGTAGAATATCATAAGTATATCTATTCTGTCAAGCATAAACAGACCCACAAACACATGAAAAACGGAGCCGCAAGGCTCCGTAACCATATGGAAACAACTGGACTTGAACCAGTGACCCCTTGCATGTCAAGCAAGTGCTCTAACCAACTGAGCTATGCTTCCTTGGGAGTTCATTATAACATAAACATCTTTTGATTGCAATACTTGCGCGCTATTTCCCCGCCGAAAATTTATGTTTTATATTTTTCGGTATTCGGCGGGAAAACAGCAGATATTGTCTTTATACTTTTCTTTTTTTTACGCTTGCGGCTTGTAGCTATCTTTTAGGCTGACGATGCGGTTATATGTGTTTTCATTCTTTGTATCTTTTATAAAATAACCGTTTCGCACAAACTGATAGCGAACACCGCCACGATCTTCAGAAAGAGAGGGCTCAAGCATACAGCCGGTATATTTCTTCATTGAATCAGGATTAAGATACGCATCATATTCCGACGGGTCAACTTCATTTATGTTTGGAATTGTGAAAAGATGATCGTAATAAATGACATTAGCTGTTACCGCGTGTTTTACCGATACCCAGTGTATTGTGCCCTTAATTTTTCTTCCGTCTTTGGGCATGCCGCATCCTGTGGCAAGGTCTGCTTCACAGCGAAGCTCGACAATCTCGCCCTTTTCGTTTTTTATGACATCATTACATCTGATGATATAAGCACCCATCAAGCGTACTTCCCCGCCCGGCTTTAAGCGGAAGAACTTCGGCGGCGGCACTTCGGCAAAATCGCTTTTCTCAATCCATAGCTCCCGCGTAAACGGCACGCTGCGAACTCCGGCATCAGGGTTCGTCGGGTTGTTCGGCAATTCGAAATATTCAGTTTTATTCTCAGGATAATTCGTTATAACTACCTTAAGTGGTTCGATAACAGCGATACGGCGCTCTGCTGTTGCGCCAAGCTCCTCACGAATGCAGTATTCAAGGAGATTGATATCGATTGTAGCGCGGTTGCGGTCAATTCCCGCACGTCGTATAAACTCAAATATTGCCGATGGCGTATAACCGCGGCGGCGAAGTGCGCATATCGTCGGTAAACGCGGGTCATCCCAGCCATCAACGCGTCCTTCCTCAACTAAACGTCGCAGATAACGCTTACTCATGACTGTATATGTCACGTCCATACGGCCGAACTCATACTGATATGGTCTCGGATCAAAACCGATGTTTTCACACACCCAGTCATAGAGCGGGCGATGCACTATAAACTCATCAGAGCAGCACGAATGTGTAATGCCCTCAAGGGCATCCTGTATCGGATGCGCATAATCGTAGAGCGGGTATATACACCATTTATTGCCCTGACGATGGTGGCTTGCGTGGCGTATGCGGAACAAAGCCGGGTCGCGCATAAGTATATTTGGTGAGTTAACGTCGATTTTTGCGCGAAGAGTCTTTGACCCGTCCGGAAATTCTCCGTTTTTCATTCGCTCAAAAAGGTCAAGGTTTTCCTCGACGCTCCTGTCGCGGTAGGGGCTCGGACGACCTTCAGTGTTGTAGTCGCCGCGGTATTCCCTAAGCTCTTCTCCGCTCAGGTCACATACATATGCCTTGCCATCCTTTATCAGTTTTTTGGCGAACTCATAGCAAGCATCAAAATAATCGGAACCGAAGAAGATACCGCCATCCGGTTCTGCTTCAAGCCAGCGCAAATCCTCTTCTATTGCGCGAACGAACTCGTCACTTTCCTTTGTCGGGTTTGTGTCATCATAGCGGAGGTTGAATTTACCACCATATCTGCGCGCTATTGACCAGTTTATATATATTGCCTTCGCGTTGCCTATGTGCAGATAACCGTTCGGTTCGGGTGGAAAACGCGTGTGTATCTGCTCCGGTGTATATTTACCCTCGGCAATATGTCGATTTATTATTTCATATAAAAAATTTGCATTATCACCCATTTTAGTGAGTTCCCTTTCATTTTCATTGATAATAAAATTATGAGAGGCTTTCTATCATGCTGTTTATGCGACGGCGAACGCTCTCCTCACCGATTGCCTCCATAACAGCATATAAATCAGGAGAGTTTTTCCGTCCTGTAACAGCAATGCGTATCATTTCAGCAACATCAGCAACATTGCCGGCGTAAGCCGACGGGTTTTGCTTATACAGCTTCATCTCTGGCGCGTAACCGATACTGGCAGCGATATCCTTAATTTTAGAAAACCACGTGTCCTGTGGGTCCGTGTAATCATAAGTGTCAAGGAATGCTGTGAGCACCTTTATAATTGTTGTTTTATCAGTTTCTTCCAGATAATTGTCCTCAATTTTAAAGTATTCGTCAAAAGCGAACCCAATATAGCCCTTGACATCACTCCAGACAGTAATGTCCTTACGAGGCTTCGGCACGCCTCTGCCGATAGAAAGCATATCAAGCGCTATTTTTTCGTTTTGTCTTAGCACACGGGCGAAATCAGGGTCATTTTCATCCGCCCAAGCGAGTGTTTCGTCGTAAACTTGACGTGCGCTCAGTGTTGCGACGACGTTTTTCGAGATATCGCAAAGCTTTGCAGCATCAAACAGCGACCCTGCGGGGTTCATCTTTTTATATGATAACTTAAATTCCGTATAATCAGCAGCTGGATTCGCACGCCGCCAATCCTCGTAGTTGCTGTTGAGAATTGTCATTATATATTCTCTCACAGCTTCTTTTGTAAAACCCTCGCGGGCATAATACGAAATTGCAAGCTCCGGATCCTTGCGCTTTGAAAGCTTGCGCTTCGATTCACCTTCCATTTTCATCAGCGGGCCGATGTGAAGGTATTTTGGCGGTTTCCAGCCAAGCGCCGAGAAAAGCTGCAGATGGAACGGAAGCGACGGCAGCCATTCATCACCGCGAACAACGTGAGTCGTACGCATTAGGTGATCGTCAACAACGTGCGCGAAATGATACGTCGGTATCCCGTCAGACTTCAGCAGGATGTGGTCGATATCGTTTTCTGTGACATCGATTGTGCCTTTTATCAAATCGTTAAACTTAAATTTGTTTTGGATGCTTCCCTCAGAGCGGAATCTCAGCACCCACGGCACACCGGCATCAAGTTTTTCCTTTATTTCATCAATCGAACGGTCACGCCACTTTGCGTAGGGACCGTAGTAACCTAAGTTAGCCTTTACTTTCGTTTGCTCGGCGCGAATTGCCGCAAGCTCCTCCTCTGTTGCAAAGCACGGATATGCCTTGCCCTCGCTAACAAGCTTTTTCGCTAACACAGCGTAAATGTCCTTGCGTTGTCGTTGCCTATACGGCCCATAGTTACCGATATCGCCATCAGATGTGGCGCCCTCGTCAAACGATATGCCATAATACAAAAGCCCTTTAATTAGAGCATCGACCGCTCCCTTTACCTCGCGCTTTGCGTCTGTATCCTCAATGCGCAGAAATAAGACACCACCTGACTGGTGGCAGAGCCGCTCAGACGTCATACCTTGTACGAGGTTTCCAAGATGAACAAATCCCGTAGGGCTCGGCGCAAGCCGTGAAACGACAGCCCCTTCCGGCAAATTGCGGGGAGGGTATCTTTCTTCAAGATCAGCCTCCGTTTCTGTTACATCAGGAAACAAAAGCTCCGCAAGATATGCGTAATCTATATTAGCATTACTTTTCATCGGTGCGGCTCCTTCCGTGTTATTTTTCATGATATATGAGATAATATTAAGCATTAAACAAAGTTATCGTATTGTGAAATTATAGCACGCAGTGTGTTTTTTTTCAATAACAATTCGCTCAATACAGCTCATTACATTGATATGAGTATTAATATATTGATTTATTGAGCATCGTATGATAATATGTAAATACAATTTACTATTATTTGCATGCATCCATATAACGGGGGAGGATATTACATGCCGGGTAACAGCACAGTCGTTTTCAGGGGAGCTATCAACGGATACAATAAAAATGACGTAATTAATTATATCTCACAAATAACAAAATCCCATGCGAAAACAAAAGCCGAATATGAGAAAAAGATAGAAATACTTGAAAACCGGCTTGAAAAGGCTAATGCGGAGAACGTGGAGCTGTCGGCAAAGCTGTCCGAGGCAGAAGCGGAGGTTGCCATTCTTCGCGAACGCCTCAGTGCGGCGGAAGAGTCACTTAAAACTATGCAGGAAGTGAAAAGCGACGCGTCAGCCGTCACTGTTCCTGATGTGGAAGATAAAGCTTTATCGGGCTCACCGACCAGTGTGCCAAGCGATGTTGATGTCAACGAAAAATTGCGTCTTTATGATGAAATAAGCGGGCGTATTGGCGAGATAATACTGCGTGCAAACGCAGTAGCGGAAGATATTGTCAACGAGGCGCGCAACCGTTCGCGTGCGCTTCTTGAAAAGACTGCGGACGATATCAGCGAAACATGCAAGATGCTTATGTCAATTCTTGACGACGCGAAAAATCAACTGCGTAACAAATCCATTCTTGATATAAAAGAAGTTGCTGACACAAAAGCAACTTCATCTAAAAAAGACGACATTATGCGCACACTTAACAATATTGCCGAGGATAACAAGGACGGCGATACTAAGTGATGATCGGCGAGAAAATACGCTCACTGCGCATACGCCGCGGCTTAACACAAAAGCAGCTTGCTGGTGATAAAATCACACGTAATATGCTCAGCCGGATAGAAAACGGAGCTGCGCTTCCATCGCTCAGTTCCCTTTTATATATAGCTGAGCGGCTTGACGTTTCACCTGCATATTTTTTCGAAGACAACGGTGGAGCGCCAAAAGAAATTGAAAATATGCTTTTATCGCTCTACAATAACGGCGAGTATGAGCGATGTATATCTGTCGGTTCGTCATATCCGACAAGTGATATTGGCAACATAATTGCACAGTGCTACCTAAACATTGCTGTCCGCAACTTTTTAGATATGAAATTTAAAAAAGCAAAAGAAGCGCTGTTGCGTGCAAAGGAGCTTTACGAGTTGGCACCCAGCATCACTGATACAGGTTATAATATTGTAACCTGCCTTCTGGAGCTTGCGGACGTTAAATCTGACGCTGACACCAAGGTTCCCTCCCCTGATATTTCGCCATCAAATAAAGCACTTATATCAAACTTTTATCTTTTTTTACTATCTTGTGCCGCCTGCTGCACAACCATCTCCGAGCTGAGCAAACAAGCAGCCTACGGACTGCACATAGCTGCACGAGCTAAATTATCAAAAGGAGAATACAGTAAAGCAGCGGAAATTTTACGTCTTGCAGCAGACGAATTTGATGATGATACACCGCGCGGCTTACGATATATGGTTTATGACGACCTTGAGCTATGCAGCCTAAAAATCGAAGATTACCGTGAAGCATACGAAATGTCGAGACTTAAGCATGAGCTTACAGATCATATTGACGAAACCTGATGTGTTGTTCTGATAAAATTTGACGTCCCACAGCCAACATTGGCAAGGGGGCGTCATTTTTATTTATATTTTTATATTACACTGTCGTAAGGCCTAAAAGAGCTTCCGCATTTTTATAAAAGATACGCTCCTCCATGTCGCGCCCGAGCCCCAGCGACCGTATATAATCGGCCGCCTTCGCAGGGCACGACCACGGCCCATCACTTCCGAAAACGATTTTATCTTTCGGATGCGCATCAATTATCGCGCAAATGAGGGTGGGAGCAAGCCCATACTCGTATACTATGGAGATGTCGAACCATACATCTTTACCCGCAAGATGGCGCAGCACATCCTCCCATTGAAGTGTTCCGCCCATGTGTGCTGCTACAAGGCGTAACCCGGGATATTCCCTTATTACTTTTGCTATTTTATCAGGCGTTGCGTGTATAAGCGTTGACGACACGGGATCCCATCCCGCATGAATTGCAATTGGCAAACCGAATTCACAGCACGCGGCGAAAATTGGTTTCAGTTCGTCTGAGTCTACCATGTTGCCGGTGTAATCAGGGTGAATTTTTATGCCCTTAATACCGCCGTCAATTAATGTTTTTATGGTTTCGCGTATATTGGGATTATCGGGATGGACTGAGCCAAATGGGATAAGACGCCCACCATACTCCTCCCCAAAAAGTGACATAGCAAATGCGTTTACTTTCGATTCTTGACGGTAGTTTGTCGCGATATTAAGGACGACTGATTTATCTATGCCACACGCATCCATTTTCTTAATAAGTCCTTCTGCCGTACCGTCGTATTCAGGCTTTATATGAATATTCTCGGAGAGCTTTGAGAGTGCCTTCGGTGCAAGGTGAGGCGGGAAACAATGTGTGTGAAAATCAATTATTCTCATATTTTTTTACCCTTTTCATATGTATTTTGTATTCAGTATTCTCACCTTATTACGATATATAGATAAAAGACCTATGCCTGTGTATAAGTGTTTGTCTGACATTATACATAATTTTGTGAAGTATGTAAACACTTTCTTGTTGCTTATTATTAATTAAATAATTTTATATAAATAATCACGATGTTTCTTAAAAAAGTTCGTATAGCTTAACATTAGTCAATATATTATGTAGGTATTGCAATAATTATCGATAATGATATAATAGGTATAATGGGGTAAAATGGTGTTTTTATCTCAGCATTTTGGCGAAGCACTTTCCTTTTGGATACTTAACTTGGAGGTAAATGTATGCAGAAAAAAGACTTCGATGCGGTTGTCGGAGCAATAAAACGCGCAAAAACTAGGACAACCGCAGCGATACGTGAGCTGCTCCGCGACCGTGACACCAAGGCTGAAGCTGCTGCCCTTGCCGGTAAGCGCTTGACAGCAAGAGGCCGCGTCAGTGCTCTTTTCGACGAAGGAACCTTTGTCGAAATAGGCGCGCTTGTAAAGCGACGCGCTACTGAATTCGATTCAGGTGCTGCTGTCGACTCTGACGATTTTGAAGGTGTCATATGCGGATACGGAGCCGTCGGCGGAAGGCTTGTTTATGCTTTCGCTCAGGATTACTTCCGCAGCAAGGGCGCCATTGGCGAGGCTCATGCACGGAAAATTTGTTCCCTTTACGACATGGCTATAAAAAATGGCGCGCCAATCGTCGGCATTTTTGACAGCTCCGGAGCTTTTGTGTTTGAAGGCGTGTCAGCTCTCGCTGGCTATGGCAAAATAATGAAGGCCGTATCGCAGGCTTCCGGCGTAATACCGCAGATAGCAATTATAGCCGGTACGTGCGCTGGCAGTTGCGCCGCCATCGCCTCCATGTTTGACATTGTGATTTTATCCGAACAAAACGGTAAAATATATACAAATGTAACATCAGATAAAACCGACTTGTCGGTCGTATCTATTTCTGTAAAAGATGAAATTAGCGCAATTATTGAAGCTAAAGCTCTGCTCACTATCCTTCCTGATAATAACGCAGCGGGAACCGTACGTATAGACGGCGCTCGTGACGCATCTGTTCTTGTTGATGTTTCCGTCATCGAGGAAGAAGGTTATGATGCCCACGCCGTTTTATCAGCTATATCAAATAATACTTACCATGAACTTTACGCAAATATAGCTCCTGAAATCATATGCGCCCTCGCACCTGTTGGCAGCATTGTCTCGGGCGTAGTAGCAACAAACCCCGCTGTCAAGGATGGCGCGCTAACAAACGAAGCAGCTATTAAAGCCGCTCGTTTCGTTACCTTCTGCGACGCTTTCAATATACCTGTTGTCACATTAGTTGACAGCGCAGGACTTGACTTAGAAAATAACAGCACTTATCCACATGCCGCCGCTCTTGCGCGTCTTGCTTCTGCTTATGCCGAAGCAGAGTGCCCGCTCGTCACTGTCGTGACCGGCCGTGCCTATGGCGCTGTATATACTGTTCTCGGCAGCAAAGCTATTGGTGCAGACGTGGCATTCGCGCTTGATTCTGCAAAGATTGGAGCAATGAGCGCGCAGTCTGCTGTAGCTTTCCTCTGGGACGATAAATTTGCTGGCGCTAAAGACCCCGCCGTACGCCGCAAAGAGCTTGAGGCTGAGTGGGATGAGAGATTCGGAAACGCCACCGAGGCTGCTATGAAGGGCGAGATCGACGATGTTATCCCATCAGACGAGCTGCTTGCGCATATCGCTTCATCGCTTGAGATGTTATCGATGAAGGACGCCGGTATTCCCACAAAGCGCCGCTCCAACCTCCCACTTTAAGGAGGTCTAATGCACAGATGAACCGTATTTATTACGCAGCACTTACGACTAAGGATGTTTTCGAGAAAACAATGAGTAACGACGCCCCGCTTGGCGATAGAATGCTTGAGGGTTTAAAAGTTACCATCCTTGGTCTTGCAACAATCTTTTTAGTACTGGCCATTCTTTGGCTTATACTTTATGTTTTTAAACTCATTTTTTATAGACCCGGCAAAGATATAGGCGACGAAACGCCTGTTTCGATGGCCGGTGCGAAATACGAACCGCCGGCATTCCCGCCTAAGGCAGCAAATCAAGCTACTGCTGCGCCTTCCGCGCCATCAAACGACGGTGAGCTTATTGCTGTGATTACCGCTGCCATTGAGACATATGCTGAAGCTGACGGGTTGCCTCGCGGAAGCTTAAAGGTCGTTTCATTCAAGCGCTCCGGAAACGCATCACCCTGGGGCGGTAAATAATATAAAAATCGTTAACACACTTCATTTTAAATTAATGTTCGGAGGAACTATAAATGAAAAAGTATAACGTCACAGTGAATGGCGTGACATATGAAGTAATAGTCGAAGAAGCAGGGGCCGCTTCTACCGCTGCCCCAGTATCAACTCCTGCAGCAGCCGCACAAGCTCCAGCCCAAGCTGCTCCTGCACCCGCTCCGGAACCCACCCCTGCACCTGCAGCTAAACCCACTGCTAATGTTGCAGCTCCTGCAGCCACAGGTTCCGTCATAGTCAAAGCCCCGATGCCCGGCAGCATTCTCAAAGTCAATGTCTCCGTTGGCGACGAGGTTAAAAAGGGTGATGTTCTCTGCATTCTTGAGGCTATGAAGATGGAGAATGAGATTGTTTCACCACAGGACGGTAAAGTTGCATCTATCAATGTTTCTTCTGGCACATCTGTTTCAACAAGTCAGATTCTCGTTACACTTGAGTAAACAGACTTTATTATGTAATAAATAGTAGATAAATAGCAGGAAAGGAAGTATCCTGTCTTGGAATTCATACGACAGTTTATATCAACGACCGGTTTTGCAGATTTTCTATCGAATAACACCGAAGCTATAAAAACCGTCATAATGTACATTGTCATAGGTGTACTTATTTATCTCGGTATCGTTAAAAAATTCGAGCCGCTTCTTCTCATACCGATTGCATTCGGTATGCTGCTTGCTAACCTGCCTGGCGCAGAACTTTACCACGCAGACTTGTTCATCAAAGAAGACGGCAGTGATTTTGTCCTCCAGGAAGTTATAAAAAACGGAAATCTCATAGATTTCTTGTATCTGGGCGTCAAGCTCGGCATATATCCGTCGCTTATTTTCATGGGCGTCGGTGCAATGACGGACTTCTCTTCCCTTATTGCGAACCCGGTTTCGCTGATGATGGGCGCTGCCTCTCAGTTTGGTGTTTTTGTGGCTTTTGCAGGCGCTCTTTTGATCGGCTTTACCCCAGAAGCAGCCGCTTCAATCGGCATAATAGGTGGCGCTGACGGCCCGACAGCTATTCTTGTAACAAAGACACTTGCGCCTGTTCTTCTTAGTGCGATAGCAATCGCTGCTTACAGCTATATGGCGCTTATACCAATTATTCAACCTCCCTTCATGAAGCTTTTGACGACAAAAAAAGAGCGCTCCGTCGTTATGAAAACGCTGCGCCACGTATCAAAGCTTGAGCTTGTCGCATTTCCGGTTGTAGTCACACTCGTTGTAACGTTTGTCGTTCCGGGCGCCGCACCCCTTATAGGCTTTTTAATGCTTGGCAACCTTTTCAATGTAACAGGCGTTACCGAACGTCTTTCAAAAACGGCTGCAAACGAGCTTATCAATATATGTACCATCTTCCTCGGTGTTTCCGTCGGGGCTACAGCAAGCGCCGAAACTTTCTTGACAAAGGAAACACTTTCTATTGTGTTCCTTGGTCTCGTCGCTTTCTGCTTCTCGACAATCGGCGGTATTCTTTCCGGTAAGCTCTTATACTTAATCACACGCGGCAAGATCAATCCTCTCATTGGTTCAGCCGGCGTATCCGCCGTTCCAATGGCTGCCCGCGTATCGCAGGTCGTTGGCCAGAAGGAAAATCCGGGCAACTTCCTGCTCATGCACGCCATGGGCCCGAACGTAGCCGGAGTTATCGGCTCCGCCGTCGCCGCGGGCGTGTTCCTGTCACTATATGCATAAATAATAATGTCTTACATATTTCAAAGAAAGGACAGCACCAGCTGCCAAGGTAATAATACATGGCAAAAGTAGGCATAACCGATACAGTGCTGCGCGACTCGCATCAGTCTTTAATCGCTACGCGTATGCGCACTGAAGAGATGATTCCCATACTCAGTGAGATGGACAAAGTTGGTTATCATTCTCTTGAAGCATGGGGCGGTGCTACGTTTGACTCCTGTCTGCGCTTTTTAAATGAAGACCCATGGGATCGTCTGCGTAAGATTCGCGCGCACGTTAAAAACACAAAACTTCAAATGCTTTTCCGAGGACAAAACATACTCGGCTATCGTCACTATGCTGATGACGTTGTTGAATACTTTGTCAAGAAATCAATAGCAAACGGCATTGACATAATACGTATTTTTGACGCCCTTAACGACAGCCGAAACCTTGAAACTGCCATTAAGGCAACGAAAAAGGAAGGCGGTCACGTTCAGGCCGCAATTAGTTACACAATAAGCCCCGTTGATAGCAACGATAAGTTTGCAGAGTATGCAAAACATCTTGAGGAGATGGGCGCAGACTCGATCTGCATTAAAGACATGGCAGGTCTGCTCACCCCATACAATGCATACGACCTTGTGAAAGCAATAAAAGCTAAGACTTCCCTTCCTGTTCAGGTTCATACGCACTACACATCCGGTCTTGCCTCTATGACTTTGCTCAAGGCAATAGAAGCTGGCGCCGATGTTGTTGACTGCGCTATATCTCCGATGGCAATGGGTACTTCTCAGCCGCCGACAGAGTCAATTGTTGCGACTCTTACCGGTACGCCTTATGATACAGGCATTGATCTCAATCAACTTGACAAGGTTACGCAATATTTTGCGCCGATACGCGAAAAGTATATCAAATCCGGTCTCCTTGACCCGAAGGTTCTCAGCGTAAATATAAAAACGCTTATATACCAGATTCCGGGCGGAATGTACTCGAACCTCATCTCCCAGCTTAAGAATGCCGACAAATCTGATCTTCTTGCAGAAGTTCTTGACGAGGTTCCGCGAGTGCGCGCTGAGGCCGGTTATCCGCCACTTGTTACACCGACATCTCAAATCGTCGGCACTCAGGCTGTCATGAATATTATTACCGGCGAGCGCTATAAGCTTGTCACAAACGAATTTAAGGCGCTTTTAAAGGGCGAATACGGCCGCACACCGGTACCAATCGATCCTGAGTTCCGCCGCAGTATAATAGGCGATGTTGAGCCTATAACATACCGTCCCGCGGATGACCTAAAACCGGAGCTTGATACGCTGCGCGCAAAGATTCCACAGTTTATCGAGCAGGATGAGGATGTACTGACTTACGCTCTCTTCGATCAGGTGGCACTTAAATTCTTTGAAGCACGCAAGGCAGCAAAGTACAATCTTGATGCAAATGCAGCGGACTCTGACTTAAAGGTACATCCAGTCTAATAATGATATTGCCCCTGTGAAACAGTAGTCGTTTCACAGGGGCTTTTTTTATTACAGAAAAAGCGTACAGCCCTGTTTGCGGAACAGCTCAATTCTTGCGCGAAGGTTCTCTTCGCTAACATTAAGCTCGAGCGCTAAGCATTTTATGCAGAGAAAACTCTTTGAGGCGCGGTTTATGAGCTTTTTATAAAGTCCTATCTCATCATAAGAGAGCGGCGATGCGCACCTCATACATACGCCGCTTTCTTTTTCAGACTCCCAGATACTCACATTTTGACAAGCTTTGCCTTGTAGACCTTGATTTCGTGCGGCTGCATACGAGGTACGAAGAAATAATCGTTATATGGCCCTCTGACCTCACCCGTAAATATATCTCTCAGCTCAAAACCGTAGCCGGAATCAACAGTAAGACCAAGATCGTAAAGCTGGCAAACCATGCCGCCCTCGCGGTCATCGTAGTTGACAAAAGCAAACGCGTATTCGCCGTTTGAAAGGTGACGGAACATACCAACGCGACCGGATTCGGAGTTTCCGATGAAGAACATCGGCGGACGCGCTTCTTCATCCTGATTTATCGCAATAAGATCGCGGTTCAGAAGAAGTTTGCGTGTTTCCTCGGACACATTGCGGACATCGCAGCCTATCATAAGCGGTGATGAATACATACACCAGAGGGCAAAGTGTGTGCGGTACTCAAGGTCAGAGCAGCCACCGGCATGACCACCGACATTGCCCTTTCCATACATACCGCAAACCAGCATATCAATGTCGTTATAACATCCAGGTCCGCTGTACGCTAACTTATCCATCTGACTGCGTGCAATGCGGCGAATGCTATCAAAATTGTCCCAAATATCGCCTGTCGAACGGTACATATGCGCACCAGATGAACGTATCCAGCGCTCTACATTGTCACTGCCCCAGTTGCAGGCGGAGAATAGAATTTCGCGGCCAGTCGCCTTGAGCGCCATTGCCATCCTGTTATAGAGAATCGGGCCGTTTGCAAGTTTCGGCTTGTGGCAGAAGTCGTATTTTAGGAAATCAACGCCCCATGAAGCAAAAGTCTCTGCATCAAGGAATTCATGGCCGAAGCTTCCGGGGAATCCGGCGCATGTCATTGTTCCGGCGCAGGAATACATACCTAATTTAAGTCCCTTAGAATGGACATAATCTGCAAGATCCTTCATACCATACGGGAATTTCTCAGGGTCAGGAACGATTCGCCCGTCAGGACCGCGGCGGCGCAGTGACCAGCAGTCGTCTATGACAACATATTTGTAGCCCGCGTCGCGGAGTCCTGTTTCAACCATCGCGTCAGCAGTCTCGCGTATGAGCTTATCGTTTATGTTCCAACCGAAAGTGTTCCAGGAATTCCACCCCATCGGCGGTTTTCTAGCCAGCATTTGATATGTCCTCCATAATTAATAATTATTATAAGTATAATAATTTCATTTTCAGTATAACAGATGACACTGGTAATATTCAAGTAATACTCAGTATTATTTTGGATGAAAATTGTGATTTTTGCTTAACACATTATATCCGTATTTAATTATGACTCTGCTGTCCTTCAGTAAATGGTGTAATTAATCAGTTAGTATTGTTCTAATATCATGTATGGATGCTATGAAGTATTATTAATACTAATACATTATATTATTTTTTTATTTTATATATTGACAAATAGCATTATGTATGATGCCATTATATTGATTGATAGGAGAATTAAAATGAAAGCTTGTGTAAAAAATAGTTGGATTATCAATTGCATTACTAATGATTTTACTAGCTCTTTTGATCTCACCCATTAGTGCTGCGAAAGGATCTCTAACATTTGTACATGGTGTTAATAAATCAAAGCTGTTAACATACGCAAGCATAAACTCAACTGCTATCGAGAGACCTTTGGGAATTGAAGGTCTTGTATATATTTATGATGGCGAATTAGATGGCGGATTCTATTATGTACCATATGTATACAAAACAAATGTTAACAACTTTAAGGTTGAAGCTTATGTTGGGCGCTCAGAAGGAGAATCGTATTTTTTCTACTACTGTGATCACATTCTTAGACATGAATCTACAAAGTGGTGGTGTTTTGATTTCAGATAATAATTAAGGAGCACAAGACATGGAACTATTATCTGCCGCTCATATAAGAAAAGCGTTTCGTTCTGGTGGTGTCAAGGTACACGCAGTTCGAGATGCTTCCTTTTCCGTATCGGAGGGTGAAATAGCTGTTGTCATAGGCAAAAGCGGTGCTGGTAAAAGCACGCTGTTAAATATACTCGGCGGGCTGTTGGCGCCGGATGAAGGTGAAGTTAAACTTTGTGGCGTAATATATACGGCGTAGGAGAAGCTCAGCGCGCAAAAATACGCAACACTGATATCGGATTCACATTTCAAAGCTATAACCTGATAAACGAGCTTACAGTAATTAACAATATTCGCCTGCCGCTCGATATAGCAGGCAGACCATATGACCATGCGCGGGAGGAAGAGATCCTTGATATGCTTGGCATTTCCGAACGCCGTTCTTTTTATCCGCCACAGCTTTCCGGCGGCGAGCGTCAAAGGACGGCAATAGCTCGTGCTCTTTACATGAAGCCTTCCGTTATACTTGCCGACGAACCAACGGGAAACCTTGACTCAGAATCCGGACGCGCTTTCATGGATTTTGTGAAACTTTCAAACGAGAAAATCGGGCAGACTTATGTCATTGTAACAAATGACATGGAGTGGTTGAACATTGCCCATTCTGTTTACCGAATGAAAGATGGTGTTCTGACGGTGGAGGCAGTTTCATGAAATGCTTTTTCAAAACAGCGAAAATAGTACATAAAAATCTGTTTAAAAGAAATAACGGCAATAAATTTTTACTCTTATGCATATGCCTACTCGTTTTAATACCTACGTTTTTATACAACACAACAGCGAGTACGGCGGAAATTGTTAAAAATCAAAGGAGCTTAGTTTTCGGTGATTTCACGCATATTTACTACAAGGATGCTGTTTTTAGCCCTGATGCACTTGAGTTTACTGAAAACGACTTAGAAGAGCTCCTTCCAGACTTTTACTTTGCAGCTTTTGGAGCCTTTTATACTGTTTACAGCGAGGATCTTGACACATCCACCCGTTTAAACCTTGGTTATGCGGATAGTGTGGCAATAAAACTTGCTTGCATTTCAATTATATCCGGCAAATTTCCTGTGTCTGATAATGAAATAGCACTATCTCTCAGTGTCATGGAAGCACTCGGCTGCAAGAATCTTGGCGATAATGTGACTATAAATGGTAATACATATGTATTATGCGGGTATTTCAGTGATGTAGGACATTTATGGACCAAGGGCGATAAGCAGCTAAAAGATAATATTGTCCCCGTTAATGCCTTTATCACGAAAGAAAAGGCAAAATCACTCTATAGTGACGAGTACGATGTTGTGCAGCAGATACTAATAACCGTTGATATTGGCTCAGATGAAATCATATTCCCCTCTTATAAAGACGATGGCAACATTTTTGAGAACAGCAATTATAACAAAATGGCCGTTTATAGCGTTCCGGACGGCTTTAGGGCTGTCATGTACGTCGTTTCGCTCTTGATAGTATTCACACTTTTATTTTTAATAAAGGACAGGCTCCTTTACAGGATGCGTGTATACAGCAGGCTCGGAATGACCGTCAGGTGAGGTGCGGACAGCTATACTTTATGAACTCTCCTTCATAACAGTTATGGAAATGATACTTGGGTTAATACTTGGCATCGCTCTTACAGCAGCTGTACTTTTTGCTTTTTATTCCGGAGCATCAAGCAGTATTATTTTCTCATTTGACTTTTATAAAAACGGAATGCTGTTGGCAGCAATGCTTATCGGATTTTTAGTTATATATCCTTTATGTCGATTTTATGATACATAAGCTGCCACTCGAAACCGAGGTGAGATATATAAGGTACAAGCTTGCCGTAGGGCGTATTAGTATATTTAAATTCGATGTATCGAAAAATATAAAGTTCCTTTTAGCAGCAGTCATGATAATTACAATATCAGTAGCTATTATCTCATACGGGGTTGTATATAGTGAGTGTTACACAGAAGACGCACGAATAACAAACGACAAATTTATACAACAAGATTCGGACTTTCAGTTTAAAACTAATATGCAGTCACTACCGATGTTTGAAGGTGAAATAGTTTTTTCTACAGACGTTTATGAAAAAAGTGGTGCGACAGATGATTTTATCGATATGCTTAAAAATATAAAAGGAGTCAACAGAGTTGTTGCTTATAAAGAAAATCGAAAAATGTGCATCTTGTTTAAAGAAGATAATATTGATGATTATACAGAGGGCGCTATTGACTGGTCAATTGACGGACGTATAAACAAAGGTGTCATTAATTTACCGGGTCTTCGATACAAGTCAAATAATCCAGATCTTTTTAACAAGACGTTTGGATATTCTGACGATGATTATCTTGTTGGCTGTGATGTAATTGGATTTTCAGATGAGGAATTGCTCGCACTTGAAGAATATGTTGTCGAGGGAAAGATAAACTTAGAAAAAATACACTCGGGGGATGAAATAATCCTACGCGTGCCTTCATACATATTAAAAGAAACAGATGAACTCGGATTTCCGACTATCCATATGGAAGAGGTCGATTATAGGGATAATAATGCAATTAACTTTACATCATATAAGGTTGGTGACGAAATAACTCTTACAGGATTATATACAAGTGCGTAGATACATGGCGGTGTCACAGAAGATCAACTTGGATCTTTCAAGCGTATAGATAAAACCGTTAGAATAGGCGCTATAATTAGAGCCGGTGTTTATCAGCTCATGGGACAGAAATCATTTGCCTTTGCCGCGCTGACGACAAATGACGCTTTTGATGCACTCGGTATTGAAGGTAACTACAGTCTCATTAAGATTTACGGCGAATACGGAGCCGACATGAACAAGCTGACACATGAATTGGAAAAGTTATCATCTGTTCCATACATGATGTTCACAAATTTTGTATCGAAGGTAGCAGAATATAAGGAGTTTAATAGACTTGTTGCTATTTTTTCGATTACGCTTTTAGGCATGATGGTATTTGCTGCAGTAACACTTTTGTCAAGCCAGCTTTATATAAAGACAAGACTTAGTTTACCAACATATGCTCTTTACCGCGTGAATGGGCTCAGCCTATGCTCTGTCGGGCTTACATATTTCCTTGAAATAATAGGAGCATACATTGTCGGCGCAGTCTTATCGCTTCCGTTTACGTACATTCTTCTGAGATATGCAATCGACTTAAGTGATGCCTTAATAAAAAAATTTTATCCCATCACCACGGCTCTTCATATTCTTTTCTTTGTATTGCTTCTGACGGCGCTGTCAGTCATCCCGTCCGCTATGTTGTTGTACCGTAGGCGTGACAACGTTGTTATGGATATACTCTGAACCATGAAATATTAAAAACGCATATTTTGAAAACAGTTACACAAAGTTTATGTTATAGGGCTATAGCAAACTAAAACCGCTATAGCCCTTATTTTATTATAGTGATTATTTTTACATATACATAAACATCGGTGTGTCGGCGAGCTTTTTCCTTTTGCTGATTTTTATGTCGGAGAGGTACGACGCCGAGTGAACGGCATGCGAGCCGAAGCGAAGGCGTATTTTATCGACTGCGCGCTCAAGGCGCATAAGGCGCCCTCGCTCGCCATCAAAAAGTGAAAGCTGCGCATTGGCGGCCTCCTCTGGAATAAGATTAATAGCTCGAACATATATTGAACGCAGTGGCTTTTCCCAGCGATGCTTTTCACGGAAAATCTCGTACGCGCGCTCAATTATATCACGCGTTAGCTGTGTCGGGCGTGCGAGCGTCCCCTGGTATTCCTTGACCTTAAGCTCACACGTTCGCACAGATACGGCGACAGCACATGCGGCAAGCTCCTCACGGCGCAGCTTTTCCCCGATAATCTGCGAAAGCTCAATTATTACGTCCTTCACCTCCCCCGATGTTGTGAGATCCCGCGTTGTCGTAATGCCGTGCCCCACCGATTTTATCGGCGGCGAATCACATGAGAGAAGTACCTCTGATGTGTCGTATCCGTTCGCGTATGCCCACATCTGCCTGCCTCCCTTGCCGAAAAGCAGCGCAAGGTATTCGGGATCGGAGCGTACAATATCGCCTATCGTCGCAATTCCACGGCGCAGAAGAACCGTCGCCGCGCGCGTTCCAACGCCCAAAAGATCGCCCGCGGGGAGCGACCATACCTTCTCGCGGAAGTCGTCCTCCCCTATCACCGTTACAGCATCCGGCTTTTTCATGTCGCTGCCGAGCTTTGCAAATACTTTATTAAACGAAACTCCAACGGATATGGTCAGTCCCGTCTCATCCCTGACGGCAGCACGTATTTCATTGGCAACAGCTTCCCCGTCCTTAAAGTCGATGCTGCCTGTCAGGTCAAGCCAGCATTCGTCGATGCCCATGCTCTCGATTCTGTCTGTATAACGGCTGTAAATTTTACGTACATACTTTGAATATGCCACATATTCATCATAATGCGGCGGTATAATAATAAGGTCGGGGCATGCAGCTTTCGCCTCCCATACGGCGACGCCTGTACGAACGCCCGCGCGCTTGGCCTCCATGTTTTTCGCAAGCACTATACCGTGACGCTCCTGCGTATTGCCGCACACGGCAACAGGACGCCCCCAAAGCTCCGGAGTCGCAAGACATTCGACCGAAGCGAAAAAGTTATTGAAGTCGCAGTGAAAAATAACGCGATCTTTCTTTATATTCATATATGTTTTGTGCCGCCCACCTCCGAACATATTTTCGTGTCGTCATTGACACTGCTGCGTAAGAGTGGTATAATATACGCAGTTCAATGCGTATATATTCTAATTATACGCAATTTATTGCGTTTTGTCAACTGATTATGCGCAGGTTGTTGCGTATTTTTTGTGCGTATCAGCTGATACAGTTTATACGCATACGCAGACGCATATTCATATAATGCAGAGCGTTTCAGTTTCATAATGCGCAAAGAGGAGGAGGTATCCGAATGAGCTTTGCAGAAAAGCTAAAGGAGCTGCGGCACGGGGCGTCGCTTACACAAGCGGAGCTTGCCAAAAGAATTGGTATACCGCTGCGCACGTACCAGACGTATGAAGCAGGTGTTTCATACCCAAAAAACATTGAAATATACTCACGGTTTGCCGCTTTTTATAATGTTAGTACCGATTATCTGCTTGGTTCCGAGGAACGGTACATAACTGACGCCGCGGAGCGTGGTGGGGCGCGTGCAGGACGTCAAGTTGCTGAGCTGCTTTCTCGTGCAAACGTGCTTTTCGCCGGTGGAGAGCTTTCCGACGAGGATAAAGAGCTTGTAATGAAAAGCCTTTATGATATTTACTGGGATGCCAAGCTTAAAAACTCAAAATACGCGAAAAATAACGCCGCAAATGCTTCTTTGAAGGCAGATGAAGCTGACACCGACGTTGATGAGAATATAGATAATGGCAATGAGAACAGCAATGTCTCAACCAACACCGAAAAGAGAAAGTGATATTGTTATGCTTCACGATAAGATTTACAACGCTGCAAAAGAGCTTATCCGCCGCATCGGCACACGCGACCCGTTTGTCATATGTCGTGCTGTGGGGGTAAACGTTGTTGAGACGGAGCTGGGAAGCCTTAAGGGCATGTACACGCGTGTGCTGCGCAACCGTTATGCTCTTATCAATTCTTCTCTTGACGAGAGAACAAGACGCGTCGTCTGCGCACACGAGCTGGGGCACGACAGACTTCACGGTGACCTTGCAGGCGATTTCCGGCTGCGCGAATTTGTTCTTTACCGAATGGATGAGCGCCCGGAATACGAGGCAAATATTTTCGCCGCCCACCTTTTGCTTGACGAGGAGGAAGTTTACTCCTATGTCAAAGAGGGCTACGATGTTGTTCAAATTGCCGCTTTTATGGACACGGATGTCAATCTAATGCTGCTTAAACTATGCGAAATGAATACGGAACGCGATCTTAAGATACGTCCTCCGGCACGCCCGCGTTCAAATTTCCTTCGTTACTGATTTAAACTGTATTTTGAATTCTGCTTTTTGCCATCCTGCTGTTATCTCACATTTGAGCAATCATACTTCATATATAATTGGACTGGAGGAATATATGTGTGGACGATATCAAACACCGATTGGTGACAACGAGCTTGACTTTCTGATTAGCATAGCACAAACAGGATCATTTACACCCTTCCAGCCTGGCACGGATGCATTTCCCTCAAATCTTCTGCCTGTGCTTATTCCTTCAAATGTCGAAATTACAGGCTTGAAGATGCTTCGTAAATGCGCTGTCGGATTTTACCGTTGGGGTTATCCCGCACCGAGCGGTAGCGGACTCATAATTAACGCGCGTGCAGAAACAGCGCACGAAAAACCGATTTTTTCAGCATCTCTGCGGCGTGCAAGATGTGTCATACCTGCATACGGATTTTATGAATGGACAAATACTGAACCAAAGCAAAAATACTATTTTATGTCTGTTAATACGCCTAAGGGTATAAAAGAGACAATTTTCCTTGCTGGACTTTACAATATATTTGACATTGAACGTCGTTTCGTAATACTGACAACAGAAGCAAACGACTCAGTGGCAGACATACATGACCGTATGCCAGTTATACTTGACCGCTCCGAAGTTGAACCGTGGCTCACTGACCTTGACTACTCTACCCTTGTACTGCGACGTGTACCTCCACTTCTTTCCCGAAATTTAGTTGGATGATAATTGTTAAATAACTCAGTAAAGTATGAACCCAAGCACTGTTTGCATTTTATTATGAGGCAAAGGATCGTCCCGCAATGAATATAATTAAACTTATGATACCGAAAATAAATGTTGCTTACGTAAATTCTAACGACACCGTTCGCCAGGGGCTTGAAAAGCTTCGTGCACATGGATTCACAGCCGTTCCGGTTATATCACAAGACGGCTCATACGCAGGAACCTTAACAGAGGGCGACTTACTATGGGCTATCGTAGAAAATGGTAAGGCTGATTTAAAGAGCCTTGAGGGTCGCCGCATAAATTCTGTCATAAAGCAGGGGCGAAACCCTGCCGTACGAATCGACGCAAAAGAAGATGAGCTGTTCGCACGGGCAGCCGAGCAAAATTTCGTCCCCGTATGTGATGATAGAGGTGTTTTCGTTGGCATTGTCACACGAAGCGCTATTCTCTATTATTTCAGAGATATTTACATAAAATCATATATATAAATACGAAAAAATGCAGGACACGGTTAAAACCATGTCCTGCATTTTTATTTTGAAATGTGTTATTTATTATACGAAACACCAATAATACTTGTCTTATTATCAAAAGATACCTTCGTCACATGGCACAGCGGGTATATTTTTAATAATCGGTGTATTTCAGTGTCTATTCACTAAGTGAAATTGAGGCTACAAGCCACCTTTCATTTACTTTAATTAAAATGACCGATATTTTGCCACTGAGATTGTTTTTTATGCCTTTCGTGTTTTGCGTGGCATCATATTCCGATTCACACACGACACATTCGTCTGAATATATCCTTGCAATTTTCGTTGTAAATGAGTTGTATGTTGTCTCAGCCGGCGTTACCCAGACAAGACTGTCTGACTTCAGCCGTCCCATTAGTTTATAGCTTGCAGTGCCTGATATCATCAACTCGACGACACTGTTATAGTTTTCGTCAAGGTTGTCAAATCCGCGCGACATGTAGTGTATATAACGTTTAACATACTCCTCCGCCGCCGCAATGCACTCCGACTTAATTTTTTCCGTCGGTATAACAGATGCGTCAAACGAAAGCAAATTGCCTTCTTCGGTAACTTCAATATCACAACCTTCTGCTGTTACCTGTGGCTTTTTATAAAAGCCATCGATTTCATACGTTACAACAGTCGGTGACAGCTTCAGGTATTTTGACAATTCCTCAAGCCCCGCATAAGCAGATTTCGTATCAACGATATAATCATCCGTCAGTTTTACTCCGTTTACAGTGGGAGTATAGCCCTTCGGCACATCTATAACTGCTTTATATTTCAGCTCCGACGGGTAGTCAAGAGTATAAGTTAAATCATCGCGAACCGGTACATACTTTTTATTCTCAATTTTTACGGTTATATCAGGCGGTGTAAACAGCCCTGTAAATGTATAAACTTTATATTCTTCACCTTTTGTTTCATAACCGTTTGTGTCATAGCTGCCACCTGACGTGAGGTATTCATCGCCAATACTGCGTCCGTTTACGGTAACGTCAGCCTTTTTGGGAACTGTCAGCGTATAATCGGCAATACCAGTACCGGGCTCGAAAAATACATACGTATCGTGGCTCTTTGCCCAATCGAGGTGCACGCCGTCAAGCTCAACATGATACTGCGGCTCAAAATAAAGGTTTTTTATTTTATATTTCGTCCACTCGCTGTAAACTTCGGGATTTTCAAGTGTTGAAAAATCATTTGATGTCATCTTCCCGACAGCGTACTTTTCGTCAACTGCTATGCCGTTTACATAAATTACAGCACCTTCGGGAATTGCCGCATTAATTGAAAACTCCGGCTTGAATAAAGTGTCCGAGTAAATATCAAAGCCCCCGGCTTTAAACGGGTAAAGACCAAAGCCAAGCGGCTCGCCTGACTTTACAAGCCATACCCGGAATAGCTTCCTGCTGCCGGACATTATGACATAAACGGGATTATCGGATGTATACTCGGTGCGGTCTTTAATACATATAAGTGAATCGTAATCAAGTGATGAAGCTATATTTCGAATAATTTCATCAGCATCCTCAAATGGCGTCACGTACGGCGCCGCTATTTCAGAAAGCATCGACTGTATAAAGTCAGCATCAATTCCCTCAATAAATTCTTCCACCGCCGTATCAGGCAGCGATTTTTCATAGGCAACAAGATACCGCCAGAGCACGAAAAGACCGGCAGCAAAAACAATAGTAAGTGCCGAGCAGTAAATGAGCAGTGCTATCGCGAAGCGGTGTTTTTTTACAGTGCTTTTTTTCTCCTCTCCTGGCACATCACTTGCATCATCTGTAAAAATATTATTTATTACTTCATTAGTATCTGTGTCCGTAGTTTTATCTATGTTTATGCCGCCGTCATCTATACAGTCTGGCTCATTCAAAGCTATATTTTCGTTATTAATATCTACCATCCGCTGCTTACCTCACAAGAAACGCTGTTGGCATATAACGATAACCGAATATATAGGCGCTTCTCGTCAGATGTTCGCCTTTATATGACATCAGCGACGAACTGCCACCGTCTAAATTCGTTGCGTTTACAGCACCAAATGCAACCATTATCTCGGTAAGGTCATCATATGTCGCGCCAAGCGAGCTTACGGAACGTCCGTCGATAACAAGCATAAGGATGGCGCCATCAGCGCGCTGGCCGATTGCTGTGCGCGGGTTGAGGCCACCGTAAAGCCGCGTGCGCGGCACACCATTGATTACAAGCGCCGGGCCATAGCTTGCGGCGTATTTTATACCAAGTGAAAGCGCTGTTTCCGGCGTCATTTTATTGACGTAAAGAAGCCCGTTTTCATCAAGGCCTGCTATCCAGTATTCGGTGCCGTAATCTCCCCAGAGAAGTTTACCCTCATATATGACGATACCTTCGGGAACTCCTCCCCTTCCCGTTCCGTTCGGATCATAAAATCCGCCGCCGTTTATACCGCCAACAGCTCCGTATTTTTCAATATAGCCGTCAAGCGTGAGTCCACGCTTGTTCTCACCATAACTGTCCGGTACCGCGACGAACACTCTTTTCGGGTCGGATATTATCATCATTTTCCCATTATACGTTTCGCCGCGCACATCGACTATTTCAATACCTTCATCAACGTCTGTAACACTTTTGTCAGCGTTGGTAGTATCATCACTTGGGGTGTTACCTGTTTTGTTATCTATTACGCTTTCCTCGCTGCTGTCCTCACCTGTTTTATCGCTGCTTTTATATTCGTCGCCTTCATCCCCCGTCGTGTCGTCGGGTAAATTAATGAGCGAATTATCTAAATATCCGCCGTCGCCGTCCGAGTCGCCGCGGCCGACAATTTCATCTATCTCCTCTTGGCTTCTATACATACGCGCAAGAAACTTTGCTGCGCTTGTTTCACTGACTGTTTCAATAAAAAGATTGCTTATCGTCCTCGACGGCCCGTTCACAAACATCCACATCGCAAAGTAAAGCGCCAAAACGATTATTAAAAGAGTCAATAAAACAAATGTAATGCACTTTAGTATTAACACTGCGGCTTTTTTCGTTTTCGTCATTACTTTCCCCTAAACCATATAAATAATTATACCCAACTATGTTTTTTAGACGTATAAAAATAAAAAAGTTGCGGGGTAATGAATATTTTTTACGACTATATGGCAATATTTCATCCGCGGCGCCGTCCTGTTACAACGACCTTCGCGCGAGCTGCGCTGATCTCCCTGACACGGTTCACAAAATGCTCAGTTACGTCCGTTTTAACACAAACATTCAGCGTCACAACGTCGGTAAAATTGCTATTATCGATGACGGCGCCGAATGTCGGAAGTTCGCGCGTTATTTTTTCATAATCGGCGTATGAAGCGACTATGGTCAGCTCGTCTTTATACTCTCTGACAGCGATTCCTGCCGCTTCAATCGCAAGGCGGGCGGTGTGCGAATATGCGCGGACAAGACCTCCCGC
>LSQX01276803.1_pt1 | contig 30435 bp, 18 predicted proteins | sample 654561 | NCBI WGS metagenome assembly LSQX01 (sample SAMN04489861, study PRJNA283612) | anaerobic digester metagenome | isolation source: 4 biogas reactors fed with cattle manure at either 37C or 55C with and... | place: Denmark: Kongens Lyngby | collected 2014 | reverse complement strand
GTTCTATTATTGTTCGTCAACGCGGCACTCGCTTCCACGCAGGCAGCGGTGTTGGTATGGGCAAGGATCACACGTTATATGCTTTGGTTAATGGACAGATTCTGTTCACTACCAAAGGCGCTTTAAATAAGCCAACTGTAGAAGTAATTGCTGCTGAGTAAGCGCTAGCAAATTACAACACAGACAAACGCCGTTTACCTATTTGTAAGCGGCGTTTTTTGTTTAAAACTAAAATAATTATTATGAAATTTGTAGACGAAGTCACTATTGAGGTTATCGCTGGTAAAGGCGGTAATGGCTCTGCTAGCTTTAGACGTGAAAAATTTATCCCTAAGGGTGGACCTGATGGCGGGGACGGTGGTCGTGGTGGCAGTGTTTTTGCAGTAGCAGACCGCAACCTAAACACGCTGATCGATTACCGCTATGACCGCATGCATCGTGCGAAAAACGGTGAAAATGGGCGTGGCGCAGACCAATACGGCGCAGGCGCTGACAACATCATCTTAAAGGTCCCTGTCGGTACGATTATTTATGACGCCGAAACCAATGAGCAGCTTTTTGACTTGGATAAGCATGGCGAACAGGTCACGCTAGCTGAGGGTGGCTCTGGCGGTTTGGGTAATCTGCACTTTAAATCCAGCACGAACCGTGCACCTCGTAAATTCACTTATGGCAAAATGGGTGAGCATAAACAACTACGCCTAGAGCTTAAGGTACTTGCTGATGTCGGTTTATTAGGTCTGCCAAATGCAGGTAAGTCATCTTTTATTGCCAAGACATCCAATGCTAAGCCAAAAATCGCAGACTACCCATTTACCACTCTATACCCTAATTTGGGTATGGTCAGAACATCTCCGTCACACAGTTTTGTCATCGCAGACATTCCTGGTCTCATTGAGGGTGCCTCTGAGGGCGCTGGTTTAGGTCACTTATTCCTACGCCATCTGACACGCACACGTGTACTATTACACATTGTTGATATTTATAATATCGATGCTGAGGTCGACCCAATTGAAAAAGTAGCTGCAGACATTGAGAGTATCGTTGAAGAGCTTAAGCTTTATGACGAGGAACTTTACAATAAGCCGCGTTGGTTAGTTTTAAACAAAGTCGATATGGTCCAGGATGTTGAGCAATTCCAACAGGCATTATGCGAACGTATTGATTGGCAAGGTCCTGTCTTTGCCATATCAGCACTCAATGGTGCTGGTACTGAGCAATTGATTTATGCGCTACAAGAGTACGTCGATAGTGTTAAAGCACAAGAAAACTACGCATCAGATGAAGCCGCTGGTTTGATTGAGTATGAAGACCCGCGCTTTGACCCAAATCGGCAGATTTCAGCAGAGCTTGCAGATGATCCACGCTTTGCGAGTAGTGCTCCCACAGACACGTCAAAGCTCGATCCTCGCTACGATCCTAACTCACCAGAATATGACTCACGCTTAGACCCAAACCACTCTGACTACGATCCCCGTATTGATCCTGACGATCCAAAGGCATAAGTACAGTTTATTCTCTATCAACAGTGATAATATAAAGGGCTTAAGCGACATTTCCGTTTAAGCCTTTTTTTATTTAATTCTCGATCTATTTCTTAACCCATGTCAGAAAATCAGCAAACTGCCCTCGTTAAAGATGCCAAACGAGTTGTCGTTAAAATCGGCTCTTCCCTACTTACCAACAATGGTAAGGGTATTGATAACCAAGAAATTGCTCGCTGGGCCAAACAACTCGCTCACTTACATAAACGCGGCCAGCAAGTAGTGCTGGTATCCAGTGGCTCCATTGCTGAGGGTATGGCACGCTTTGGCTGGAATAAGCGCCCAAAGCTGGTTAATCAGCTACAAGCCGCCGCCGCTGTGGGGCAGATTGCACTCGCACAGGCCTATGAAACGGCCTTTCAAGAGCATGGTATCAAAACCGCACAAATTCTTTTGACCCATGATGACTTAAGCGATAGACATCGCTACTTAAACGCACGCTCTACACTCAACACGCTATTAGATCTCAATGTCATCCCAATCATCAATGAAAATGACACAGTGATCACCAAGGAAATTAAATTAGGGGATAACGACACGCTTGGTGCCTTAGTTGCCAATTTATTAGAAGCAGAAGTCTATATTATTCTGACCGACCAAGAAGGCCTCTATGATAGTGACCCCCGTAAAAACCCAGGTGCGAAATTTATTCATCGTGCAGAAGCTGGTGACCCTGCCTTGGAAAAAATGGCTGGCGGCGCTGGTACGCACGTAGGTACCGGCGGCATGATGACTAAAGTACTCGCCGCTAAACGCGCAGCCCGTAGCGGTGCACACACTATTATTGCTAGTGGTCATGAGCAAGAGCTGTTAACCCGCCTGTGTGATGGCGAGTCGATCGGCACCGAGCTCTATGCCCAAATTCCTATTCTATCTGCACGCAAACAATGGCTTGCCGCACATTTACATATCAGTGGTTACTTGGTACTTGATGACGGGGCCATTAACGCACTCACCCGCCATGGCAAAAGCTTATTGCCAATTGGCGTAACTGAGGTACGTGGTGATTTCGAACGGGGTGATTTAGTAGCTTGTATTGACAAGGAAGGGCACGAATACGCTCGCGGCTTAGTGAGTTACAGCGCTGAAGATGCTCGCAAAATTATTGGTAAACCAAGCTCTCAGATTGAGAAAATTCTAGGTGCAGTGACCGATATCGATTTGATTCACCGCGATAATATGATTATTCATAACTAGCAAGATATAGCGCCGGAAAGAACAACTCTCTCCGGCGCTTTTTACTCAACAACTCGCATCAACCGGTATTTCTTAGTCCTGTCGCAATGCCGTTAATCGTCATCAAGATAGAGCGAGCCACACTACCACGCTCACTACTACGGTCTAAGCTATCGCCTTCAACCTCACGCAAGCGATGCAATAGTTTGACCTGTAGGTAGTTAAGCGGATCGACATACAAGAATCTCTCCTGCAAGGCATTTTTAAGATTAGTATTGTCCGTGAGTAAATCATGTTGTACTAATTCTTTAAAATACTTTAGAGTCAACGTAAATTCATTTTCAATCTTAGTAAAGACTGTATATCGTAGCTCCTCGTCCTGAACCAAGGTGCTGTATTGACGACCAATACCCATATCGATTTTGGCTAAGACCATTTCCATATTGGATAAAAGCGTTGTAAAGAATGGCCATTCGCGCGCCATCGCCCGCAACGTCTCTAAACGATCCTCACGACTAAGCGCGGCAAAGTCATAACCCGCAGCGACTACTGTGCCCTCTTCAATAAAGTCACGCAGCGCAGTACCCATACCGTACCAACCTGGAATCATCAAACGACATTGAGCCCACGAGAAAGTCCAAGGGATTGCGCGCAAGTCCTCAATACGCTGACCCGCCTTACGAGACGCAGGTCGCGAGCCAATATTTAATTCGGCAATATGACGTACAGTCGTACTTTCAACAAAATACTTCGCAAAACCCTCAGTACCATAAACCAAATTACGATAAGCCTCCTCAGAGCGACTAGACATAAACTGCATTACCGCATGGTAACCACGCGCAGCACACGCCTTAGCATCTAAGGAACATGACTCCTCACTCGTCTGAGCTGCTGTTTGCTCTAATAAGCTCGCCTCTAGCGTGGCCGTGACTATTTGTTCCAAATTCCATAATCCCGTTTGCGGTGTTTTGTACTTAAACTGAATCACCTCACCCTGCTCAGTCAAACGAATCTTACCTTGAACAGAACCAGCTGGTTGCGCCAAAATTGCATCATAGGTTGGCCCACCACCACGACCAACTGAGCCACCTCGACCATGGAATAAGCGCAAGGCCACGCCATGCTTTTTAAAGACCTCTACTAACGCTAGCTCGGTCTCGTATAAAGACCAGTTAGAGGTTAAATAGCCACCATCCTTATTACTATCAGAATAGCCTAGCATGACCTCTTGCAAGCCATCTTGCGAAGCAATAACACGCTGCTTAACCCAAGGAATGGACAGCCACTGATCCATAATCTTAGCGCCTGCTTCTAAATCAGGAATCGTTTCAAATAAAGGCACAACAATTAAGCCGTCATTAGGCTTAAATTGCTTTATCTCACCCTGCTCATCACACTCAATGGCAATTAAGCCAGTCTCTTGCTGCAACAACAAGAGCTCTAACATATCACTCAGTGTTTCAGTATGAGAAACAATACTTTGCGTAATTGCTCGGTGACCATATTGCTGACGAATAGCAGCAGCCGTTTTTAAAATAGCTAATTCTCGCTCTGTTTCTTCACTATACTTCTGCCAAGGTGCTACTAAAGGACGAACTTCAGCTAGCTCCTTAAGCAGTAGCTCTACTTTTTGCTCCTCAGCCAACTGGCTATAAATAAGCTTTTGCCCATTGAACTGCACACCTGCTCTTAAAAAAATTTCTTCTAAAATGCGCTCATGCACGTCCGAACTCTGACGCAAATCGATAGTAGCTAAGTGGAAACCAAAGATACTCACGGCATAGATTAAATTTTGCAAACGTAAATCAATTACTCTAGCGGCATGATAAGTATCAAGCGATGCAGCAACCACCTTAAGATCAGCTAAAAAAGCTTCTACATCATCATACACACGACCAAACTCAGCCTGCGGTAAATCTACCTGACCATTAGTTAGAACCTTAGCCGTCGCCGCTAAACGAGCATAAATACCGATCATGGCACGACGGTAGGGTTCATCTTCGCGGTGTCGCGAGCGGTCATGACTGCGATCAGCTAGCTTACGTAGCTCTTGTGATGCGGGGGCAAAGGCATCACTTAAAGACAACTCTGTACCAAGCGCATGAACCTCATGCAAATAATGATTGAAAACTGTCGCTGCCTGTCTGGCTATTGCTGTTTTTAAAGTACCCGCATTAACAAAAGGATTACCGTCACGGTCACCACCGATCCAAGAACCCATTGTTAAAAACTTAGCTACCTTATCAGTATCAAGCTCATTATCTTTGGACAAATACTTGTACATCTTAGTGTAGAGCTGAGGGATAACCTGCAAGAAAGTCGACTCGTAAAAATTGAGTGCATTATCGATTTCATCCTCAACCGTTAAGGTATCGAAACGCAACATACGGGTATACCAAAGCAGTTGAACCTGCCCCAAGATACGCTCAGCAATCGCCGCTTTTTGCCGATGGTCATTGACTAAATGATATTCGCGCAAAGAATCAGAAATAACCTGATGCCTATCTAAAATACTTTTACGCTGTACCTCTGTTGGGTGCGCTGTTAAGACCGGCACAATATTGAGCTCATCCAAATAAGCTAAGATGGTTTCATTACTGACACCCGCATTGTTAAGACGCTCAATGGTACCGCTCAAGCCATGCATATTAGGGGTTTCAAACTGATGGTCTAAATGGTCAAGCCGACGCTGTAATCGATCCTCGGCAATATTTGCTAGATGCATAAAATAACTGAATGCACGACTTAATAGCTTTAACTCTTGATCACTTTTTTGATCAATCTCAGCAATTAATCGTTGCATCACCTCATCTGCATCAACTGCTCCCTCACCTTGGTTAACAGCCGCACGACGAATCGTCACCGCCGTACGTCGTAAATGCTCTATTTGATCAAATAAGGACTCCCCCTCAGATTCCTTAATACTATGGCCTAATAATCTACCTAAAAAACGAATATCGTCTTGTAGCTCTTGGTAGAGAACCTCACTAGATTGCTTAGACTCCTCAAGTCGCTGATGTTCATTTTGCATATATACCTATTTGCTCCTACTACTATTTTTCTATTATGTTTTTGCACAAAAAAGAGCGATGCACTAAACCTAGCGATCGCCCTTTAATCAGTATCTTCAAACCGCTAATTAAGCGTTTGAAACTACTTTTTACGCTCTACCTGAGAGACATCACGTACAGCACCACGGTCGGCTGAGGTTGCTAACGCAGCATAAGCGCGTAGAGCCTGTGACACATAGCGTTGACGATTGAGCGGTTTCCAAGCATCAACGCCGCGCTCTTCCATACGCTGACGACGTTGCTCTAACTCCTCATCACTAATCGCTAGATTAATGCGACGGTTAGGAATATCGATTTCGATCTTATCACCTTCCTCAACCAAGGCAATATTACCGCCCTCAGCTGCTTCAGGAGAAGCGTGACCAATCACTAGACCCGATGAACCACCTGAAAAACGACCATCCGTTAACAGTGCAGCCTTAGCGCCTAAGCCCTTAGACTTCAGATAAGAAGTAGGGTAAAGCATTTCCTGCATACCTGGACCACCCTTAGGCCCCTCATAACGAATAATAACGACATCGCCCTCTTTGACCTGATCGCCTAAAATACCCTCAGTTGCAGTATCTTGGCTCTCAAAAACGACTGCCTTACCGGTAAAGGTTAGGATACTTTCATCAACACCCGCTGTTTTTACGATACAGCCATTAGGTGCTAAATTACCATAAAGCACTGCTAAGCCACCGTCCTCAGAATAGGCATGCGCCTTGTCACGAATACAGCCGTTAGCACGGTCAACATCTAACTCTTTATAGTAATTGTCCTGACTGAAGGCCTTGGTCGTACGTACACCACCAATAGCCGAGCGATAAAACCTTTCGGTACCCTCATCTTGAGTATCAGACATTACGTCCCAACGAGCTAACACATCGCCTAAGTCCTTACCCGCCACATGACCGGCAGTGGTGTCTAATAAACCAGCGCGGTTTAGCTCAGCTAAAATACCGATGACACCACCAGCACGGTGAACGTCCTGAATATGATACTCAGCAGTAGCAGGTGCTACCTTGCTCAGACACGGCGTATGACGTGAGATACGATCAATATCCTTCATCGTAAAGTCTACGCCGGCTTCCTCTGCTGCCGCCAAAATATGTAAAACGGTATTGGTTGAACCACCCATCGCCACGTCTAAGGTCATAGCATTTTCAAAAGCAGCCTTAGTGGCGATATTACGAGGTAAAACTGATTCATCATCACCCTCATAATAGCGCTTGGTTAGCTCCATGACCTTGCGACCTGCTTCAAGGAACAACTCCTTACGCTGAGCATGGGTCGCCACAATCGTACCGTTACCAGGCAAGGCAAGGCCTAGCGCCTCATTTAAACAGTTCATTGAGTTAGCGGTAAACATACCAGAGCAAGAGCCACAGGTAGGACAGGCATTTTGCTCGACAAGCTCCGTTTCCTCGTCAGAAATTGTTGGGTCACCGGCCTTAATCATTGCATCGACTAGGTCAAGCTTAATGACCTTTTCACCGTTACTGCTATCAGAAGGCATCACACCAGCTTCCATCGGACCGCCGGATACAAATACCACAGGGATATTAAGGCGCATGGCAGCCATCAACATCCCCGGAGTGATTTTGTCACAGTTAGAGATACAAACCATTGCGTCAACACAGTGCGCATTAATCATGTACTCAACAGAATCTGCAATCAATTCGCGTGATGGTAATGAGTACAACATGCCGTCGTGCCCCATCGCGATACCATCATCAACCGCGATCGTATTGAACTCCTTGGCAATACCACCGGCAGCTTCAATCTCGCGAGCGACCATCTGGCCCAAGTCTTTTAAATGGACGTGTCCCGGCACAAACTCTACAAATGAGTTAACGACCGCAATAATTGGCTTACCAAAGTCTTTATCTTGGATACCGGTAGCACGCCATAAGGCTCGTGCTCCAGCCATATTACGCCCATGCGTGGAGGTTTTAGAACGATAAGCAGGCATGGTTAAATCCTTGTTAAAAATTAATTGTCTCGCTCAATTGCAAAACGTGCTAATTGAAGTAACGACTGTTTATAAATAGAGTCAGGGAAGTGCTCTAATGCATCAATAGCAAGCTGAGCTTCTTTTTCTGCAATGGTACGAGTGTATTGCAAAGCATCAGTCGCTTTAATCGCCTTAGCTACCTTTTTAAAATTGGCTTCGCCAGTTTCAATGGCGTTGCGAATCAACTCGACTTGCTCTGGTGTGCCCTGATTCATAACGTGAATGAGAGGCAAGGTCGGCTTACCTTCACGGAGATCATCACCGACGTTTTTACCTAAAGCCTCAGCATCACCTGAATAATCTAACACATCATCAATCAATTGGAAGGCAGTACCCATGTGACGACCGTAGGCTGCCGCTGCCTCTCTAAGCTCTGGCGAGACGTCACAAACAATCGCACCGACCTCAGCAGAAGCCTCAAACAACTTGGCTGTCTTATAGCGCACCACCTGCATATAACGCTCCACAGACACATCCGGGTCGTGGACGTTTAAAAGCTGCAGAACCTCGCCCTCGGCAATCACTGTCGTGGCTTGAGATAAAATCTGCAAAATTTCCATGCGGTTTACTGAAACCATCATCTCAAAAGATCGAGAGTATAAATAATCACCCACTAAGACGCTAGCTGCGTTTCCAAATACAGCATTCGCTGTTTCGCGGCCGCGACGTAAGTCAGACTCGTCCACCACATCATCATGTAGCAAGGTTGAGGTATGAATAAACTCAATAGTAGCAGCTAGTAAATGATGATGCTGAAACTCCTTATCAACCTGCTGATAGCCCAGTGCATTGGCCATCATCACGACTAAAGCGGGGCGTAAGCGCTTACCACCCGAACTAATAATGTACTCACCAACTGTGCGAATCATAACGACTTCAGAGTTCAAATACGATCGAATAACGAAGTCAACGGCCTCCATATCCTTTGTGATAGGGCTTAAAATCTGCGTAGCGCTCAAGACTCTTCCTGATAATTAAATGTTAAACGGTTAGAAATTGCTTTGAAAGAATAACAAATACTAGCAAAAGCCTAGGATAGCAAGGCGAATACTACTCTTTCAAAACAATCTAAAATCATTCTATTATAGGGGAAAAAACGCCAATTTAAAATTTATCAATGATAATCTTGTAGTGATTTCTTAGATTCTGTTATTTATAACCTTTCGTTTTGTAACCTTTATGACTATACATAAAAAAACTGACCAAAGCCCACAAAACACTCCAATGCTAGAGGATTTGATGCAAACTGCTCATCAAGTGCTCTTACAGCTACAATCGTGGTTACCGCCAGTACCTCCAACCACTGATTGGTCTGCTACCGCTTATCGTTGGCGTCGCAAAGAAAACACAGCTTGGTTAGAAGCGATTCATAAAATTGACGCTATTGAGCCTATCGACCTATTACATATCGAACGACAAAAGGAAATCCTAGCGCGTAATACACGGATGTTTGTTCAAGGCAAGCCGGCTAATAATGTATTGATGACCGGCACTCGCGGGACTGGTAAAAGCTCGTTAGTACGCGCCATGCTAGGGCAATTTGCCAGCGAAGGTCTGCGGCTTATTGAGGTTGACAAGTCTGATCTAGGCGACTTACATGAGATTGTGGAGTTAGTGCGTAACCGTGACGAACGCTTTGTTGTTTTCTGCGATGACCTCTCCTTTGAGCACGGAGAATCGGGTTACAAGGCGTTAAAATCCATACTTGATGGCTCCATTGCTGATAGTGGCGACAATGTATTGATCTATGCGACATCCAATCGCCGTCATCTGATGCCAGAGTTCAATGCTGAAAATCTTGAGCATACAACAGGCCCTCAGGGAGAGATTCATCCTGGCGAAGCGGTTGAGGAGAAAATTTCTCTATCTGAGCGCTTTGGTATCTGGCTGTCCTTTTATCCATTTAGTCAGGATCAGTATTTAGCCATTGTGAATTATTGGCTAAAAAGCCTCGGTTGCCCCGAAGAGCACATTGCAGAAAGCCGGACTGAGGCTTTGCAATGGACGCTCGAAAGAGGCTCTCGCTCAGGTCGTGTCGCACGTCATTTTGCACGCGATTGGACAGCAAGACACCTCAAAGACTAATCGCCCAAGCCAAGCTGACTATAACTGATAGTTAATCAAACCTTAACCTTTCAGGAGCTTCCATGTCCACCCCAAAACCTTTCTTAGACGTTGCTGTCGGTGTCATTATCAATGCCGATGGTGAGATACTTCTGGCGCAAAGACCAGAGGATAAGTCTTGGCCTGGTTGGTGGGAGTTTCCTGGTGGCAAAATCGAAAGCGGCGAGGCAGCTAAAGAAGCCCTTGTGCGCGAGCTCAAAGAGGAGCTTGATATTGAGGTAACCACAGCTACACCTTGGGTTACCTTTGATTATGAGTACCCCAAAACCAAGGTTCGCTTAGCATTTTTCTTAGTCAGCGCTTGGAAAGGTGAGCCTAAGGGCTTAGAGCAACAGCAATTTGCTTGGACTCGAGCTGACAAAGCTAGCGAATTAGGCGAGCTACTACCCGCCTCAATACCACCAATCGAATGGATGACACTCTCACCACTCTACGCCATTACGCCCGAATTTGATAAAGGCATCGATTCCTCAGCCTTAACCGCCTATATCGACCAGGCGATTGCAAAGGGCATCACACTGTTTCAGTTTCGCCAACCCAACTGGCACCAAGGACCCGCTTCAGCTGAATTAAAAAGCATTTTCGATACTTTATTAGAGCTTTGCCATCAACGCGGAACCAAGTTATTAATCAACAGCGTACACCCACGCAACTGGTGGTCACTAGCTGATGGCGTGCAGTTACGTGCTAATGACGCGATTCAACTTGAGGAGCGTCCTATTCCTGAGGACAAGCTCCTAGCTATTTCAACACATCACTTAGCAGATATTTTGTATGCCCAGATTCTCAAGGCTGATTTTATTGTCTTAGGTCATGTATTAAACACAGCAAGTCACCCAGGCGAGGAGCCACTAGGCTGGGATAGTTTTCAAGCCATCGCTGCAGAGGCGGGCCGTCCAGTATATGCCCTTGGCGGTCTTAGCCCTAATGATCTACAAACAGCGCGTGAGCATCACGCTCATGGCGTTGCCGGCATTAGGGCTTTTTAGATAGTAACAAACTGTTATGTAACCTAAAAAGGTTATAATTTAATTTTGTTTGTCTCTCTCAATCGCTTGACCAACACACTTAATTAAAGATATATTTGATATACATCTTTAATCCAAATGGAGTAATCATCATGCTGCAGATTCAATCTCCTGGCAAAAAACCATATTCGCCCCACCCCATTCTAAATTTAGGTTTCAGAATCTTTTTCGCAAGCGCAGCGATTTTTGCAATCATCACCATGCTTTTGTGGATCCTAGTTTTTATGGGTAACCTAAGCCTAGGCGGCGTGGTGTTTCAGCCCTTCTACTGGCATGCTCATGAAATGCTTTATGGCTACACCATTGCTATTATTGCCGGCTTCCTACTAACGGCAGTACAAACTTGGACTGGTGTCCCCATGCCTTATGGCAAGCGGCTCTTAGCAATCTTTGCCTTCTGGGCTATTGCTCGCTTACTATGGGCGGTAACTGCCTTTAACCCAAGTCAAGAACTCACTGTCGCCTTAGTCATTATCGCCTTTATCGCTGATATGATTTTTATGGTTTGGATGGCTTACGTTATCACTAAAGCAGTCGTTAAGGCTAAGCAAAAGCGCCAGATCGGTATTGTTTCTAAGATACTGCTGCTAACCTTCTCTAACGCGCTCTGTTATATTGGTATTTTAAGTCAAAACATGACTCTCAACCGCGTTGGTATCTATCTGGGTTTTTACCTTATCATTGGTTTAGTACTTACGGTTGGTCGTCGTGTCACACCATTCTTTATTGAAAAGGGTTTAGGCGCCAATCAATCTACGCCAATCAATATTAAAAACTCAAAAGCTTTAGATTCGATGAGCCTAGGTTTCTTTGTCATCTTCTTTATTGCTGATGTATTTATACCAAACCCTATTTTACTAAGTGTTGCTGCTATCGCTACCGCTGTCGTTAACCTAATCCGTTTAGCTGGCTGGTACCATCCTGGCATCTGGAAGAAGCCGTTACTATGGTCTCTTTTCTTAGGCTTCTTCGGTATGTGTTTTGGCTTTATCCTATATGCTCTACAAGCGTGGGGTATCGGCACCCATAGTCTTGCAGTACACGCCCTAGCGCTATCAGGTATTGCCATGATGACTATTGCCATGATGACCCGAGTTTCGTTAGGCCACACAGGTCGTAGCATTCATCAACCACCAAAAACTGTCGTTTGGATGTATGTCCTACTCATCATTGCTTTTGTGACGAGAGTGATTTTACCGCTCTTTGATATGAGCTCTTACATCATGTGGCTGATGCTTGCGCAAACGTCTTGGATACTTTGTTTTGTACTGTTTTGCATAAGCTATCTCCCGTTCTTGTCCAAAGAAAGAGCAGATGGGGCCTTTGGCTAAAACAGGGCTTTTCGAGGAATAATCTATTATGCGCTTAACAACTTATAGTGACTATGCTCTGCGTTGCTTAATTTACCTAGCAACGCAAGAGGATAAAGAAAAACTAATGAATATCCAAGACATTGCAGATGTTTATGATATTTCTAAAAACCATTTAACCAAAATCGTTCATCAGCTAGCGACCCTTGGTTATATTGAAAGTGTTCGTGGTAGAAATGGCGGCATTCGCTTAGCCAAAACACCTGAATCGATCAATATCGGTAAAGTGGTACGGCAAACTGAGGCTGATTTTTCTATTGTGGATTGCTTCACGCCTATTACCGCAAAGGGAGTTGTTGCCCTTCCTACGAGTGGCAAATCGCCTGAAGAAAAGCTCTCGATTAAAAAGCAAATGGAGCTTTGTAAAATTAGCCCCGTATGTAAGCTAAAGCATGTTTTTTACGAAGCGACACAAAGCTTTTTAAGTGTGTTAGATCGATATACTCTTGCAGATATGACTGCAAACAAAACCGAATTAAATGAGCTTTTACAGAGCTAAAAAGCAACTTAATTCACAAACAATTAGGGCGGTTGAGAAATAAATCTTAACCGCCCTAATTGCATGTTAATACACTAATAATTGGATTAAGCTGCCTTACGAGTGATAATCCAGTAGCGCATAATAGCAATAATAATCACAACGCCCAGCACCCCCATCAATGGGTAAACTGAACCAACCATGTTGCCGAAACCATACTGACTTAGTACAGCACCAATAGCAGTAGTAACAATAGCAATGACTCTAAACTTATTAGTATTAGGCTCCGCCCAACGCGTAGCAAAGGCAAAGAACATACCAACAGCCGTACTATAGACCATAGCAATAACTGCGACAGTGGTTATGACACCTAATGAACCATGAACCTCTTGAGCTAGTAATAATGTTGGAATGTCAATCCCGTGCAACTTGTCAATATTCAAGTATAGGGCAATGTTTAAGAAAATAATTAATGCTCCTAAACCTAAACCACCTAGCACACCACCAAAACCGGCGGCCTTGGATGACTTATTTAGACCACCCATCACAGCAAGCATAGGGAAGCCTACACCGATATTAAAGGCAGCATAAAGCACACCACTCATCGCCCAGCTAGGCACCTCCCAACCCAATAACTGAATCACGCTAAAGCGAACGGCATGTGAATCTTGGCTAGCAACGTCAAAATTACCATTAAAGATAGAATAAAGCATAATGGCAATAATAACGAGGAGTAAAAATGGAATGACTGCACTAATTAGATAAATAATACTCTTCAAGTTTAAACAAAGAGTCAGAATAACCAATACAGTCATCACAATAGAGCCGACAATAGGCGACCAGCCTAAGTGTTGATTCAAAGTAGCGCCGGCAGCGGCTAACATGATTACGCCAACACCATAAAGGAAGAAGTTTAAAATAACGTCAATCACGGCGCCACCAGTGACTCCAAACAAGCGTGCTAACACTTGATTGTGTGATTTAGCCTGCATTTTTGAGCTAATCTGGGCAATCTGCATACCCACAAAAGCAAACAAAAAGGCAGAAATTATCGAACCACCAATCCCCCATACGCCGTAGCCCGTAAAGAACTCGACAACCTCTCTACCTGAGGCAAAGCCCCCACCGATTACCACTGACATATAAGCCATGGCAATAAACAAACTCTGTTTCATTTTTCTCCTTTGTATGACGAGTTAATTGTTTTATAAAAGGTCGGGGACCTTTTGGCAAAAGCAAAAAGTCCCCGCTGCAAATACGTGTTAGCCAATTAGTATCTTGTGATATCTAAACCATCAATACTGATTTCTGGTGTTTTATTAGCAATTAAGTGAGCTGACAACTGAGCAGCACCACACGCCATCGTCCAACCAAGTGTGCCGTGACCGGCATTAATGAATAGTTTTTTATACTTGGTTTTACCAATAATTGGTGTACAATCAGGCGTCTTTGGCCGCATACCTGTCCAAAAAGACACGTCACCACTCAAGTCACCGCCTTCAGGGAATAAATCTGCACAAATCATGCGCAGGGTTTCTTCACGGGCTGGATTTAACGTATAGTCAAACCCGCGCAATTCTGCCATACCACCTAGACGGATACGATCATCAAAACGCGTAATGGCAACCTTATAAGTTTCATCCAAAATGGTAGAAACCGGTGCCATATCATGATTTGAAATGGGCACGGTAATAGAGTAGCCCTTCATTGGGTAAATAGGCGCATTCAAACCTAAGGGCTTAATAAACTTAGGCGTAAAAGCACCTAAACAAACAACGTATTGATCGGCTGTTTCCTTTTTGCCATCAATAATCACGCTCTTGATCTCATTGCCATCAAACTCTATGCTTTCAAGCGTTTGATTAAAACGAAACTCAACCCCTAACTCCTTGGCTTTTTCTGCTAAATTACGAGTAAACATCAAGCAGTCACCCGTTTGGTCACCCGGCAATCTTAAACCTCCGGCAATCTTAGCAGACACCTTGGCTAATGCAGGCTCTGCAGCTACCACACCTCTCGCATCCAAAAGCTCATAAGGTACACCCATGTTTTTTAAGACATCAATATCTTTAGCGGCTGCATCCAACTGCTTTTGGGTACGGAACAGTTGTAGCGTACCCTTTTGACGAGCCTCAAAATTAATATCAATTTCTGCGCGGAGCTTGTCTAATACGTCACGGCTGTACTCCGAAATACGTACTAAACGCTCCTTGTTGATCGCATAGTCTTTGCCATTGCAATGCATCAGCATTTGCCACATAAAGCGATACTGACTCATATCGAGCGTCGGCTTAATGGCTAAAGGTGCATGCTTTGACAGGAGCCACTTAACTGCTTTGAGAGGCACTCCTGGTGCCGCCCAAGGTGTTGAGTAGCCCGGCGATATTTGCCCAGCATTAGCAAAGCTGGCCTCGTGAGCCACCTCTGATAATCGCTCGATCACGGTCACTTCAAACCCCTCACGAGCTAAATAATAAGCAGTAGTGATTCCGATAACACCACCGCCGAGCACTAAAACGCGCATTAAATTACTCCTACTTTTTAATCTTCGTAAGCCTCTATAGGCAAACATGTACAAATTAGGTTGCGGTCACCATAGGCATTATCAACTCGAGCAACCGGTGACCAATACTTATTCGCTCGTTTAACTGAATTAGGGTAAGCTGCATCTTGACGCTTGTATGCATGAGACCACTCATCTGCAACTAACATTGCTGCGGTATGTGGCGCATTAGTTAAGACATTGTCCTTAGCATCTACGCGACCGTCCTCTATTGCTGCGATTTCTTGGCGAATCTGAATCAACGCGTCAATAAATCGATTTAACTCAGCCAAACTCTCAGACTCAGTCGGCTCAATCATCAAGGTACCTGGCACTGGGAAACTCATGGTTGGCGGGTGGAACCCAAAATCGATGAGACGCTTAGCAACATCCTCAACATCAATACCACAACTTTCCTTAATAGGACGAATATCAATAATGCACTCGTGCGCAACACGACCATTACGCGCAGTAAACAATAAAGGATAATGCGCGGCTAAACGCTTAGCGATGTAGTTGGCATTTAACAAGGCTAATTTACTAGCACGAGTTAAACCATAAGCTCCCATCATACTAATGTACATAAAGGAGATAGGGAGGATACCAGCTGAGCCAAACGGCGCTGATGACACCGGTCCAACTAGACCATCACCCTCGCTCATGAAGCCACGCTCACTAACCACGCCAGGTAAATAAGGCGCTAAATGCGAACGCACACCAATAGGCCCTACACCTGGACCGCCGCCACCATGAGGAATACTGAAGGTCTTATGCAGGTTAAAATGTGACACATCTGAGCCGAAAACACCAGGTTTAGCCAAACCTACCATGGCATTCATATTAGCGCCATCAAGATAAACCTGACCACCGGCCTCGTGAATTAAATCACAAATCTCTACAACTGCTTCCTCAAAGACACCATGTGTTGAAGGGTACGTAATCATCAGTGCAGATAAATTATCGCCTACCTCAGCAATTTTTGCCTTTAAATCCTTGACATCAACGTTGCCATTATCATCCACGCCAACAATTTTAACCTTCATGCCTGCTAGCGCAGCTGACGCTGGATTAGTACCATGAGCAGAGGCTGGGATTAAGCAAACATCTCGTTGCTCCTGACCTTGTGCTCGGTGATACGCTCGAATAGCCAACAAGCCCGCATACTCACCTTGAGCACCCGAGTTAGGCTGTAAGCTCACAGCGTCATAGCCTGAAATTTCACATAACTGCTCTGTTAAGCGTTCAAAAACTTCCTTGTAGCCCTTAGCTTGCTCAAAAGGCGCAAAAGGATGGACATTAGCAAATTCCGGCCAAGTAATTGGGATCATTTCTGCGGTAGCATTAAGCTTCATCGTGCACGAACCTAATGGAATCATCGTACGATCTAACGCTAAATCCTTGTCTGCTAAACGACGCATATAGCGCAACATATCTGTTTCGGAGTTAACACTAGAGAAAATCGGATGAGTTAGATAAGCACTTTGTCTAGCAAAAGCCGCTGGCACATGCACATCAGCGGTTTGTAGCAAATGATTGATACTTGGCCCCTTGACCTTTAGCGCCTCAGCGATGATATCAATCAGATCCTGTAAATTTTCCAGAGTAACTGTCTCATCTAGAGAAATACCGAACTCATCATCCGACACATCACGGAAATTAATTTCACGGTCATAGGCGGCACCTAGAATATTTTCTGTATGTTCACTTTTGACTGTTAGTGTGTCAAAGAAGTTTTTATTAGTAACACTTAAACCCATCTGCTCCAAGGCTTCACGCAATACGGCAGTTAAAGCATAGACTCTACCGGCGATCTCACGAATACCTCTAGGGCCATGATAAACAGCATACATACTAGCCAAAATAGCGAGCAAGGCCTGAGCCGTACAAATATTAGAAGTCGCCTTTTCACGACGAATATGCTGCTCACGCGTTTGCATTGCTAAGCGTAAGGCGTAGTCACCGTTCGCATCAACCGAAACACCTACTAAACGGCCTGGCAAGTTACGTCGATAAGCATCTTTACACGCGATAAAAGCGGCATGTGGGCCACCATAAGACATTGGCACACCAAAACGCTGACTATTACCTACGGCAATATCAGCGCCCCATTCACCTGGAGCCTTTAGTAGCGCAAGCGCTAACAAATCAGTCGCTGCAATAACCAATGCTTGGTGCTCATGTGCTTCTGCCGCAACTTTGCTATAGTCAACTACCTCACCCTCACTGCGAGGATATTGAAGTAGCACACCAAAACACTCAGGAATACCATCGAACTCATCATCCACCACGACCTCATAACCTAAGGCTTCAGCTCTGGTAAGCACCACTTCTTGAGTTTGTGGGTGGCAATACATTGACATAAAAAAGGTATTGCTTTTGGACTTAGAACTACGTTTTGCCAAAGTCATCGCTTCAGCAGCAGCAGTACCCTCATCTAATAATGAGGCATTAGCGATATCAAGCGCTGTCAGCTCAGCAACCATTGTTTGGAAATTTAATAATGCCTCCAAACGACCTTGAGAAATTTCCGGCTGATATGGCGTATAAGCGGTATACCACGCAGGATTTTCTAAAATATTACGAAGAATAACATTAGGAATCAGAGTCCCATAATAACCCTGCCCAATGTAGCTACGAAAGACCTGATTTTGTCCTGCGATTTCCTTAAGCTCTGCCAGCATATCCTCTTCAGAGCGCGACTTATCAATCGCTAAAGGCTCTTTAAGCAAAATATTCTCAGGAACTACCTCCGCTACTAAAGCATCTAAACTATCAACCCCTACTACTTCCAGCATCCTTGCGATTTCTGATTCACTAGGACCAATATGACGATGAACGAACGTCTGAGAAAGATCTTGAAATTTATGCAACATAAAAGCCACCAACACAACAAAAGAAAATAAAAGAAAAGCTAAAGGCTATCCCTCGTAACTGAGCCTAAAAGCACAAAGCTTAGAAAACCTACTCCGATTTAATAATCAAACTGTGAGGTTTCAGATCTTTCTAAGCTTTGCTTGGTGAACTAAGGCTTATTCCTGCTCAGCCAAATAATCCGCGGCCTCTAAAAGACCATCAATATCCTCAGGATTATCAACGGTCATTTTAAAAATCCAATGCGTATGAGCATCATCGTTAATTAAATTAGGTTCAGCATCTAAAGCCTCATTAAACTCAATGATCTCGCCCGACACTGGCGCATAGATATCAGACGCTGCTTTAACTGATTCGACCACCGCGACTTGGTCACCGGCGGCAACCTTATTGCCAACCTCAACCTCACCGACAAAAACCAAATCACCTAACTGGTCTTGGGCAATATCAGTAATCCCTACGATATATGCATCACCATCAGCTTTGATCCACTCATGCGTTGAAACGTACTTTCTATCATTTGGTAAAGACATTTAACTCTCCTTCAAAAATTAGAGTATTTCCAGCTTTTTATATAAAGCTCAGAGAAAAAAGACATGCCAATTTTAAATCAAATTACATAAAAGGAGGAATTTAGTTTAAAAGGCAAATATACACGTTATTAATCAACTACTTAGAAGATGAAACAAAGGGCAAATCAACAACAGTTGCAGCTAACCACTTGCCTCGAATCTCTACCTCAACCGTATCTCCTGTCTTAATCCCCGCTGGTAAGCGAGCCAAGGCAATGGATACACCCAGCGATGGTGACATCGTACCGCTAGTAATGACACCTTCACCTGCCTCTGTACGAACCCTCATTGCGGCACGCATAATTCCGCGCTCTTTCAGCTTTAGCCCTACAAAAGCATTGCTACGCGGGGTCTCTGTAATCGCACGACGACCAATAAAATCACGCCCCTCATCTTTGAGACTTACAGTCCACGCTAAACCAGCTTGGGCAGGCTGTATGGTATCGTCCATATCTGAACCATAAAGATTTAATGCAGCCTCCAGACGAAGCGTATCACGTGCGCCAAGTCCACAAGGCTTGACTCCTGCGCCGAGCAAATCCTGCCATAAAGCGGTGACTTCGCTTGCAGGTAAGGTAATCTCAAGCCCATCCTCACCGGTATAACCAGTACGAGCAATCATGACCTCAGTATCCACAAAGCCCGAGTTGAAAGGCGTGAAATCAGCCGCTTCACGCCACTGTGGACGAACCTGCCAGACCTTTTCGAGCGCGTTCGGGCCCTGCACCGCCAACAGAGCTAATTCAGGGAGCGTCTCTAGCTTTACGTCTAAATTAGTTCGTTGAATCTGCTCCTGAATCCACTGTACATCTGTTTCAGCACAACCGGCATTAACAACAAGACGCCAGTGGTCTTTACCTAAGTAATAAATAATCAAATCATCAATGACTCCGCCCTCTTCATTCAGCATACATGTATAGAGCGCTCTACCCTGGCGACCATCGATTTTACTGACATCATTAGCCAACAAATACCGTAAGAATACTAACGCCTCAGCCCCCTTAATCTCAATATTCAGCATATGCGAAACATCAAACATGCCGGCATCCTGACGAACCGTATGATGCTCTTCAATTTGTGAGCCATAAGCGATCGGCATAGACCAACCGTTAAAATCGACCATTTTTGCGCCAGCATCAACATGCGCTTGGTGCAGAGGAGTTTTCTTTAGATGATCTGTCATTTTTCACCTTCTAAAATTAATTTTTTGCTTTTGTAAATACCAGTATAAACTATCATTATTAAAGCCTGACACCATTTAAAAGATATTCTTTTTCCTTAAACGGATTAGAGCTTTATGACTCCACTGACTACTGCAACCTAGTTTAAAGGCTACGGGCATACATCCCACTCAAAACCTAGATACTTAAGGGTTTATAGCAATATATTTATACCTTTCAAAGCTTTTAAATAGCAAGGGCTGATTAATTTTCTTAGAAAATATAGGAGAACATCAATATGGATAATGGTTTTTACGCGACGTTAGTCGAGGGCACAGTCACCCAAACAGGTATCACAGTCATCGAAGATAGTCGTATCCGCGGAGGCGATGCTGAGTTCTTATACTCAGGCACTATTGAGCTAAGCGGCGATGAGGTAGTCGCCAATTTACGTTTCCGTTCTTATACTGCCAGTAGCAATAATAACTTTGTTGATTTTACTGAGCGGGATTTTGAGTTATCTCTGAGCGGCCAAGCCACTGACAACGGCTTCCGTGTCACCGGCTACACCCCTAGCGGACGCGAGATAGAGGTCATAGGCAAGCGTTTATCTGCCATTGATTTTAGTGATTAATTTCTTTTTAAACAGACTAAAGGCACCTCCACTAAAGTGCCTTTAGTTTTGAATACTATGCAGCAGCCATGGCCTCTGCGCAAACAACGGCACTTGACCAAGCCCATTGAAAGTTATAGCCACCAAGCCAGCCGGTCATGTCGACAACCTCACCGATAAAGTAAAGACCTGAGACCTCTTTCGATTCCATCGTTTTTTGTTCTAACGCATTGGTATCCACACCACCTCGCATGGCCTCTGCTTTTTTATAACCAGCTGTGCCACTTGGTGTAATTGACCAATTAGCCATGGTATTGGCTAATTCTTTCAAGCGCTTATCAGAGATCTCAGCTATTTTGACCTCACTCTCAAAGCCCTCTTGAACAGGCCACAACTGGGCAAATCGTTTGGGCCAAATACTACTTAAAATCGTTGCTAATTGCTGCTTCGATGAGCGTTTTTCTTCTAACAGCCAGGCCTCATTATTAGCCTGATAGTTTAGGCTTAAATAGATAGGTGATTGACCATCCCAATAAGATGAAATCTGCAATATGCCGGGACCAGATAAACCACGGTGAGTAAACAGCACATCTTCAATAAAGCGCTGAGCCTTTTTACCCTGTGCATTTGCAATCTCTACCTCTAGGGACAAGCCGGAAAGTTGCGAGTACTTCTGCCACTGCTCCGTCGTAAAAACTAACGGCACCAAAGCAGGCCTAGGCTCAACAATCTTTAACCCAAACTGCCTGGCTAGATGTAAACCAAAATCAGTCGCCCCCAACACTGGAATAGCCATCCCCCCAGTCGCCACCACGAGTTTCTTAGCAGTCAGCGTACCTGCTGAGGTTTCTACGCTATACAGCACTTCTTGTTTCTCATCACTAGCGGCGATACGCTCGACCTTATGAACCTTACAAGGCATGCGCCAACGCACGCCTGCTTGATCACATTCATTTTTTAAAAGGTCGATAATATCTTGCGCAGAATCGTCACAAAAAAGCTGCCCCTTATGCTTCTCATGCCAAGGAACTTGATAGCGCTCAATTAAATCAATAAAATCGCGAGGCTTATAATGAGTCAAAGCATAACGAGCAAAGCGCGGGTTCTGAGAGACGTAGTTCTCCCAAGTTGCACCGATATTAGTGAAGTTACAACGACCGCCACCAGAAATACGGATTTTTTCACCTAACTTCTCAGCATGGTCAAGCAGCTGTACTGACAAACCGGCCGCTCCTGCACGAGCGGCACACATCATACCTGCCGCCCCCGCACCGATAATAATGACATCACTATGAGTAGGTGACTGTACTGTAAACTGAGTCATTAATTAACGTTCTTCATCATCCGCTAAACAGTCAACGTAATAACGTAAACTGCCATCCTCCAGTTCCTCTGTACTTAAGCCATGGACGATTGTCTCAAAGCCAGGGAAAGAAGCATTAAACTCACAAGCAAACTGTAGATAATCTACGATTGTGCGATTAAAGCGTTCACCCGGGATAAGCAAAGGAATACCAGGAGGATAAGGTGTCAGTAAAACGGCTGTAATTCGGCCCTCTAACTTGTCAATATCAACCCGCTCAATCTCACGACGAGTCATTTTATTGAAGGCATCTGATGGTCGCATCGCTGCTTCCATTTCACTCAGATAAACCTCAGTAGTAATACGCGCTAAATCATGACGTCGATACGCCTCATGAGCCAGCTGACACAACTCACGTAAGCCCATTTTCTCATAGCGTGGATACTGCTTAACAAAATCCGGCATACAGCGCCACAAAGGATGGTTACGGTCATAATCATCCTTAAACTGCTGTAACGCTGTGACGAGCGTGTTCCAGCGCCCCTTAGTAATACCGATGGTAAACATGATGAAGAAGCTGTACAGGCCGGTTTTTTCCACCACAATGCCATGCTCAGCCAAATACTTACTGACTAAGCCAGCAGGGATACCCTGCTCACCAAACTCACCAGCCATGTCCAGACCTGGGGTAACAATGGTCGCTTTAATCGGATCAAGCATGGTGAAACCATCACTAATATTGGCGAAGCCGTGCCATTCAGCATCAGGCTCCAATAACCAATCATCCTGCTCACCAATATCATCATGAACTAAACGTGATGGGCCCCACACCTTGAACCACCACTCATCCTTACCATAGTCAGAGGCCACCTTGCGCATAGCACGACGGAAGTCCATTGACTCCTTAATACTTTCCTCAACCAGCGCGGTCCCGCCGGGTGGCTCCATCATCTGCGCCGCTACATCACAAGAAGCGATAATCGCATATTGTGGAGAAGTCGAGGTGTGCATTAGAAATGCTTCATTGAAAATATTACGATCTAGCTTACGATTTTCAGACTCCTGCACCACAATCTGTGATGCCTGAGAAAGACCCGCTAATAGCTTGTGTGTTGAGTGTGTCGCAAAAATCAATGGTTCTTCAGGGCGTGGACGATTCTCACCGATCGCATGCATATTTTGATAAAACTCGTGAAACGATGCGTGCGGTAACCACGCCTCATCAAAATGTAAGTTATCAATGGTATTACCAAGCTTTTCCTTGATCATCTCGACGTTATACAAAATACCGTCGTAAGTACCCTGCGTTAAGGTCAGGATACGTGGCTTTTTACGTAATGCCTCACGAGCAAAAGGATTAGCCTCAATCTTAGCGGCAATACTCTCAGGCTCAAACTCAGATAACGGAATTGGGCCAATAATACCAAGGTGATTGCGAGTAGGACGCAAGAACACCGGAATCGCCCCAGTCATCGTAATTGAGTGCAAAATCGACTTGTGACAGTTACGATCAACCACGACAATATCACCATCAGCGACATTACCGTGCCACACGATTTTATTAGAAGTAGAGGTTCCATTAGTCACGAAATAGCAATGGTCCGCCTTAAAAATACGGGCGGCATTACGCTCTGATTCAGCAACAGGACCTGTGTGGTCTAGTAACTGCCCTAACTCTTCGACCGCATTACAGACATCAGCACGCAACATATTTTCACCAAAAAATTGGTGAAACATTTGACCTACCGGGCTTTTTAAGAAAGCCACGCCACCAGAATGCCCAGGGCAATGCCATGAGTAGGAACCATCTTGAGCATAATTCACGAGCTCACGGAAGAACGGTGGCGCCAAGGTGTCTAAATACTTTTTAGCCTCATGAATAATGTGACGCGCGACAAACTCCGGCGTATCCTCAAACATATGGATAAAGCCATGCAACTCACGCAAAATATCATTAGGAATATGCTCAGTTGTGCGAGTTTCGCCATGCAAATAAATAGGAATTTCCTCATTACGGAAGCGTAACTCGCCAATAAACGCACGAAGCTGACGAATAGCACTGGCCACCTCTTCAGGCGAATCCGAGTCAAACTCCTCATCATCAATCGATAAAATAAACGCACTAGCTCGACTCTGCTGCTGAACGAATGAAGTTAAGTCACTATAACTAGTAACAGGTAAAACCTCCATACCTTCATTTTCAATCGCCGTCGCTAAGGCGCGAATACCGAAACCTGAGGCACTCTCAGAGCGAAAATCTTCGTCAATAATGACGATAGGAAAACGGAATTTCATTTGCAACCCCTATGGCCTGTAGCATAATTCCAAAAAAAACACGGCACGCATGTGTAACTAGTGCCGCTAAATATAATAAAGATATCTTAAATAAAACAACTAAGTTTTTGGCAGCGTGACACCAGTTTGACCCTGATACTTACCCTGGCGGTCCTTATAAGAGACCTCACAAACCTCGTCACCCTCAAAAAACAACATCTGAGCGCAACCCTCGCCGGCGTATATCTTGGCTGGTAAAGGTGTCGTATTAGAAAACTCCAACGTCACGTGACCCTCCCACTCCGGCTCTAACGGGGTAACGTTGACGATAATGCCGCAGCGTGCGTAAGTACTCTTACCTAAACAAATAGTTAATACACTACGCGGAATACGAAAATACTCTACAGTACGCGCAAGAGCAAAGGAATTAGGTGGAATGATACATACATCACCTACAAAATCCACAAATGAACCATCATCAAAGGCTTTAGGGTCTACTACGCTAGAATTAATATTAGTGAAAATTTTAAACTCACGGGCACAACGCACATCATAACCATAACTACTGGTACCGTAACTCACAATCCTCTCACCATTGGCCTGACGTATCTGGCCCGGCTCATAGGGCTCAATCATACCCTGTGCGGCCGCTTCACGAATCCAACGATCATTTTTAATACTCATGACTTTCTACTCAACTCGACGCTATGAAATTTGACAAAACATTAGTTTACTACGCCCTAGGAGCAACAGAGGATTAGTCACGGAAGAATCTTCGATAAACCATTTCGATACCACTTACCGTTCCTACCTTTGCATCAACTGTAAGACCTCGCATTAAGCGATAACTAACCCTACCAACGGTACCACTACCTGATAACGCCTGCTCAATACTGGCACTAATACCTCGTTCAAACTGCTTCGTAATCTGCAAAAACTGTTCTGATATATCATTTTGCCCCAGATAAGAAGTACTGTCTCCCACCGTACGATACGGGAGAATAGAGCCTGACTCCCCGACATCCCCTTTGCGGATAGCAATGTCATCAACACCAAGCTGTTTATAGAACGGCTCACTAGTTCCATCCCCCCCTAATAATGAGGTACCGACAATGAATAACATGGCTAAATCACCACCTCCACTATCAGGACCACGCCCCATTATTAACCAAGAGAGCTTTTCAACCTCACTCACGTCAGGATAGGAAATTAAACTAATCTTCGGATTCCGAGCATTGCCAACTACACGTACTCCAGCCTCTACTTCTAAGTTTCTGCGTAACGCTTCAATATCGAGCACAGGGTTAGTAATGTCTCCCTGGAAAGTAATACGACCGAGACGAATTTGTAGTCTCTGCCCATAAACCTCTATTGCACCACCACGAGTATTAAACTGCCCCTCAGCACTGAGCTCATTATTAACTTGTCTAATGGTGATGGCACCAACTAAACCTGCATCTAAACCAAAACCGACCACATAGAATCGAGGCCCTAAGTCAACAGTAAAGCTAAGATCCAAATCCAAGCTTGAAGGACTCACTTGCGGAGCCTCCTCACCCTTACGGACAATCACCACATCAGAGTCTAACGTAGGGGCTGTTCCTTTAATATCCACACTCGCCCAACCCGCATCAGCAGTCACTTTCCCATCGACCACAATTCTAGGTAAAGCAGCATCTACATTCACCTCACCACTCACCATGGCAAAACGATCAGTCCGCTGCAAAATCGGATAATGATCCAATAACACACGAACTTCGCCGCGCGAGCTTTGCAAGTTCCAATGGCCGCTAATATCCAGACTACCGTTTTGTGCCGGTGGATTTTCTTCAATCCATTGACGAGTACGCCACTCATTTGGCATCACACGAATAACACTCGGGAAATGCAATCGATTAATCACGACATCGTTACCATTTAAGTCCAAGTCCAGACTACCATTCAGTAAGCGAATGCCATTTTCAATCTCAACAATACGCAGCTCCTCAGCTTGAACACCGCCCGAGGTCACCCAATTGCCAGCGCGATAATTAGCCGTTACATCAAGAGCGACACGACCACCTAACTCCACTACATCCCCTGTCAGACCAGTTAACCACGAGATATCGTCCATACGACCAACTACTCGAGCTTGGGTATTATTATCAAACACTGGGCTAAAGCCATCTAAATGTAAACTTGCCTTGCCCTGAATACTGCCCTTGCTTGCGGTAACTAGATCTAAGTCGGCAGTTAAGAGACTAATACTGCCCCCTTGGGATTGACTATTAACGTTTAACTCTAGCTTTTCCAAGCCGAGCGCGACGGGCGGATCAGTAGGAATTAAAAAGTCACCGCCTAGCTTAACAAGCTTAGCACTACCATTTAGTGCGCCATCAAAATTCAAATCCCACAGTAAATCAAAAACTGGTGGGCTAACAACCGCTGCTTCGTGACCACGTACAATAATATCGTGATTAATTGATTGCCTACCGCCCCCCAACTCAATACCTAAAGATTTTTGCAAATTCTCAATTAACTGGGGCGAGAGAGCAAAGTCTCGAATTGCTCCACTAGTATTAAACTTACCCTCTTTGCCTTGAGAACCACCTTGCTCCAAAGCGATTTGATGTTCACCAGGCAATACGATACTGACGGTAGATGCTCCAATATCCCACTGTGGCTTAGAGTCAGCACCCTGCGGTATCACACTCAACGTTACTGGCTCAGCCTGATGCACGGCAAAGCCGGCGTGTTGCACATCGATAAAATCAATTGTGCCGGCCCAACCCTCATAACCTTCCTCTGTCAACTCTCGCCAACCGCCTGCTGCACGCAATTCAAAATCAATCGGTGCTTTACCAAGCTCCTTAAAGTCGCCTTGACTGAATCGCCCCTTAGTTGCCAGCGTATTTTCAGCAATCGTACCATCCAGTCTTAACTCTAAATCCACAGAACCCGGCAAGTCTGGCCATAAATCTTTAAGCTGCGGCGCCTTAACCGACAAAGTAAGACTATCATTAGGTTCACCAAATGCGCCTTCAGACAGAATATGATTCTGCCCTAAACGAAGGTCAATATCAGCCTTAGAAACCGTAAAATCATGTTCATCTCGGAAAAACAGACCAAAATCTAAGCTCCCTTGCAGTGGCTGACTATTCCAGCGGCTATCATCTGCAAACTCACCTGTCACAAAAGCTTGAAGTGGTTGATTACTTTCTGACAAGATGACATTAAAATGCACATCCCCGTTAATCATACCTGGCGGCACCGCACCATAGCTCACCTTATCCAAAGGAATACCGCTAGTCTGCACTAAGCCATAGAGACGGGTATTTTCTAAATACACGCCATCAGCCCCAGTAAACACATGGGCGTTTAAGGTCGACGCATCAGCTAAGGTCAAATTAACTTGCGCTTGCTCAAGCATAAAGGGACTAGCGGGATGTAGATAAACATTGGCATCTAGCAAAGAATTGGGTCCCTCACCACTTGCCTGAATATGCATACCGTCTGTATTGACAATATAATCTGCTACTTGCTTTGCATCCCCACCATCATCGATTTGGACACTTAAACGGTCAAAATCCAAAGGCACCGGTGTAGGGAATGGCCATACCCCTGATGTATACTTACGCTCAAGATTAAAGCGACCGCTAAGTTGCTCTTCTTGCTTGAAATCCCACGCACCGTTAAAAACCAGCTCATCGGTCGGATTGACTTGCTCTACCTTTTCTGTAGAAAGTAGTTTTTTGTTGCTTAATGCATCAACCATCGCCAGTAGATACTCATAGTTCGCCATACTGGCAACCATGTCAGTTAATGAGCCTTGAGTTTGCCAATGCTGTGCTTGTCCCTGACTATATTGATGATGGATAATACTTTGACGGCTATCGGGATAGCGTAAACTTAATTCAGACTCACCCACTTCCCAGCTAAATTGCTGCTTATCAGTAAGTAAGTTCAAATCAACAACAATAAGCTGTTGATTTGCTAAGGCTAGGTCGGCATACGAGGCATTTAAATGACTAACGGCAAATTGCCAGCGTTGTGGTGTCGCATCTTCAAAAAGCACCTTTCCATCAGCATTAACATTAAACAGTAGTGGCTGCTCTGCGGTATCACTTGCTAAAAAGCTATCATACAAAAAACTTAAGTCCAAACTATGATGACTGACATCACCCTTAAGTAACAAATCAGCTCGTATCTGTCCTGGTAAACCAGGCCACCAATACGCCAACTCCGGTATTTTTGCATCTAATTTAAGCTCATCACCTTCTGCGCCTAAATCACCCTCTAAAATGATAGAAGAGTCGCCTAAAGACACCTGGGTATCTACACCTTCTAGCGTTAGTTGATACCATTTTGGCGCCGCTAGACTTTGGTCTAACGCAACCTGTTGGGCAGGAGCAAAAACACCCGTTAAATCCACTAACGCCCTAATCTGTCCACTTAGTACATGATGATTCCACGAACTGTCAGAACTAATAACAAAATTCGGCTGCAGCTGTAGAATTTGACGACGCTGCAAGATGGTCGCACTCAACTCTCCCTGAAGACTCAAAGAAGACTCGTCGGGTAAATGACCTAAACTAAAAGCACTTAAATTAAAGTCTTGAGCATCCAAGCCGGCAGACCAAACTTGCACATGCTCTCGCTCTGTATCATTTACTGTATCTACGTCGACATTAAGTAAGCCACCATCTACACTGCTTAAGTCTATCGTTGCTTTTTTGACCGCTAAGGCGAAGCCATTTTCTATACTAAGCTCAGCATTTAAGGCAGACTTTTCCCCCTCTCCGTGAACTGAAATAAGCATTTGGCTTATTTCCTCTTCCACTGTACTGCCTAACTCAATATGAATATCGGCCAGGTCCAAAGGTAATGGATGCTCTAACGGTAAAATGGTACTACCTGAATGACGCATTAAATTGACAGTACCGGCTAAATCAGGTTGTGCTTGTAGACTCCAGCTACCATTATAGGCAATGGGCGTAATTTGTTTTTTTACCTCAAGTGCTCTTTGTAGCTCAGCAATGGCTTGCTGATGACTCTGCCGCTCGTCTATCGTTAAGCTATCAAGATCTTCTGCATGCAATGCTGCTAAGCTAGCGGCAATATTTTCCTCCAGACCAAACAACTGTAACAACCGATTATCAATGATTAAATCGCTAAACAGACCATCTGTCGACCAACCATTAGCAGTCACCACCGTTTTCTCGTGTAGCAGAGCCCCTTCATGCTCACCCGGCAAGGTTAATGCCAACTCAGTCTCACCAATTTCCAATAAAAAATCACTGACAACTTGCCTAAAATTAAGATGTAGTGCGTCTTTTTGCTCTACTACAAAACCGGCATGTTCAAGAGATAACTTATCTAAGTCCGCTTGCCAAGCATAGCGACCCTCTGCACTACTTAGATCACCAATTAGATCAAAGTGCATATTAAAAGGCTCATTGCCTAGACCATACTGTGCTTTAACCAGTTCAGAAGCAGATAATGTATCGGCCTCACTGACCTGAGGAGCATACTTAATTGATGCTTTAATATCATGCTCCTTAAGGTTGCCTAGCATATTAAGCTTAACCTCCGCAGCACCACCCATTCCATTAGCTAACTGCGATAGGTCGAGTAACTCAACATCAAGCTGCAAACCATCAAGGCTCTGCTTAGTATCTAAAAACTGCCCTTTAGACTCAATTGTATTGTCACCAAGACGCATTAAAACATCAACTTTCGGTAATTGCAGAGCCTCCCAGGCGGTAAAGCCTTTGTCTACAAACACATCACTAAAGTCTGCATTGATATTGATACCACCATTTAACGCTTCGCCTCCCCAGCGGCTACCTCGAAAAACTCCCCCCTTAAGGGCTAGTGACTGCAGCTGAGCTTGGTCATTAAATTCGACAATAACATCAAGGTCTGAATCTAGCCGTGAGTCACTCTTTACTCGATTCAGGATAAATTTATCAGTACTGAATTTACCAACCAAACGGCTTACTACCTGCTTGAGTTCACCCTCTTCACCTTTCCTTACCTCCACTGACTCGGAACTAATCTCTGTGTGAAAATGCATATCCTCAGCAACCTGCAGATCAATCATCGCATTTGTTAGGGGAATCGACGACGCTACGTTAAGGCCCGCATCAACATCAAGCGCTAAGTCCTGACCAACGCCATTAGCAGCTAAGCTAATATGCATTCCATCTAAGGCGCCGTCAACTTGTGCTACCGCATCAACCTGACAACGGGTCTGAATTCTGATATCACGGCTTCTCCCTAATAAATAATCCACACAGATAGGGGACTGTGTATGTAAACTGTCTCTTATACA
>LSQX01285525.1_pt1 | contig 30442 bp, 20 predicted proteins | sample 654561 | NCBI WGS metagenome assembly LSQX01 (sample SAMN04489861, study PRJNA283612) | anaerobic digester metagenome | isolation source: 4 biogas reactors fed with cattle manure at either 37C or 55C with and... | place: Denmark: Kongens Lyngby | collected 2014 | reverse complement strand
GGGAGATGTGTATAAGTGACAGGCCCGACCTCCTGGCCCGACACGATCGGGCGTTCCAGGGAGTACTTGTAGAGAGTCCCTCCCGTGAAGTCGATCCCGTAGTTCAGGCCCTGGGTGCCCCAGGCAACTAACCCGGCAATGATCACCACTGCCGAGATCGAGTACCAGACGCGACCCATGCTCGCGATTTTCCAGTTTGTCCTGCGCCAAAAGTCCACTAGAGAGACCTCCTGACGGAAAGTCGCGAGTCGCGAATCGCGAGTCGCGAGTGTCGGGCGCAGGCTTCTCCCGCGCCGCTAGTATTGGCATCTCGCCCGTTCGAGCCCGTGCCCACTGCCCCCACCCTATTTCGCGGGCGCCGCGCCGGTCTTGGCGCCGGCTGGCTGGGGCACGCCATAGTGCGACAGCGTCTGTCCATACCGTGTATGCGCAAACATCGTCACGAACCAACGGCTCACGGTCACCGCCGTGAACAGGTGCACGACCACTCCCAGGAACAGGACGACCGCGAAGCTCTTGATACTGCTCGTCCCCAGGAAGTACAGCACGCTGGCGCTGAGTAGCGTGGTCACGTTGGCGTCCAGAATCGCCGCCCAGGCGCGGTCAAAGCCCGCTACTACCGCCGATCGCGGGCTCTTACCGGCATACAGCTCTTCCTTGAGACGCTCGAAAATCAGGATATTGGCGTCCACCGCCATCCCCAGGGACATGATGAAGCCTGCAATCCCGGGCAGTGTCAGTGTCGCCCCGGCCATGCTCAATACCGCGCTCAGCAGCACCAGATAGAGTATCAGCGCCACATCCGCCAGCATCCCCGGTATTCGGTAAAACACAGCCATGAACAGGATGACCAACGCGATCCCCACCAGGCCTGCGATCAGACTCTGCCGGATGGAATCCGCGCCCAGCGTGGCGCTGACCGTCCGGTTCTCGGCCATCTCCAGCGGCACCGGCAGCGCACCAGCGTTGAGTAGTAGCTCCAGGTCCCGCGCCTCCTGCGGGCTGAAGTTCCCCTCGATGATCCCCATGCCCGGAATCTCAGACCTGATGACCGGCGCCATCTGCGGCTCGCCGTCCAGCACAATGGCCATATACCTGCCCACGCTCCGGGCCGTAAACCTGCGGAAGTTCTCCTTCTGCTCGTTGCGCAGTTCAAAGCCCACCACCAGGTCCATCCCCTGCCCAGGCTGGACTCGCGCATTGCTCTTCAGATCCCGCCCCGTGAACTCCGCCTTCGACTCAGCGTAGACCTGCTTCCACGGCACCGTCTGGCGGGTGAACTTGTCGGTCCACAGCGAATAGTCGGTCTTTCCCATGCCATCCCCAGCCGGCGGTTCATAGCGGTCGGGAATCAGACAAAACTGAAGCTGCGCTGTGGTCCCCAGCAGGTCCAGCACCCGCTCCGGATCCCGCACCCCCGGCAGCTCCACAATGATTCGGTCCTGCCCCTGCGTTTGCACGATCGGCTCCCGCACATCACTCATCGCGTACAGACGGCGGTCCACGACGTTGCGCACCTTCTCGGCTGTGCCCTTCTCCAGGAATACGCTATCCAACTTGTCGTTCTCGATCTTCGCTCCTGGATAGGCGTTCTGCAGGTAGTTCAGAATGGCTGCTGCCTGCGCCTTGGCTGCCGCTTCGTCTTCCGCCTGCGTGACCACGTTAATTCGGGTGGGGGAGATGGTCTCCACCTCCACCGTGGCCGGGTCCGTGCCCATACGCTCCAGAACCGCGATAATGCTGCGGCGGATCTCCTCCTCCGTCTGGGTTCCAGCGACCGACTGCTGCGCAGGCTGGGGAGCTGCTTCCGCCGCTGCTGCGGCCCCTTCGGCCGGCTGCTCCTCGGCGGTCGTAAGACTCACCATGGGCCGCTCCGGCGGCCCCACGAAGGACATGGTGGTCTCCGGTTTGGCCAACAGCACCACATGCGCCCCCCCTTGCAGGTCCAGACCCAGCCGGATCTGCGGGCTTGGCGGGTAGATCGCCAGTACGTTTCCCAGCGTGTAAAGAGGGCGATCCCCCTGCTGGGGAAGCGGCTCGGCCTTCACTCCCGGGTACTTGGCCTCCAGCGTCTCGAAGGCCGTCTCCCGGTCCTGGGTCGCCACCTCTTCCGTGACCGCGAAAGTCGAGACCTCCAGCATGGTGGGCGTCAGGAACTTGGCGTAACTCAACTCGTCGCCCAGCTTGTCACGCAGCTCCGCGGTGACCTGTCCACTTGCAGACTCCAGATCCTGCTGCGCCCCCGCTACGGGCTCTGGAAAGCTGAACCGGAAGGTGCTTTGTACTTGGAAACCCTTGGGTACCGGCCGGATGGGGGCGAAAGCCACCAGGAAGCCGACCAGGAATAGGGCAACAATGGTGATAATCCACAGCTTGAAGCGGCCCATGCTATCTTGTCCTCTCCATCACAACTCCAGCGGCTACCTTGACCCTGGCCTGCCTACAAGTGAAGGCCGGGACGGTCCGTCCCGGCCTCGGGTCTCTTACCGCCGCCGGTTGGGGGTCTCGCGCCTGCCTGCCGCCCACCCCGCCAAAGTCTTGTTACTGGTCTCGGCTGAACTGCTCAGGCAGCGCGCTGTTCACCCACTTGACGTGGGTATCCATGAACACCACATTCACCCCGCCATTGTGCAGGTGCATCCTGCCCAGTTGCTGCGGGCCGACGTAAGTGGTCGTAAGGCCATTAACCCAGTCCGCCAGCACCTGCGGCGTAGCCCACGGACTGTAGTACATCGGGTAGTTCAGCCCTCCGGGCCCCCCGCCCCCCTCAAAGAACCACCCGTCCATGATGCTGATCACCGAGGCCTGATCCTCGATGTGTGTCTCCAGGACCCCGCCCAGTTCGTTCCCATTGTAGTAGTACGAAGTCTCCGGCATGCGCGCTCGCGGCTCCGGCCGCGAACCAGGATCCACATACACCGGATTGTTGGGACAGGCGAATATCAGCTTGCTTTGGCAGTACGGATAGATGGCACTGCACCATCGGTGCGGAATCCCATCCTCCGTGTCCGTAATCAGCATGAACGGCAGGTGGCCATCGTAGTCCATGCTGTACATCAGCATGGCCATCTGCAACTGGCGCAGGCCCGCGTGACACTGAGTAATATAGGCCTTGTTCCTGGCGCTGAACAGCACCGGCAGCAAGATGCCTATCAGGATGATGATGATGGCCACCACCACCATCATCTCAATCATCGTGAAACCGCTACGGAAGGTGCGCAAGCCGCCCACCTGCCCTTGGGGCAATCACACAAAACCTGACACCTTCGGCGCGCATGAAAGGCGCGCCGGTGAAGATTATTATAGGTATGAACCCCCTTAGTGTCAACCCAGACCGCCTCTGGGCCAGGTTCGAGCTGCAGATGCCGTGCGCTGGCACCCACCGTATTTGCCTGAAGCTCGTGGAAGGGCACGACGCTCAACGCCGAGGCCTGTGCAGCGCCCGGTCACAGCCCCCACCAGATACGGGGAGAGAGGGTCGGCAGCCACCTGGTGGCCGCCGAGGGGGTGAGGCCTCACGCGCTGGCCGCCAGGTGGCACACTCCCTCTCCCGGCCCCAGGTCTCTGCTCCCCCTCACCCACTTCCGGCTTCACGCAAAATCAGGTATACTGAGCGTATAATACCTGTACCGACCACGTGCACCACCCTGTGAGGCGAGGCTGTCATGAGGGGCGACCTACCGGGGGCGGACCTGCGGACCAAACGCGCGGCGGGGCTGCGTTTCGCGGCAATGATGGCTGTCGTGATCGTGGTGCTGCGTTACCTGCCGCTCACCGCCGGCTGGTCTCTCTTTTCAGTTCCCGAGAACCTTGCCTATGATCTGGCCTTCGAGCGCCAAGCCCCCGCGCCTCCGAGCGAGGTTGCCATTGTGGCCCTGGATGACGCCACCCTGAAGGCCCTCGGCCAGTTCCCCTTCCCCCGTCAAATCTATGCCCAACTTCTTGACCGGCTCCGCGAGGCAAAGGTAGTGGCCTTTGATATCCTGTTCATCGAGCCCGATCGTGCGGGCCGGGCGGGGGATGTCCTCTTCGCCGCAGCCCTCCGCCGGCACGGGCACGGCGTTCTGGGTATCTACCGGCAACCCCAGGCTCACACCCAGGACGCGCGCACCTGGGAGGGCTGGTCCGTCCCCACCCCTGAGCTCCTCGCGCAACGCCTGCAGCGGGTGCAGGAGATGAACCTGGCCGGGCCGATCCCCGAGCTGGAGAAGGCAGCGATGGCGGTGGGCTATGTGGATATCGTTCCCGACTCCGACGGGGTCTATCGCCGCTTCCAGCCAGCTCGGCTGGGAATCAGTTCTCAGGTCGTCCTCCCCCACTTCGGCGTCGCCATCCTCCAGGCCGCCGAGGGCTCCTCCGCCTCCGCCCGGCAGCCCGCCCTGGATCCTCGCCGGGTAGCAGTCTCCGAGGAAGGCAGTGTCCTCATCAACTACTGCGGTCCGCCCGGCAGCGTGCCTCGCTACTCCTTCAGTGAGGTACTGGCAGGAAAGCACAGATCGGAGCTGAAGGACAAGATCGTCCTGGTGGGAGCTACCGCCGCGGGCCTTTATGACCTCCGGGCCGCGCCGTACCGCAGCAGCGGTCGCGAGTTCTTCGGCGTGGAGACCAACGCCAACATCGTCAATACCCTCCTGCAGGACCGGCCTCTGGTGGATGCCACCGGCAGCCTGTTCTGGCTGGCGCTGGCCCTCCTCCTGGGCCTCGCTGCGGGTTGGCTGGTGTGGAGCGGCGCTGAGGTCACGGGGCCCCTGCTGGGCCTCGCCCTGGTGTTACTGATCGCCGTGCCTTCCTTCTTCGTGGCTTTTTCGACTCTGCACCTGGTCATCCCTTACGGCGCCTTCCTCTGGGCCACCCTCCTCCCGGTCGCTGTGGGAACTGTGGAGCGCATGGGAGCCGAACGGCGTATGATCAAGCAGCAATTCAGCACCTACGTCTCACCAGAGGTCCTCGAGGAACTCGTGCGCCATCCTCAACTCGTGCGCCAGGGACAGCGTCGGCCCGTCACCGTGCTCTTCTCTGACGTGCGCGGCTCCACCACACTCTCCGAGAGCCGCCCTCCGGAAGTCTGGATCGCCCAGCTCAACGAGTACCTCTCGGCCATGAGCGCCGCCATCCTGGAGCAAGATGGTTACCTCGACAAGTTCATGGGCGACGGTATCCTGGCCGTGTGGAACGCCTTCGGCACCCAGTCCGACCACGCCGAGCGTGCCCTTCGCGCGGCGGACCGTATGCTGGAGATGCTCACCGTGCTCAATCAACACTGGGAAAAACAGGAAGACCGCACGCCCTTGCGTATCGGCATCAGCCTGCACTCCGGCGAGGCCATCGTGGGGAACGTGGGCTCCGATCAGCGTACCCAATACACCGTGATCGGCGACGTCGTGAACACCGGTTCGCGTTTGGAGGGACTGACCAAGGAATACCGGGCCGCGCTCCTGCTCAGCGAGGCCACCGTGCAACTGCTCCCGGACCGCTCCCGGCTCCAAGAGCTCGGTGAGGTCGAGGTGCGGGGCCGGACAGGTAGGGTAAGAGTCTTCGCAGTGGAGGGGACGGCAGAAGCCGCAGTCGGTAGCCGGTGGGAGGTGAACACCGATGTTGTGGTGGCGCAAGAAGAAACCTCAGACTGATGCAGAGGTGCTGCTGGACGCTCTGGCCGGCGTGGAGAAGCGCGAAAAGAAGAAAGCCCGCGTCCGCCGGCGCAAGCCCCGTACGGGTTGGAAAAGATATGCGGATCCACGCATACTTGTAGGCCTCGCGATCCTCCTGGTTGCCATTCTTGCCGATGGCGTGCGACGGGAGAATCAGGAGTTCGAGGCGACCATCGTCGAGCTGGCCGGACGGGTGACCGTTGCGGAGGGCGAGTTCACCGCCACCTGGCCCGCGCAGCTCCAGATGAAGCTGAGCGACGGTTACGTGGTGCGGACGGGGACGGGAGCCACCGCTACTCTCTCCTGGCCGGACGGCAGCCTGCTCATGCTGCGCCCCGACACCCAGCTGACCATCAAGCTCCTGGAATATAATCGCGCCGGGGCCTGGCGAGGACGATCCTTCTACCTCAAGGTCGGCCAGGTTCTGGCCAAGGTCGCCCCTGGCTTTGGCCCGCGATCCGAGATGAGGGTCTACACTCCCGTCTCCGTGGCCGCGGTGCGCGGGACGGTCTTTTCCATGGCTCAGGACCGCACGGGTAGCCAGACCACCGTGGCCTGCGCTGACGGCAAGGTGCGCGCCGCTGGTCTGGTCGGAGAGCCGCTAGACCTCCCGGGTGGAGAGCATTGTGTCATCGAGAAGGGGAAGCCCCCTCGCCCCCCGACACTGTACTCCTTCGATGAAGCCCGCGCCATGGGCTTTGGCTACGGCGCACTGTGGACACCCCCGCCCCAGGCCAGCCGGCTGCAACTCCTCGAATACGGCTTCACCCAGATGCTGGCCGCGCCCATGACCATCCTCGGCATCGGCAAGTGCGGCTGGGCCTTTGGCGCTATTGACTCCGCGCGGCGCAGTGCTGCGCTCGAGGCCCTGCGGCGCTTGCGCAACCACCTCGAGGGTACTGCCGAGTACCCACCGGTGGTGGACTGCGCCACGCTCAGGGAACTGGGGCTCGATCCTAAGGAACGCGATCAGATTCTCACACAGTTCAACAACTACGCCCTGGAGCGCTACTACGGCCTGGACGCCGGGCGCAGCTTCGTGCTCTACGCCCGCGCCCGCGACAAGGCACGCACCTTGTACCGTGTGAGCCCCCAGGGCGTCGAACGCGCCACTGAGGAGGAGGTCCGGCGGTTACTCTAACCCTCGCCAACCGTTACGCAGCAGCCTTTGGGCCCTCTTGCGCTTTCTATCCCAGACTTCATGATCCGGTTGAGATCCGAAAGTGAGAACTAATGCACCACAGCTACTTCAGAAACGCCTTGGAACTAATCCACAACACGCCTCTAGTGGAAATCCACTGCCTGCGCCCGCCTGGCGGCGCGCGCCTCCTCGCCAAGCACGAGGGCTACAATCCGGGCGGCAGTGTCAAGGACCGCATTGCCCTGGCCATGATCGAGGCTGCGGAACAGAACGGCACGTTGGCACCCGGTGGAACGATCATCGAACCCACCTCCGGGAACACCGGCATCGGCCTAGCGCTGGTCGCGGCGGTCAAAGGTTACCGCTGCCTGCTCACCATGCCGGAGACCATGAGCGAGGAGCGCCGCAAGACCCTGGCGGCCTTCGGCGCGGAACTGGTGCTGACCCCGGGCGCGGAGGGAATGCGCGGCGCCATTGCCCAGGCGGAAGCGCTCCTGACGGAGACGCCGGGAGGCTTCATCCCCCAGCAATTCCAGAACCCCGCCAATCCCCAGGCTCACTACGAGCACACCGGCCCGGAGATCTGGGAGCAAGCCCAGGGACGCGTGGACGCCTTCGTCGCCGGCGTCGGCACCGGCGGCACCATTACCGGTGTCGGGCGCTACCTGCGCCAACGCAACCCGCAGGTGCGAATCGTGGCCGTCGAGCCCGCCGAGTCTCCCGTGCTCTCCGGTGGGGAACCGGGTAGCCACGGCATCCAGGGGATCGGCGCGGGCTTTGTCCCCGGCGTCCTGGATACCCAGGTCTACACCGAGGTCCTCACCGTCACGACCGAACAGGCCGTCGAGATGGCCCAGCGATTGCCGCAGGAAGACGGCCTGTTCGTCGGTCGCTCCGCGGGCGCCAACCTCTGGGCCGCGGCGAAGGCGGCTGGGAAGATGACGTCAGAGCAGACGGTGGTTACCGTCCTGCCCGACGGCGGCGAGAAATACCTGAGCTTGCTCTAAGAAGGCCCGGCCCCCGTTCAGGTATAATGGAGACGTGATATACAGGGCAGTTCGATCCCTACTCCTGGCGGTCTGCTACAGCGGCAACCTGTGGCTGGCCTCTGGCCGCCTGGCCGCGGATGGTTCCCCCGGCTCCTCCGTTAGCCAGGAGGAGGCGCTCGAAAGCCTCTCCTCCCGTTTCTCTGCGACGGCGGAGGTCCTCCAGACCTGGGCCGATCAACAGCCCTTGCCCTGGCCGGTGCGTCCCGTTGCGGAACAGGCGGAGTTCCCCCGCGAGTCTCTGGCCACCCTCTTCGACCAGCGCTGGGACCATGCCCCGCCTCCCTTGCGCGTGGCCTATGGCCGCTTGGCCTATGTCCAGGCTTACCGGTCCGATCAGTGGCACCAGATCACTGGTGAGAGCGGCTTTCCTCACCTTGACGCTTACCTCGCTGCCCTCTCGGCGCCTCTCAGCCAGGCCCTGCTCGCGCTCGACGGTCTGAGACGGACGCTCGCCGTAGCGGAGCCACCCCCCGCTGGGCCCTCGGAGACGATTCGCGTGCTCCTCCGTGAGCTGGCCCCACCCCCCGCCGGAGAGCCCCTCGGGCCGCTGGTGCGGGAGTTGGGAGGCCCGCTGCGCCTCTCGGGCGGGCAACTGGTACGCGACCAGGCCGCCGCCGTCGTCAGCACCTCCTTCCCCGCGGTCCGGGGCGGCGCCGAGTTGGCCGTGTACCTGACCTTGCTGGCAGGCATTGCAGCAGAAGCCGCGCCGCAGGCCCCAACCCTGGCCCTGCTCCTGCATGAGCAGGGGCTCCCGCTCCTGGAGGTGGAGCTGCCGGCGCAGGCCGCCCATAGCTTGCTCGCCGGAGATTCGGACCTCTCGCTCTTCTGGCGGAGTTGGGCCCTGTGGGAGTATCTGGCGGAGCGTCCACTGGTCCCGCTCGAGTTTTTTCCCTCGCCGGGGGACCTGCCGGAAGGGTGGCAGGTCAAATCCCCCCGATCCGCCACCGCAGCGGCCATGCTGAGCCTGGCGGGTCTCGGGGCACGCGTGCCGCCAGGGGAAGCGCGGGGCGCCGCCCAGGTGGAGATCACCGATCCGGGAGGGGCCGTCACCCACGCCGGTGTGCTTGTCGGCACCACCCCCGAAGCCATGCGCAGCTTGGCCCAGGGGGCGGTCGCCGCAGCGCCCGCCGGAGTGCGCGCCGCCAGTCACGGGCCGGTGCTCTGGATCGTCTCGGGCTCTGCACCCTCCCTGGACCGGGTGGCACAGGTCTGGCAACGGGTCTCCGTGGTGACCGGCCAGCCGACGGTGGAGATGCCCCCGCCGGTGTTGGCCTCACTGCGCATCAAGCCTCTCCCTCCACCCCGAACCGCGCCCCCTCCTTCCTCCCAAACCGCTCCCTCGGCATCCCCGGCGCCAAGCGGCCTGAGGTGTGTGCGCCGCGCCCTCATGTGCACCGGCGTGGATGAACGCAACCGCCCGCTCGGCGTCAGTGACCGCTTCCCCACGGGAACCAGCAAGGTGGGGCTGTACTTCGAATGCGAGGACGCTCCCCCCAACACAGAGCTGGTTATCGAGTGGCGGCGCGAGGGCACGCCCATCATGCGGCAACGGGTGATAGTAAGCGGTTCGCGTCACGCCGTAAGCTACATCGCCGAGCGCAACAACCGCCCGCTCCCGGACGGAGCCTATGAGGTACGTTTCACCCAGGGCGGGAAAGAGGTATATGTGGTGAGGTTCAAGATCGATTAAGGAGGGCACACGACAGAACCGCCAGCTCACGGACCGAGCGAGGGTCTCCCCGACCACTGAACCCGCCACGTCCGAGCGCTGGGCATGTGAAAAAAGGGCGGCAGCCATCGGCTGCCGCCCCTCGTGTTTCCTGTGATGATATGCGGACGACCTAGGGAGCCAGCTTCAGCTCGCCCAGTCGGTCCACCTCATGCACTGAGCAGTAGGACACCCAGGTATCCAGCCCCAGCCCACCGGTCCCACTGAGCGCCGGCCCGCTGATGCGCATGATGTTCATGTACAGCGTCTCCCCGGGCTTGACTCCTCCGGGCAGCATGCTTGCCAGCGGCAGCACCATCCTGGTAATCCACACATCCGGCGCGGTGGTATCCGACACCACCTTCATCTCGAAGTCCTCCAGCGGTACGTTCATTCGCCAGTTGACCTCGCCATGCGAAAGCGCGGTGGTCAGACCCGAGGGGCCGGAGGCGTATTGTCGGTAAGGCAATTCGCGCTGGCGGGAGACGAAGACCTCCCAGTCGTCGTACGGGAAGACTATCGCCGAGGAGGTGAGCTTAGAGGTATCACACTCGTCAGCCAGCTCCAGATAGAGATATTCCCCGTCGTGAGCGATTCGTCCGGCATAGCTACGCTTGCTCGGAGTGGCACCGCCCCGGTCATACCAGGGGCCGGAGAGATCGGCAGCCTCGTCCCAGTTCAGCTTCTGCGGGTCTCCACCCGCCGCGGCCAGCCGGGGCACGTCCACCGAGGGAATCGGCGAGGCCATGCGGTCCATGTACTGCTTCCGCCCGGCGGTCATGTAACTCCAGGTCCCGTGCTCAAAGGCGGCGAGGCGCGCCTTGTGCGTCTCGCTTTGGGCCAAAGCCTTGGCCTGGTCGAGTAGCCGCTGCCAGCGGCTCATGCGCGCCTCTGTGCCCAGCACTGCCCAGGCCAGCTCCGCGCCCCGAGCGCGGGTGTTCTCGCGGAAGGCCGGGTCGGAATAGGTCTTCTCCATTTCCACATAGATGGTCTTCATCGGCGTTCCTGCCGGACCATACATGCTGTAGAAATAGTCATTGAGCAGGTCCGCCACGTCTAGTGTGGGGTCATCCATGAGCTTGAAGGTCAGGTAGGACTCGACCTCCTGCCCGTAGCCGCAGTGGAACATTCCCTTCAGGCCCAGCTCGTGGAATACTCCCATCTGCTGTCCGATCGCGTGCGCGAAGAAGCCCGGGAAGCAGTGGTACTTGGCGTTCCGAGCCCCTTCCAGCGGGAAGGTGTAGTACAGCCACAGGTACATGTCGCGCGCGCCGCCGTTCTCCACCCAGTCCCGCAGCAGCCTCTCCTCATGAGCGTACTGCTCGCTGAACGGTGACCGGTTGGCGGTGTAGCAAAACTCCACGGCTACATTCGAGTCCAGCGTGAAGCTCGGCCGCAGCGCATGCGAGCCATAGGCCAGAGTGATAATCTTTGCGTCGGGATGGGTCTTCTTGAGCTCTCTGGCGACCTCGTTCACAAACTGGAAGAAGTAGTCACTGAAGCGGCCAGTGGAGAACTCCTGCCTCTCCTCGCCATCGTCTTCGTACAGCGCCCGGCAGTTGTCGCACTTGCAGTACGCGCTGTTGTCCATCGTCTCTACCGGGAAGGGATTCGGCAGGGTGGGATTCCAGAAGATACTCAGCTCCCCGCCCGTGGACTTGCCATCGTAGTAGTCCCTGGCGTCCTGAGCCACCTGCTTGACCAGTCCGGGGTTGGTGTAGCACATCTGCAGCGGCTGCCCCTCATACCCCTGCGCAAAGTACTCGGGGTGATCTCCCTCGAAGACTTTGGCTTTGCGGTCCAGGATGGCTTTCCGCTCCTCCTCGGTCTTGGCGGCGGCCAGGCGATCCGTCCAGGTCTGTTCCAGGAACCGATCGTAATAACCATACAGCGAGTGATTACAGACCGCTGGTGCGCCACCTTCGCGCATGCGCAGCAGGAAGAGCCGGCTGAGGTTGGTCCGTGCCGCCTCATACTGTCCCGGATTCGGGTATTGCGCGCGCAACCCCGCATAGGACACGGCCTCCCACGCCTTGTACTCGTCGTCCGCTGGCTGCCACAGCGCGATGTATCGGTCATACACACCCGGATTCTGCCCCACTGCTCCCAACGCGTTCCGGTAGCGGAAGAACGGCTTGCGGCGTAGGTTCTCGCCCTGCACCGTCAGCGTGTTGGTCTGGGGGTAGACGGTTCCTATCTCCGTCTGATTGAACCACCGCACCCCGCAGAACTTCTCGAGAAACTCGTAGGCCGCATGCAGCGTCCCCTGCTCGTCAAAGAAGCCGGGGAGGCCTTTGCACTGGGCCGGATCCTGCATGTCATACGTCACGTGGCCGGTATCGGCCTTGTCCTTGCCCAGCAGCACGAGCGCCCCAGGCCGGAACTCGACCAGGTACTCCTGCTCGCCGAGCATAGCGGGGTCCAGCCCCAGGACCCGCGTCCTCGGGGTATCGCCGACCAGAATTACCGTCCCCTCCACTGTGCCGTCGTCGCGGCGAATCGGCACCTCTGCCCCCGTAATCAGTTGCAGATAATGCTGCAGTTCCAGTGCTGCCAGTTGCGCCGCGCGCGTCGGTTCCTGCGCCAACACAATGCTGGAGACCGGCTGGCCGTTCCTGACCAGCGTCAACTCTTCTGCTCCCTGGGCCAGGCCCGTGAACAGGGCCATCACCACCATCCCCACTACCAGATGCAGTCCTGTCTTACCCATGTTCTCGTTTCCTCTCCTCTTTCGTTTACGACCTGTTCTCAAAGGGACTGTCCGGCTGGTGTCAGCACCCAGCCGCCACCCCTTCGCCCTTAAGATTGACCCTCTGTACTGTTAATCCCTCCATTTGGCGTTGCTGCTACCGCTGGCCCCCCCCAATGGGACGATGAGGAGTGCCCGGGGCTTGACGAACAGCGTTACGTTCCCGGCACAGATGGATGAGAGAACAGCGTGCAGTACTTCCCGTTCTTTGCCAATCGCGCTGAGTAGCTCCGAGAAAGCCAGCGGTTGCCCCTCATGATGGATAGCCGTGCTACTGTCTCTTGGGGCGTCTCCTGCTCAAGCCGGCATTCAAGATGTTCAAGCGGAGTGCCCAGAACGTCTCCGCTCAGTTGCCTCACAAGCGCACAATCAGCCTTCGTAGAGGTAGGGTCAATCCCGAAATGCCGCAGACCAGCTTCGTCCAAGGCCACCCAAGCCAATCGGGGACGGGCTACCCAGCCGCTCTTCAGTGCAACCGTGGCGATAACCTGGCCTCCATTGTCCCTGACGGAGAACTGGCCGCGCGGGAGTTGAAAGTGGGGGGAGACTTCAGAAGGTGGAACCCCAAAGTTCTGTGCGACAAAAGCTCTGAAGGCAATCGTCTCTGCCAGGGCCCAACCCCACCAAGCTAAGGGCAACAACAGCGCCACCGCAAGAGCGATTCGCAGCCATCTGCGGCATTGAGCCTGCCTTGGCTTCATGGTTCGTCTCCCGTGGACTGTACGGGGTACAAGACCTCCCCGCTCAGAGCATCCACGATCACTAGCGCCTCCTGTGCTTCGGCGCGGGTGGCCCCTTCATCCATTGCTTCGCGCATCACCACAGTGTAGACGGGCCCCTCGTTAGGCGCCATCGGACTCGCTTCAAACAGGTGGATATCCGATCCATCGCAACGAAACCCCGCCCGCGTCAGCGTCTCTTGAGCAATGTCACGTGCTTCATCTGCTGTGATCTTCGCTCTGCTTCTCTAGTTCCCCCGAACCTAGAAGAACTGCCCCGGCAGCGCCTGGAACATCGCGCCCGAGCGCAGCACACCCAGTGCCTGCTCCGGATTGGGGAAGGCCTTGATCCCCAGGCTGAAGCGGAACTCATCCAGCGCCAGGTTATAGGAGACCGTCCCCACCATGCAGTGCAGGTCCCGCTGGAGCTGCACGTCGAACGCATCAATCTGCCGACTGTATCCGCTGTAGGAGGATACCATCGAAAGCTGCCACAGGTGGCTCAAGCGCCAGTCGAATTCCGTGCTCAACCGTGTGAGCCCCACCATGTGGGGATCGTACTCCCCGGCCAGAGTGAAGTAATAGCGTGGCCGGTCCACGTGCGTCCAGATGAGCCCCAGCGGCCGCCAGCGACCGTCTTGCAGACCGCAGCCAGTCTGCAGCGTGAGCTTGCTTTGTCGGTTGGGCATCCACTGGCCCGCTATCCGCAGGTCTTGCCAGAAATCCCCCACGAAATCATAGCCGGTTGAAATCTCGAGACGGGTCCGATCAGTGGTGGCCTGCACCATGTCCCAGCGCAGGGCTGAGGCACGGGTGCCATAGCTCAGCGTAATCGGTTCGTAGCCATGCGTCTCGCTGTGGGTATAGTGCAGGCGGGTCTGCCAGTCATGTCCCAGGTTGCGGCGCAGATCAAAGTCCCCCGCCAGTATGTACTGCGCCGAGGAGTCGCTGAAGACGGACTGCAGAAAGCGCGCGCTGGTGGTCGCCTCCGTCCGCGAGTCCCATCGCTCGGTCGTGCCGCCCAGTGTAGTATCCCACGCGGCCCGGAAAGCCTGGATATCCGCCGGCTGCTGATCGTACTGCCCCAGGATCAATGAGCTCCGCAAGGGCACCTTCCCCAGCAAGCGGTAGTTCCCCAGGCGATGGCTGTCCGTGCGCATCGTCAGCTCCGGCAGCCGATTCAGGGCATACACGGAGCTCGAGCCCGGCCGAGGGCTGGGCTGAAACAGGTGCGAGGCTATGAGGTCCAGGTCAAAGGCCCCCGCCGCATGAGTAAACTGGAAGTTGGTGTCCACACTCTCCCGCGCGAGAGCGCTGCCCCCGTAGTCGGAGTTCTCCCAGGTGCCCCGCAGGAACATGGTGCTCGCCTTATCCAAACGCTGCCGGGTACTGAAGGTCGTTGCGTTCCGTCGGCTTGTGCCGAATCCGCTCTCCGACAGCGAGTTCTGGTAACCGATCTGCATGTCTCCCTGGCTCGTATACCGGTTGAACACCAGGTTGCCCTCCAGACTGGTCGTGTTCCCGAAGAAACCGGAGTGCGTCTGGTAGCTGGCGTTCAGATCCGAGACCCACGCATGCCCCAGTTCGAAGCGATCACTCAGCCGGCTGGTCAGCGATCCCTCACTCGGCTCGTACATCACCGAAGCCAGTCCTACATGGCTGGAGGAGACAATCTGCTGGTCAAACCCAAGCCCCGCGCCCCGCTCTGTCGTCAGGTTCAGACGCAGTAGCCCCTGCCCCAGCGCCCCCACCAGGTACGGATACGCAAACTTCGCGTAGTACCCCTCCACCACATTATGCCCCACCTCCGGCAGATAGCGGTTGCGCTCCTCATCCAGGAACAGCACCAGCTTGAACGGCAGCCGGAACACCCGCTGCCCGAACAGATGCAGGCTGGGACGATGCGCGATGATCTGATCTCCCGGTCGGACCTCCACCCGGTCCGAGGAGAAGAAATAGTGAGGACGCTCCAGGTCACAGGAGGTCAGGCGCGAGTTGCGCAGGTCAATGGCCTCCCCCTCCCCTGGCGAGGAGGCCTGTGCCGTGTCGAGATACAGTTTGTCAACGACTTGCCCCCCCGTGAAGAAGCTGGGCAGGATCACGGTAGCTCCCTCCGCCAAATGCCACTCCCCCGTTTTCAGGTTCACACGCACCGAGTTTCCACGCGACTCCACGCTTTCCCCCTGCAGCCGCACGTTGCCCGCGAGGGTGGCCCATTCCCGGTTCCGGTCGAGCGTCGCCTCGTCCCCTTCCAGGGCATACTGCACGCTCTTGATGAGCACCTTGCCCTCGGCGCGCAGGTTGCCTTCCTCATCCCAGAACACCTTGCCTGGTGAGGCGCTGATCACCACCCGCCCTTCGGCGGGCTCACCGGGGAAACTCGGCTCCATCACCCCGCTAGTTGGCGGCTCCGCATTCTCCTGCCTCGTCTCCCTACCCGCCTCCGTCTCCACCACCTCCTCCCCCTCTGGACTACCCGGCGAGGGCTCAGTAGCCACTGTCTCGCCCGGCGCTATGGGTGGGGGAGCGGGATCCGGCTCGCCAGCGGAAGGCTCTGTCTCAGCGGAGGGAGGCTCCGTCGTCTGGCCAGCCACCGCGGCAGCGGGTGTCGCCAACAACTCCAGGCGCGCCTGGGAGCCGGCTTGCGCAGGGAGGGCACTCAGCAGCAGTGCCAGCGCCACGGCCAGCGTTCCGGCTCTTGACGCTGAGCCGCTGCTGCACTGCCTGGCCGGGTTTTTGGCGCCCAAGAAGCTCACGCAGAATCCTCCACTAACGTTGCCGCCACAAGGCGAAGAGCGCGGCGGCGAGGAGGATTCCGTTCTCCAGCCAGGCTGCAATGAAAGGCGGCAGATGGCCGGCCTCCGCCGCCATCCGAAGCCAGAGCATTATAACATAGTACACAAACACTACCACCAGCGTGGTCAGTACCCCCACCAGGCTCTGGCCCCGAGCAAACCCCAGCGTAGCGGGAAGCGCCAGGACGCAGAACACCAGGCAGGCAAAGGCCAGCGACAGCCGAAACTGCAGCTCCACCGTCACCGCCCGCCCTCCCGCCGGGTCCACCTGCTGCCGACTTGCCCGCTCCTCCAGGAGTTCGGTGAGGCTCATATCGCTGAGCTTCTTTGCCGTCAGACCCGGCAGGAACTGCAGTTGCCCCAGGTTGATGTGCAGCCCTTCGTTACTCCCCCAGGTCAGCGACCCCCCCGGCGCAAAGGCATAGAACCGCGCCGGGCCGATATCCAGGCGGTGCTCGCTGAACCGCGCCTGTCTCGCGACCAACAGAATCGTCTCCCGGTACGCGGGGCGCTGGAAGATGTACAGATTGTTCACCACTCCCTGCTCGCGATCCACCTGCTCGGCGAAGAAATCGAGCCCCGCTCCCGTATTGGTGAACTTCCCCGGCCGGAAGGCCAGGCCCGGACGTTGTGCCACCACCCGCTGCAACAAGCTCTGGCTACGATGGTTGGCCCACGGGACCGCAAACTGCGCCAGTCCTACCGCCAGCAGGGAAGCGACCAGGCCCAGCGCCAGCGCGGGCCACAGCACCCGGCCCAGACCCACCCCTCCAGCGCGCATTGCCGTCAGCTCGTTTTCTGAGGCCAACCGGTTCAGCGCCAGAGAGCTAGCCAGGAGTGCGGAGGCGGGCAACGCCAGCAGGCACGCATAGGGTACTTGCAGAGCCACGAAGGTCAGGATCGAGGGCGTATCCACTCCATGTTCCACGATCTGATCCACCACATTGAAGAGCATGTGGCCGCTGATCATGACCACAAAGGTAGCCACTCCCCCCAACAGAGGCTTGATCATCTCACCCAGAAGATAGCGGTCCACACGCAGCATGGTAGTTGCCGGTCAATGCTCCCTGGCCGGAGCAGTCACCTCTTCGGGTATAGTCGAGGTACGGCAGCCCAGGGTTCCGTACGATACGGACAACGCTCATAGTTGTGTATGCCGAGTTCTGGAGAAATGACCTGGGTATCTGACTGGGGCGTGCTCAACCGTGTTGCTTGTGGCACCGTGTCCACACGTCCTGGCAGCAGGGGGCTCCGCGGAGATGCGACCTGAGCACCGGGGTGCGCTGTACGACAGGCCGACGTGGGTGGGAGATACGGCACGAGTGCAGATTGCACCCCCCGCGCAGAAACGGCAAGGGGAGGCGGGGATTCGAAGCCCTATGGGAAACAGCTCACGGCAGCGGCCACTACCGACCAACCCACCACTTGCTCTCGGAAGCAGCACCCCTCCCCTGGAGCGAGGGGCCAGGGGAAACGAAATGGGCAGAATCTTCCCGCAGGCCGCGTGGGCTAGCGACGACGGAGAAAGGCGGGAATATCCACGTCATCCTCGTCGTAAGTCGGCATCTCCTCGGTGAAGGCGCTGGTGGCGGCCGGGGCTTCGGCAGCAGCAGGTGCGGGACGGGCCTCCGCCGCGGGACGAGTCTGACGAGGCGCTCCGCGCTGCTCATCGAAACCCGTGGCGAGCACGGTGATGCGTACCTGCCCCTCCATCTTCGGATCGGTGACGGCGCCGAGGGTGAGGTCCACCTCGCCAACCTCGCCGCCAGCGGCTTCCTGAACGATGTTGCAGGCCTCGTGAACCTCCTTGAGGGTGAGGTCCGGGCCAGCGGTGATGTTGAAGAGCACAGCCTGGGCACCCTCGATGTCCACCTCCAGCAAGGGGCTGGAGATGGCGGAGCGGGCCGCGACGACGGCGCGGTCCTCGCCAGCAGCCTCGCCAATTCCCATCATGGCGGTCCCGGCGTCCTTGAGGACGGCGCGGACATCGGCGAAGTCGAGATTGATGAGACCGGGCACGACAATGACCTCGCTAATGCCTCGCACGCCTTGCTGCAAGATGGTGTCGGCCAGGGAGAAGGCCTCGGAGAGAGTAAGGTCAGTATCGCCGAGCTGAAGAAGGCGGTCGTTGGGGATGACGATAAGAGTATCTACGTGCTCCTTGAGGCGAGCCAGACCCTCGGCGGCCAACTCCGCGCGGTGCTGGCCCTCAACGGTGAAAGGCTTGGTAACCACGCCGATGGTGAGCGCGCCGAGTTCGCGGGCGATCTGCGCCACCACGGGGCTGGCGCCGGTGCCGGTGCCGCCGCCCATGCCGGCGGTGACGAAGACCATGTCGGCGCCGTCGAGAGCCATCATGACATCCTGACGGCTTTCCTCGGCGGCCTGGCGGCCCAAGTCAGGATTGCCGCCGGTGCCGAGGCCACGCGTCAATTGCTCGCCGACCTGGAGCTTCTTGTCAGCGGCGGAGAGGTCCAGGATCTGAGCATCGGTATTGATGGCAAGATACTCCACGCCCATGAGGCCGCTTTCTATCATGCGATCCACTGCGTTGGAACCCCCGCCACCAACGCCCACCACGCGGATTTTGGCGTATTCCTCCACGTTCTGTCCTCGCATAGAGGTGGCTCCTCTCTTCCTCCAGTGACTGTGCGGCCCTGGGTCGCGCTGCTGCTGGAAATGCAAGATTATAGCGACGGGCGACCCCGCGTGTCAAGCCAGCCGCCGGGGGCCCGCCGGCGCCAGAGGGGCTACTCCCTGGCCACGGCTACCCGCACCTGCGCTGGTCGCAGTACTCGGTCGTGAAGCATGTAGCCCTTGCGCAACTCGGCGGTGACTGTTCCCTGGACCGGATCGCCCGCCACGACTTCCTCGCTTTCGAGTGCCTCGTGCCGGGAGGGGTCAAATATCTCACCCTCGGCCGGAATGACCTGCAAGCCAAAGCCGGAGAGAGTGTCCAGCATCTGGCGATAGGTCATCCACACGCCTTCGGCGAGCGCGGTCTCGCCCTCGCCGTGCTCCTGGGCGGCGCGCAAGGCCATCTCCAGATGGTCAAGCGTCAGGATGAGTGCCTCCAGCACTCCCTGGATGGCATACTTCCTCTGCTCGGCCTGCTCGCGGGCGATACGCTCGCGGTAGTTGCGAAGCTCGGCTAGGGAACGCAGATGCGCATCCCGCTCGGTCTCCAACTCGGCTTGCAGATGGGCGAGCGGGTCCTCCCCTTCCTGCTCACTTTCTTCCTCGGCAGGGGAGACACCTTCCTGGGTAGGGACGGATTGTTCCATTTCGAGGGAGTCCCTCTGTGGATCCTGATCGGACATACTTCTTCCTCCTCATAAGGCAACCGCTAGATCGGCTCGGAACTGGAGGCGGACGTGTCAAGAGGCTTCTGGCGAAGGATAGTGTTGATACGCAAAATAGCCTCGGCGATCTCCAGGGCGGCTCCCAGAGCCTGGGTCTTCACGGGGGCGGCATCCACGACCTCCAGAGCCAGCATATCCGCTACCTGGCCGGTGTCACAGTCTACCGCCAGGGCAGGACCGTTCTGAGCCTGAGCCGCCCAGGCCGCCTCGACCTTCTCCAGCGGGTTGAAGCCGGCGTTGGCGACCATCTGCGCCAACGGGCGTTTGAGGGCTTCAGTCACACAGTCCAACCCGTAAGCCGCCATACCCGGCCAGCGGCTTCTTTGTTCACAGACGTGCCGGGCGCAGGCTAGTTCAGAAGCGCCGCCACCGGGGAGCACGCCACCGACGAGCGCTGCCTGCACCGCTGCAGCGGCGTCTTCGGCGATACGTTGGCGCTCCTGACGCACCTCTCTGGTCGCCGCGCCCACGAGCAGCGTGGCAGTCGGCTCACCAGCCCCGCCCAGGACCTGGAGGTGGTCCCAATGTTCGTGCTCCACCACCTGCTCGGCGCGGCCCAGGAGGGGCCGCAGTTCTTCGGGGGACTTGCGGAGCGCCGAGCGCTTGAGGGGATGCGCGCCCGTGGTCTCAGCCAGGCGCGTGAGGTCGCGCGCGGAAAGGCGGCGGACGGCGAGCATGCCCACTGCCGTGATCAACTCTTCGGCATAGTCGCCGATGGCGCGTCGCACAAACACGCAGTTCACGCCGCTCTCCGTAAGCCGGGAGAGGTCCTGCCGGAACTCGTCTTGAAGACGCAGGTAGCGCTGGAACCCCGCCTCGGTGCCCAGCGCCTCCGGCTCCACTGTCTCCGGCTCGAGGGCGTCGTCGAGCAGCAGGATGACCGCGGGGCTGACCTGCCGCGGCATTTGGCGGTTCAGACGCGCGCGGTCCAGCACCAGGCCCTCGATAAGCGAGGTGGGCGCGCCCTGCTGGGCTACGACCACGTCGGCCAGGCGAAAGCCCTCCTCGCGCAAGCGGTCTACGCCGAGACGACGGGCGGCGGCGACGGTGAGGTCGGCGATCTCCCCCTCACCACGGCCGGCGATCAGGGCGGCTTGTCGCAGGCGGGGATCGTCCGGGCCGGAGAGGGGCAGCGCCTGCGCCGCGCAGTAATCCAGCGCATCTTGCATCCCAGCACGCATGCCCTCGATGAGCTTGATAACCGGCACGCCATTGCGCACGTGAGTCACGGCCTCGCTGACGAGCGCGGCAGCCAGGAGGGTCGCAGTGGTAGTGCCATCGCCGGCCTCCCGGGCCTGTGCCTGGGCCGTGGCGATCACCAGTTGCGCGGCGGGATGGCTGACCTCCATGCGCTCCAGGATGGTGGCGCCGTCGTTGGTGATGGTGACCTCGCCGTAACGGTCCACCAGCATGGAGTTGAGGCCCTTGGGCCCGAGTGTGCCCTCCACTGCAGAAGCCACGGCCATAACCGCGGCGGCGTTGGAGAGCAGCGCGCCGTGGCGCTCACCCGAAGGCAGGCTGGAGCGCTCCGTGCTAGAGTTGGAGGTGTCACTGGTGGCCATGATAGGTTAACGAGTATTCGCCAAACAGGCGTGGTCTCCTTCGCCGCGTGGAGGGAGACACCTTCTGGACGAGGAGCGGAAGGTCCCACACCCGCCCGGCGGGCAGCGGACTCTCCACTCAAGCAGGTAGGTCGCGGAGGGGGCCGCTGGACTCCGCGGGAGGAGATCCTTTAGAGCCTCCTCAAAGCAACCTCTCCTCCGGCGGCCAGCGCCATCCCACAGATGACCAGCGCGCCGGACACTCCGGGCACCGTCAACGCCCAGTTGACCGCCTCCTCGGCGTCCTCCGGACGCAATACGCGATTACCCAGGCCGGTGGCGGCGGCATCGGCCAGGGCGGCGTCGGGGGCCACCACGACCGCGGCGTCCGCGCGACCCATACTGTAGGAGTGGCCAAGGATGCCCGAGGAGGTGCATACCCCGCAGCGTGTACCCGGCCCCATGACCAAGGCCACCTTGCCGCTGAAGGGCGAGCGGCCCGCAACAATCCCCACCAGCCGCTCGCACGCGGTGTGGAGGAATATGTCCCCTCCATTCTCCACAATCACCTGGCCGCTCTCCGTCTCCAGCGCCTCGCCGACATAATGGGCAATCGCCCCCGCGACCGCCGCCAGAGGCCCGACCCCGGCGCAGGCTGCGGCGGCATACATGCCTGCCACTACTGGCGGAGCGGCCTCCCGCGCAGGCAGGGGATGGAGACTGGTGGCGAACTCCGGCTGCCGCGCCATCTCTTGCTCTACCTGGGCCCGCGCCTCGCGCGCGGCAGTCAGGGATAACTCATGGAGCTTGCGCTCAGCCTGGATATGCAGATCAGTCTCGGCGAGAGTGATGCGCCAGGCGACGAGGTCCTCTCCACCCCTGTCTGCGCGATAGGTTCGAGGCTGGTAAGGGGTCCCCACGTCATTCTCCGCCTATCAGTGATTCTAGTCGGGACAATTGATACATGTCTCCCTCGCCGGCTCGCTTTTCCCAGCGGACCGCCACTCCGGCGTCCGACAGCTCGCGCACGGCCCACACTTTCTTCCCGGTCTGCCCGGTGCGCCACGCCGCTGTGCTCTCCGGCCAGGTCGCACGCAGGGAATCCGGCCAAGTTGTCCGCGGCAGCGGCGCCACATGCAGGGTGGCGTGGCTCCCTCCGGGTGTCTCCTGCACGTCCAGTTCCAGCTCGGCGGTGTCTTCCTGCAGGCCGGGAGGCGTCCCCGGGTCGCAGTGATACGGCACGAGCCAAGCGTAGTTGACTTCTGCCGCCGGACTCAGCCTCACTCCCAAGTCCGCGAGCACCCGTCTCGCCTGCTCCGGCGGGCAGTACATCCGGGTGCCCGCGCCCGCTGCGTACAGCTCACGCAGCACCGCCACCTCCCCACCGCGCTGATAGAGGTGCTTGGGCGTGGAGAACTCCAGCCAGGGTTGGTCATCAGTGTTGAGCCGGGCTCCAGCACAGAAACGGCGTACCCGGTCTTCGTCGAGCACCAAAGTACCGGCGAAACGCCACAGATCCGGTGTGCCCATGGCGCGCAGGTCCTCCTGCATGGCGCTTCGCATGGCGGTCGCGAAAGTCTGCGGCTCTAGCCGCACCGGCTCCATGCTGCCGATCGCAAAGAGGTCAGTGCGAAAGCGTGGGAAAGACCACAGGGTGACGAACTTGAAGGCGCGCTTGAAGGTACCCAGGGCCGCCTTCAGCTCCTCGGCGGTGAAGTTGTAGGCGGGTAGCCACTGGCACATGATCCCGCCGGGGCGCAGTCGCTGGCGGCACTGCAAATAGTAGTCCAGGGTGAAGAGGTTGTTCATGCCCGCAATCCAGGGGTTGGAGGGCTCGGCAGTGATCATGTCGTATTGCTGGCGAGTCATCAGCACATAATTGCGGGCATCTTGCAGGACCGGAACGTAGCGGGGGTCCTCCAGGCAGTTGTGATTCCAGGGGGCGAAGAACTGCGCGGCCACCGTCATGGCAGGTTCAATCTCCACGCACTCCACACGCTGCACGGGGTGCAGGAGAGTGGAGCCGGTAGTGCAGCCGCTGGCCAGTCCCACTACCAGGACTTCTTGAGCTTCAGGGCAGAGGAGCATGGGCAGATGTCCCAGGGCGAGCTGGGTGGAGAGGTCTCCGGTGGATGCGTCGGTCTTCCCGTTCGTCTGTAGGGCCAGGCCCCCACTGGGTGGGGTGAGAACTGCGATGCTGGCGCAGTAGCCCTCGCGGTAGTATAGGAGCTTGTTGCGGCCCGCGATCTGCGAGAGGTCCTGTTGCTGTTTCTCAGCGGCGAGGAAGTACTCTGGGTACATATAGACGCCAGCGCTCATGAGTTGGGGGTCCAGGCGGTTGACGCCGATCCAGGCGGAGGCCAGGAGGCCGGCAAAGCCCATGAGGACCACCCAGGCAGGCCGCACGGCCAGTTCGCGGCTGACGGATAGCGATACCGCCCAGGTGAGAACGTAGAGCACCACCGCCACCAGCACAGAAAGCTCCAAGCCGAGGCGGGGCAGGAAGACGAAGCCGGCCAGCAGGGACCCGAGGACGGTTCCCAGGGTGTTAGCGGCGTAGGGGATGCCAACGCTGGTCCCGGTGCCGCCAGCCCGGACGGAGAAGATCTTGCTCACCACCGGGAACACGGCTCCGAGCCCCATGGTAGCGGGGAGCATGAGCAAGCCACAGACCATAAACTGCGTGGCCTGGAGGGCCGCAAAGGAGGCGTCGAACCGCTGGTAGGCTTCCAGGAAGACCTGCGGCAACCACTGGATAAGAGGCGTGGCGAGGGCGGCCCAGACGCCGATACCGAGCTGTAGCGAGGCGAAGATGAAGAAGGGATAGCGGGCGCGGTCAATTCCCTGGCCGGCCAGCGCGGATCCCAGGGCGAGGCCAATGAGGAACGTGGCAAGCATGATGCTGAAAGCATAAGTGGAGTTGCCAAAGACCTGAATGAGGGCTCGCGTCCACACTACCTCCAGGATCATGGCCCCGAAGCCCGACACGCCAAAGCCGACCAGGGCCACGGTAACTGCCCGGTCGGTAATCGCCCAGCGTGGGAGAGAAGCAGCCTCGACCGTGGGGGAGGGCGCGGCCTGGGTGCCCAGGAGATAAGCGACCACCGCAATCACGACGTTTATGGCGGCCGCGGTCCAGAGCGTACCGCTGACCCCAAGTGCCGGGAGGAGCCAGAAGCCGGTAAGCAGTGTTCCCAGGACCGCGCCGAAGGTGTTGACTGCGTAGAGGTTGCCGGCGCCGCGGCCAATGCCTTGCAGGCTGGAGGTGTAATAGCGCACCAGGACCGGAAGCGTTCCGCCCATCAGAAAAGTGGGCAGGAGAAGAACCGGAAGACAAAGCAGGAGCCGGGCCAGACTGAGCGTGCTGAAGTCGCTGACGCCCCCGACGAAGAGCGCGCGGTAGAGGTGCTCCACGCCGCGAAACATCAGGGGGGTGAGTAGAGCGGTGACCGCTACGCCGGCCTCCAGGACAGCGTATAGTCGCAGGGGGCGGGAGAGCCGGTCCGCCCGCCGGCTCCAGTACCACGCGCCGAGCGCGAGCCCCAGCATATAGGAGGCCAACACGCTGCCTACACTCAACACCGTGGCGCCAAAGACCAGGGTGAGCATTCGCACCCACACGATCTCATACGCCAGCGCGGGAATGCCGGAGAGGAGGAAGAGGACCAGAATGACCCCCCGGCGGTAGTCCTTTAAGGTTCCAGTTGTCGCAGTCTCTGGCTGAGTCAAACTCCGCCCCGTTTCCGGCCCTCGCGACGCCTGTCTCGCGTCCAGACCCGGCTAGCTCTTCATCCCGCTCAGCAGTATACCCTCGATAAAGTACCTCTGCCCCAGAAGGAAGATCAGAACCACGGGAGCCATGACCATCACCGCCGCAGCCATCATCAGGTTCCAGTCAGCGGTGTACTGGCCGAGAAACGCATATAGCCCCAGTGTTAGGGGCATCTTCTCCGTCGAATTCATCACGATCAACGGCCACATGAAGGAGTTCCAGGTCCCCAGAAAAGTGAAGGTGCCCAGGGTGGCGAGCGCTGGTCGGGACAGCGGCAGGATAACGTGCCGGAGAACACCGAGGTTGCCACAGCCATCCAGACGGGCAGCGTCCTCCAGATCGTGCGGGATAGCGAGAAAGAATTGGCGCAAGAGAAAGGTGCCGTAGGCCGAGAACATCACCGGTACGACCATGGCGAAGTAGGTGTCAATCAGGTTCATGAGCTTGAGCAGGGCGAAGATGGGAATCATGGTCACCACATAAGGAACCATGAGCGTGCCCAGATAGCCTAGAAACAGCGGGTCGCGTCCCCGGAATTCCAACCGGGCAAAGGCGAAGGCCGCGAGCGCGCTGGTGATGAGGGTCCCCAAGGTTACGGCCAGCGCCACGATCAGGCTGTTGAGATAGAAGGCGGTGAAGGCGTTTACGATGCGGATTCCACGGCTGCCCCAGGGCCCGATTTGCCAGTCCCTCCCACCCAGACGGAAGCGCAGGGCGTAGGGGATCTCGAAGGCCATCCAATTGTGCTGCAGCTTGATGGCAGTCCACGCCGCCGGGTAGTTCTCCCAGTGCAGGCGCATGTGCTTGACCGGAACCAGATTGTCCACCTGGCGCCCGTTCCGCACGACGTAGCGGGGTATCCGCAGTGGAGGGCGTGCTTTCTGCCCATCGTCCAGAGGTATGACCTCCGCCTCTTCCGGGAGAAAGCGGAGCAGCGCCACCTGGCCAGGACGGTCATGGAGCGTGAAAAGAGGAAGCTCCTCTCCCGTCGCCGGGTGGGTCCAGGCCTCCTGCTCGCGGGGGATGAACTCCGGAGGGTAGGTGAACACGGCGCCGGAGGCCTTGAGGGACGTGGAGATCATCCACAGGAGCGGCAGGATCATCAGCGCGCCCGCCAGGAGCAAGCCGGCATAGGTGAGCAGGCGCGACAGCACGCGTCGTCGCCGCGGGCGGCATGGCGAAGCCCCTTGATCCGATATTTGCGCAGAAACTCTCGACATGAGAACGTGCTGGTTAAGATTCGCGCCAGAAGCACGGAATCCTACTCGCATGTCGAGAAACCGAAGGCAGGAAAGAACATAGTGTGAAGGGAAAATCAGAACGAAGGCATGAGCACTTCCACGCCGGAGAACCAGAGCAGAGCGCCCAAGGGCCGAAGTCGGGGGGCCTGGGGGTTCCTGCTGCCCAACGGGCTAGGCTTCCTGGTCTTTACGCTGGTGCCGATTCTGGCGGCGCTGGGGCTGGCCTTCTGCCGCTGGGAGGCCATCGAGGGCTGGCGGGGAGTGCATTGGGTCGGGCTGAGAAACTTTGTCGAGATCGTGGGGTTCCACCGCGAGACCGGGCAGATAGTAGCCAACGATCCGCGCGCGTGGTACTGCCTGTACAATACCTTCTTCCTGATGCTAGGTATCCCCGTGGGAATGGTGCTCTCGCTCCTGACCGCTTTGCTGCTAAATCAGCGGCTGCGAGGGGTGGTGTTGTGGCGGGCGCTGTTCTTCGTACCCACCATTTGCTCCTCGGTGGCAGTCGCAGCCTTGTGGAAATGGATCTACCAGCCTGAGGCGGGCTTGCTCAATGACTTGCTGCGGGCGGTGGGCTTGAGCGGACTGGACTGGCTGGGGCAACCCGCGTGGGCGAAGCCGGCCCTGATTCTCATGGGCCTGTGGGTCGGAGTCGGGGGGTACAATGCCGTGCTCTATCTCGCGGGGTTGCAGAACATCCCCCGCGAGCTGTACGAGGCCGCGGCCATAGATGGCGCGGGATTCTGGGCCCGGCTGCGTTATATCACCTGGCCCCAGCTCGCCCCAACGACTTTCTTCATCCTGGTGATGTCCATCATTGGTGGCTTCCAGGGGCACTTCGTGGCCATCCATATCATGACCGCTGGTGGTCCCGCGAACTCCACCACCACCTTGCTATACTATGTTTATCAGCAAGCCTTCGAGTGGGGGCGTATGGGGTATGCCTGCGCGCTAGCGGTGCTGCTACTGGTACTGGTGTTCCTGTTCACGCTGCTGCAGTGGCGTCTCGGAGGCCGGGGGATCAAGGCGCAGTACTAGGTTGGCAGGAGCCGGGGGAGGCAGCCACCCGGAGGCGTGGGAGGGAGCACCCCAACCGCCCGGATAGCATTGAACGGCCTCCCGTAGCTTAGGGGAGGTGTTCAGAGGCCACCGCGAGACCACCGCATCCCCCGCCACGGGCGGATCAGAACGCGGAGCGCCGCAAGCTCGACAAACTCAAGCAGGGCTACACTTCCTCGGTGCCGAATGTATGCCCATACTGTCCGCAGGAGGATTCAATGTCTCGACAAGTCTCGATCAAACTGGGAATTGATGCCGCCTTCGCCACCCGGCGCTGGGAGCGGCCCGCGAATATCGTCCGCCTCGCCTGGGAGCTGGGCTTCACCTGCCTGGAGTACTGCGGCGATCTCATAGACCCCTTCTTCATGGGTGACACCGAAGCCCAGATGGAGCTGGCGGCAGAGGTGAAGGCCACCTCCGAAGAGCTGGGGGTGGAGATGTGGGACCTCTATACGGGGATGGCCACACACCGCTTCCATGGCCTGGCGCACAGCCACCCGGCCATGCGGCGGCGCATGGCACAGTGGGTCCTGGAGGCCTGCGACCTGGCCCGGGCCATGGGCTGCACGCGCTGGGGCGGGCATGTGGACGCCATTCCGGTGGAGCTGCTGCATGACCAGGAAGCTTACGACCGCACCGTAGCCTCGTTGCTGGCTCAGTGGCGGGAGTTGGCGGACCAGGCCACGGACAAGGGCATAACCGCGCTATACATTGAGCAGATGTATGTCCCCTCCGAGTACCCCTGGAACTTGCGCCAGCAGGGAGAGGCACTGCTGGGCTATAACCTGGACCGCGAGGGTTGCCGGATCTACACCACCATTGACGTGGGCCACCAGGCCGGCCAGCAGTACGGCATGCAGCCTCCGGACTCCGATTATCGCGAGTGGCTGCGGCACTTCGGAGGGTTCTGCGAAGTAGTCCACCTGCAACAGACTTCCCCCGAGGGCTCCCACCATTGGCCTTTCACGGAAGAATATAACGACGCGGGGCACATTGATATGGACGAAGTGATGTCCAGCCTCCAGGAAGGGCACCTGGCGGCGGCGGACCATCCCCTGGCGGAGGTTCTGCCCCCGGTGGAGGAACAGCGGCTGATCCTGGAGGTGATCCCCGGCTCGACCAAGAGCGAGGACCGTCTGCTGAAAGAACTCCAGATCTCTCACGACTACCTGCGACAGTGGGTCCCTGCTGAGGGGCTGGTCTGGGCGGTGTAAAGCAGGGCGCGCCGGCTCCCAGAGGGACGTGCTCGCGGCCCACCACGGAGCAATACATGCTGGACAATTGTGAGGGCACTGCCACGCAGATCGAGGCGTACATCACCGCCCACCTGTTTGATCCCAGTGGCATCATGTGCAGTGGGGTAGACATGCGCACGGGCAAGCCCTTTGCGCCGGAGTTCCTCACCCCGCGGAAGGTGGGGCGGCGGGCCGCGTTCGATCCCTGGAGCTACTGGACCTATGAGGACTCAGTCATGTCCCTGGGGCTCTACCTCGATGGCCTGGTGCTCCAGCATGAAGTAACTGGCTGCCCCTCGTGTCTTAAGCAGGCGGAGAGTCTCTGGCACACCATTGAGGCCATCTACTCCTGCTCCCAGGTGCACGGCCTGGGGTCATTCCTGCGACCGTATGGCGGATTCCTGCAGATGGCCCGTTTCCTGGAGCCGTTGGGCACGGATCAGGCCAGCCCGCTCTTCAGCGGTCTGTACCGCTTTCTCCCCTACGTCGAGCCGCGCGTGGCAACCGATATCCGTCGCGTCCTGCGCAATACGCTGGTCTGGTACGAGCAGCAGGGCTTCCGCTACTTCTACTACAAGCGCTTTATCCACAGCTACGCGCCGGAGTCCCCCAACTGCAACCATGCCAACAGTTACTTCTTGCCGGCGATCGCCTGGGCCGCTGTCACCTACCCCGAAGATTCCCGCTGGCAACGGCATCTGGAGGAGCGGCTGGGATACTTCGCCGAGGGCCGTTACACGATGTACCCTCGCGGCAGCCGTCAACCCGCCTTCTGCTGGGGCAGTGACCTGGACGTGCTGCACAGAATCCTGGGGGCTCGTTTCCGCGAGGTGTTCACCGTCGAGCTGCTGGACGAGGCGTATGCCGCGGTGAACGAAGTCCTGGCCGAGTACAGTGAACCGGGGACCATCTGGCGCATGTTCCCGGAATCAGCCGATCCAGATTTTCGACCGGCGCTCTCGGAGTTCGATCCGGAAACCTACACGGGGTCCGTCGAGGACGGTTTCTACGCGCCTCACCACGGGCGCTGCCGTCCTCGGCACGAGGTTGACTTCCTCCTGGGGCTAGCGTCCACCGGTTACCGCACCCAAGAGATCGCGGCGCGAGCGGCTGAATTGCTGGCTTTCCGCTCGGCAGTGCCTGAGGATTTCACCTACTTCCTGTCGGAGGACTACGACCAGTTGCCGGAGACGGTGCACCTCTATGCGCGGTCCGTCGGCGTCATGCTGGTGGAGTGGTGGCGTGACTACTGGCTGCTGAGAAAGGCGCTGAGGGAGCACCCGGCATAGAGGCGTGGAGGCGAACCTGATGCAGCGCATCACCATTGCCCGTGACGACCATACCTCCGCCTGCTTTCCGGATCCGGCCCGGGGAGCGGTGGAGCAGCAAGTGCTGAAGCACCTCGGGACATAGGCCTCGGGGACGCCCCGTCGCGGGAACATCCGGGGTGATGCCCAGGCGGCGGGTCTCAGGCCACCTGCTGGCGGGGGACCGGGAGCCGTACTTCGCGCGCCGGGGGCGCAAAGGCGGGCTGCGGCGGCCACTCAATGACCCCCGCCATCTCGTCCCACAATAGGGTCACCAGGGCCAGGCTCAACTCCGCCGCGTTGGCTACCTCGAGTTTCTCCATCATGTTGGCGCGGTGCTTCTCCACCGTGCGGGGACTGATGTAGAGCAGGCGTCCTATCTCCTGGCTGCTGAAGCCAGTGGCGACCAGCCGCCCGATCTCCCTTTCACGCTCAGTGAGGCAATCCTCGACAGCAGGGGGCGCGGCCTCGGGGTGGCCGGCTTCGGCCAGCGCGCGGCGCAGCAGAGCGCGGATGGCCGCGGGGGTGGCCGCAGCCTGGGGAATCATCAGGCGTCCGGGATGCTCCTCACAAGACATACCGCTCGCGGTCAGACAGGCCAGGGCACCGACCTGTCCCCGCTGTTGCGCGGCCCGCAGTTGCCGACAGAGTCCCGGCAGCGCCTGGGTCACGGCCAGCACCACCAGCTCCGGCTGTGCCCGGATCACGCGTCCCAGCTCCGGCGGAGTGGGTGCACAGAGGATGAGGTTGAGGCGCTTCCAGCCGGTAAGACAAGCGCGGATTCCCCAGCCCACCAGAGGAGATTCGGTGAGGATCACCACTTCGAGGAGGTCCGCGGGCCGCCGAGATACCGGGGTCGAGGAGAGCAAGCTGGCGGGCGCGCGGTTCTGCGAGGCTTCGGAAGTAAGCTTGCCGGCGACGGTCATCACTGCCATGGTCAGGGCCCCCCGTGTTACCATAGGTGATTCTGGGTCGTTTCCATCCTTGTTTCGCAGCCATTATATGACACTTAGTGAATATGTGCAAGATATTGTGGATAAATTGTGGAGAAATATTGCACACATGTGATGGCCAGCGCTGAAAGACGCGGGGGTAGTGTCAAGTGTTGTGTGTAAA
>LSQX01199735.1_pt1 | contig 30443 bp, 26 predicted proteins | sample 654561 | NCBI WGS metagenome assembly LSQX01 (sample SAMN04489861, study PRJNA283612) | anaerobic digester metagenome | isolation source: 4 biogas reactors fed with cattle manure at either 37C or 55C with and... | place: Denmark: Kongens Lyngby | collected 2014 | reverse complement strand
GAAATCCCTTTAATGGGGCGCTCCTTGGGTGTTTTTGCAGTACTGATAATCAGTGTGCCGTCATTTTCGGGTTTGAATGTGTTTTTTATCCGGATGGGAATTCCTTTTTGGTAAACCGGCAAAATTGTGGGCGGATAAATCACTTTTGCACCAAAATGGGAAAGTTCCATCGCTTCCGAGTAGGTAAGCTCCGGAATTGTGTATGCCTTGCTGATAACCCGCGGATCGGCAGTCATAAATCCATCCACATCTGTCCATATTTCCAACGTATTGGCATTGAGCGCCGCAGCTAAAATAGCTGCCGTGAAATCAGAGCCGCCACGCCCGATTGTGGTATATTCATCTTTTGCATTTTTAGCTATAAACCCCGGCACAATGGCAATACCTGAGAAATCGGCAAATTTTTCGGTGATTTTTTGATTGGTTACATCAAAATCAACCTGCGCTTTCCCAAAATTACTGTCAGTTTGAATCAGTTCTGAAGCATCCACCCTGTATGCGCCGGGAATGAAATGCGCAACAATGTGCGAAGAGATGCGCTCGCCGATTCCGGCAATACGGTCTAATGTTTTGGCAGTCAGTTCACCCACAAGAGTGATTCCCGTTAAAATCTGTTCAAGTTCATTCAACAACTCTTCAACAATGTAGGTAATAGCTCCCGAACCGTTAAAAAGGCCGTTGATTATCTGCTGGTGAATTTCCCTTATTTCAGCAAGAATGGGTTGGAAATCTTCTGACCCCGCTGATGCCGTCTGGGCAGCATTCAAAATCATATCTGTGATTCCACCTACTGCGGAAACCACAACAACAGCATCTTCCTTCTGGCTCAGAACAATGTCTCTGACCTTTTTAATGTTGGCTGCGGAGCCTACCGAAGTTCCGCCAAATTTTACAACTTTCATCTGATATAATTATCTGTTTCCAAAATTTTTAATCGAAACCGCATGATTTTCACCCATGCTTTTCGCTTTTTCAGCTAAAAAAAAGGATGAACCGACCGAGTCGTTTCATCCGGTAAAAAACCAAATATTTTAATATATAGCTATGTTGCAACTCCCGTGATAGCTTCAAGTATTTTGGTTTCTAACTCCTGAGCAAGTTCAGGATTGTCAACAATCAGGTTTCGCACAGTTTCACGCCCCTGCCCGAGCCTGGTTTCCCCGTAGCTGAACCAGGAACCGCTTTTTTTGATGATATTGAACTGCACGCCCAGGTCGATGATTTCGCCCGATTTTGAAATTCCCTCACCATACAGAATATCGAACTCCGCTTTGCGGAATGGCGGAGCCACCTTGTTTTTCACCACTTTCACCCGCACGTTGTTCCCCATCACCTCATCGCCATCTTTCAGCTGTCCGATTCTGCGGATATCCAGCCGCACGGAAGAGTAAAACTTCAGCGCATTTCCACCGGTTGTAGTTTCGGGATTTCCAAACATCACCCCGATTTTTTCGCGCAACTGGTTGATAAAAATACAGCAAGTCTTTGTTTTACTGATGTTCCCGGTGAGCTTTCGCAGTGCCTGCGACATGAGCCGCGCCTGCAAACCCATTTTGGAATCACCCATTTCGCCCTCTAACTCAGCTTTTGGCGTCAATGCCGCAACTGAATCAATCACAACGATATCTACCGCTCCGGAGCGCACTAAATTATCCACAATTTCTAACGCCTGCTCGCCGTGGTCGGGTTGCGAAATGAGCAACTCATTAATATCAACCCCCAGTTTTTGAGCATAATAGGGGTCAAAAGCGTGCTCTGCATCCACAAAAGCGGCAATTCCGCCTGCTTTTTGAGCTTCGGCAATCGCATGAATGGCTAAAGTTGTTTTTCCGGAAGATTCCGGTCCGTAAATTTCAACAACGCGCCCGCGCGGATAGCCTCCCACCCCGAGCGCCACATCCAGCGCAATGGAGCCGGAAGAGATGGCAGGAACATCTTCGTCCACCCGGTCGCCTAAGCGCATAATGGAACCCTTGCCATAACTTTTTTCAATCTTATCCAAGGTCAGCTGAAGCGCTTTCAGCTTTTCCTTGTTTACCTGTGCTTTTTCTTCTTTTGTCATATCCAGTAAAAGTTTAAATGTTCAAGCTTTTAAAAATTTGATTTGTATGATCTTTTGTCTTCACTTTTTCAATCACTTCAGTGATAATTCCGTCTTCATCAATCACAAAGGTTGTACGCAGCACACCCATATATTTTCTTCCATACATACTTTTTTCACCCCATGCCCCGTAAGCTTTTAAAATCTCCTTTTCAGTATCGGCAATCAGATTGAATTTCAAATCATATTTTTCTCTGAATTCCCGATGGGAATCAACGCTGTCGGGACTAACGCCAACCACCTCATAGCCTCTGTTCAGCCACTCATCGTAATTTTCGTTCAAATTACAGGATTGCGCGGTGCAACCGGGTGTGTTGTCCTTGGGATAGAAATAGAGAATCAGCTTTTTCCCTGAAAAATCACCAAGTTTGATGCTGTTTCCATCCTGATCGATTCCTGAAAAATCGGGGGCTTTGTCTCCCGCCTTTAATTTTACCATAGTTATTTCTCAATTTTTGAGGAAATACAAATATACACTATTAAATCAGAAAAATCAGTCAACTTATTAACAGGACTTCCTGTTTTAAGTGGTGTAAATTGTGAAGCTTTGCACATTTTTTGTAAATTTACGATGTGTTAAAAAAACAGTACAAAATGAAGACTGCACAATCACAATTACAGAGCGCAAGGCTAACATGTATTGTTCTGCTTTTGTTTATCGCGCTGCTTCCTTTGCCGGCAGCAGCACAGGAAATATCGGCAGTGAAAGCCATGCGGCTGTTTGATAACGAAAATTATCCGGAAGCCGAAACAATATTTCTCGCACTTCTCCGGGAAGACACTAAGAACCCGATGTTAAATTATTATTACGGCGCTTCGCGAACCGAAAACGGCAATTTCAGCGATTCCGATCTTGAATATTTGCTTCAAGCCGGAAAAAATATTACACCTGACAGATTACATTATTATCTTGGAATCCAGTATCATGCACGCAATAACTGGGAAGAAGCCATCCGGTATTATAATCTCTTCCGGCTCAGTGTTCCTGAAACGGAGCTTCAAAAGCTTGAATTGCCAAAAAAAATTCAGCAATGTTATGACCATGTGAATCCCTATGAAAGTTTGATTCAGCAACAAAAAGCTGAGAATATCGAAGAAAGCGTTCCGCAAGCGAACATACAAATCAGTGAGCCGGAACTCTGGGAAACTGAAGTGTCAGCCGTTCCTGAACAGGAGGCAAAAATAGTTGCAGATGATACCTTTAATAATGTCTCCGATTCTGTACTGATTTTTCCCGGGCAGAATGATGATTTCAGTTTTGATGAAAAGCCCGAAGACTTACATTCTTCTGATGATTTGCAGGTTGAGCAAACCGGTTTGCCAGAACTTCCGGGACTGCCCGAAGAAGGACGAAAAACCGTTTTGCCCCCCGGTGATCCCATCGAATTCAGAATTAATGAAAACATCACTTATCTGTTTGATTCACAATTCAGGACAGAAGAAGGAAAAGAGCTGTTTGAAAAAGGAACGCTTCTCAAAAGAACGCTGAACGAAAAGATAGATGAGTTGGATCAATCCAGAAAGGCTTACAGAAACACCAACGCCCCGGATGAAAAAAAGGCGCTTGCAGAAAAAATCGTATCTCTGGAAACAGATACCTATACCATTCAGGACAGTGTGAATGCTCTGTTTGCATCGGCAAGAAGCAGGGAAAGTGAATATTGGGGAAATGCAAGTGAAACTGAGTCATACAATTTTAATCTTGAGCAAGAAAAAATAATTGCAATCATTGAATCGGAAAAGGAGGAAACCCGGCTGGAATCTCAGGAACAATACATCTCCATGGAAAATATTCCGGAGAGCTTTTTTGAAATTTATGAGCAGAAATCTGCAGCACAGGATAGCAAAAAGAACGACCAGCTGATCTATAAAATTCAGATTGGGGCATATAGTCGCGGAGTGCCGGCGCACAGGCAGCGCCTTTTCAACAAACTTTCTCTGATTCGCAAAATTGAAAACTATACCGATGAAAAAGGCGTGGTGGTTTACACCACCGGAAACCTTACCAATCTTGAAGATGCGGAAAAAATGCGCAATCAGATTAAACAGGAAGGTGTACAAGATGCGATTGTTGCACCCTATTTTAACGAAAAAAGAATACCTTTGGAGCAGGCAAAACAAATTGAAGCAGGCAAATGACATTCAGAGAAATTAAACGAAAACCGTCCCACGGGCATGAGAACGAGGTATGTGAAGAATATCTTCTCATACTTCACAATGACGATGTGCACAGTTTCGACTATGTCATTGCTTCATTGATTGAACTGTGTGAACATTCCCGCGAACAGGCGGTCCAATGCACATACATTGCTCACCATAAGGGAAGTTGCGACATTCGCAAAGGAGAATTTAAAGAATTAAAACCGATAAAAGATGCGTTCACAGAAAGGGAACTCATCACAACAATTGAATTACAGGCATGACAATTTTTGCAATCATTTTACTCATTTTGCTGGGGCTGCTCCTGCTGCTCATTGAATTTGTGATTATCCCGGGAGTTACCATAGCCGGAATCGGCGGTTTTCTTTTATTGGGAACCAGCGTTTATATGGCTTTTACGAAATACGGAGCCGGAGCAGGTTTTCTCACCCTTGCTTTTGTATTGGTTGCAGCACCTCTTTTGATTTATGTTCTGTTCAAATCGAGAATGGGAAAAAAGATGGTGCTGGATTCGCAGATTGACAGCAAAGTGGATGCAATCGACGTCCAAAAAATCAACGCCGGCGACACGGGAAAAACAATTGGCAGATTAGCGCCATCAGGCAAAGTCAGGGTGAACAACGAAGTTGTTGAAGCCCAGTCAACAGGAGGCTATATTGACCATAACACAGAAATTCGCGTTTTAAAAATACTTACAAACAAAATTATTGTAGAACCATTAAATAAATAGAAAAATGACTGAATCAGTAGGTGCTTTCGGATTGATAATCGGTATTATCGTATTGCTCATTATCATCCTTTATTTTATTCCCATCGGATTGTGGTTTTCAGCTCTGGTTTCGGGGGTGAGAATCTCATTGTTACAACTGTTTCTCATGCGTTTCCGTAAAGTTCCCCCGGGAGTGATTGTACGTGCACTCATTGAAGGGACAAAAGCCGGCGTTCCGCTGAACCGGAATGAGCTTGAAGCGCATTATCTTGCCGGCGGGCACGTTGCCAACGTGGTTCATGCCCTGGTTTCTGCCTCCAAGGCAAACATCGACTTGTCATTTAAAATGGCAACTGCCATTGACCTGGCCGGGCGTAATGTTTTTGAAGCCGTGCAGATGTCCGTTAACCCAAAAGTAATCAACACTCCGCCGGTTACTGCGGTGGCTAAAGACGGAATTCAACTCATAGCCAAAGCGCGTGTAACGGTCAGGGCAAATATCAAGCAGTTAGTTGGAGGTGCGGGCGAAGAAACCGTGCTGGCACGTGTGGGCGAAGGAATTGTTTCATCCATCGGTTCCTCGCACTCCCACAAAATCGTGCTGGAAAATCCCGATTTCATTTCACGTGTTGTTTTGGATAAAGGGCTGGATGCCGGAACTGCTTTTGAAATTCTCTCCATTGACATTGCCGACATTGACATCGGTAAAAACATTGGTGCCGGACTGCAGATGGATCAGGCTCAGGCAGACAAAAACATTGCACAGGCAAAAGCGGAAGAGCGGCGTTCAATGGCAGTCGCCATGGAACAGGAAATGAAGGCAAAAGCGCAGGAGATGCGGGCAAAAGTAATAGAAGCAGAAGCCAAAGTTCCCTTAGCCATTGCCGAAGCTTTCAAATCAGGAAATCTTGGCGTGATGGATTACATGAAATACAAAAATATCATAGCCGACACAGCTATGCGGGAATCCATTGCCGAAGATGAAAAGAAAAGTGAAAGCGAAAAAGAGTGAAAAATGTGTTAAAAAATACTTAACATGACATTTTTTAACAAATTTATAGCTCAAAATTCAAAATATGACCTTATCTTTGCAGCATAGTTTTAGTTCATAGGTTTAGGTTTGATTAGTTTTATTGGTTTAGTTAGATGAAAAGGATGGGTGTTGACCCGTCCTTTTTTTTGCATTTATTCGAACACCGGACTATCAATCGGGATATTCAATATTCATCAAGAATAAACCATGTGCAGGCGCTGAAGTACCGGCAGCACTTCTGTCCTTCATTTCGATAATTTTCCTGAAGTCGTCAGCCATAAGCTTTCCCTTTCCCACTTCAATCAAAGTTCCGGCAATTGCACGAACCATATTGCGCAAAAAACGGTCTGCCCTGATTTTGAATATTAACATCTCCCCTTCGGCAACCCATTCCGCCCGATATACTTTACAGATATTTGTTTTTACATCCGAATGTAGCCGGCTGAAACTTGTGAAATCATCGGTTTGTAAAAGAATTTCTGCTGCTTCATTCATTTTATCAATATCTAACTTTCCTGAATAGTAAAAAGCGGTATCTGTTGCAAAAGGATTTTTTATGGTGGTTATATAATAATAATATGTCCGGGAGAGTGCGCTAAAGCGTGCATGGAAATCAGCCGGAACTTCCCGGATTTTCCGGATGGCAATTTCGGAAGGCAGAAAACCGTTCAGCCTGAAAACAAGTTTTTGATAATCTTCAATTTCTCCGGAATAGTCAAAATGAAGCACAAAAAATTGAGCATGAACTCCGGCATCGGTTCTGCCTGCGCCCACAACCTGAATGTTTTCTCTCAAAATCGTTGAAAGCGCTTTTTCTACCACTTCCTGAACAGAAAGTGCGTTGGGCTGAACTTGCCAGCCATGATAATCTGAACCTTTAAAGCTTAGCTGTACAAAATAACGCGACATATCTTCCGAAATTTTTATCTCCTCAAAATTAGCATAAATTAATTCACTGAAAATCTGACAGTATTTATTTTATAAAAGTGTCAAAATGTTCTTTAAAGAACGATACAGACTGACATTAAGTCATTCAAAATAAGACATTTACTTAATTTCCGGTATTGGTATTTCATTTGCACGAATTACTCCTGCAAATAGTTGAAAATGTTTAATTAAAAAATGGAGGATTTAGTTATGTCATTAGTTAAGCGATCAGAAAGCTTCTTGCCGTCGTTTTTCGACAGGTTTTTTAACAGCGATTTAATGGACTGGAACCTCACCAATTTCTCCGGTCCGAATGCCACTTTACCGGCGGTTAACGTAAAAGAGACCGATGATGAGTACATTCTTGAAGTTGCAGCTCCGGGAATGAACAAAAAGGATTTTAAAATTAACTTCCAGAACAATGTACTGAGCATCTCGTCTGAAAGTCAGCAAGAAGAGAAAGAAGAAAAAGAGAACTACACCCGGAGAGAGTTCAGCTATCAATCTTTTCAGCGTTCATTCACCGTTCCCCACAATGATGTGGACAGCGATAAAATCAGCGCTTCATATGCCGAAGGCATACTTCATGTGAACCTGCCAAAACGGGAGGAAGTGAAACCGAAACCGGCAAGAGAAATTAAGATTTCATAATCTAAAAAAGGCTGTCATTGATGACAGCCTTTTTTGTTTTTATATCAAACTGCAATTGAATACATAAAAATAGATGTATCAGCATGTTACGGGCAATAGAGCACAGAACTCTATGAACTTATCCCCGTTTCTCGCTGATTTACGCAGATTTTTAATCTGCATTATCCGCATTGAGCATGCTCATCTGTGGTATCGGTGTTCTGTCCTTATGCTATGCTATTAACAGCCAATCCCCCTTTAATCCCCCCTGTCTGCCGTCAGGCAGGCTTTGCAAAGGGGGACAGGGACGAGCGCTGAATCAGGCTTCTCAACGTCTTGATAATTATAATCTTGAACTTGAAACATAGAACTCTGGCTCTTAACCCGAACCCCTGCCCCATCTCCATCCATTCTGAACTTTTCCATCCATCTCATCAGTGCTTGTTAATGAAAAGGCAGTTTTTAAATTCAGAAAATATCTGTTTCCCACAGACTGAATTTCTTCAAACTGCGTTTTTATCAACAGTCTTAACCTATTTTTTTGTAATTTTGCTCTTTATTTTTTAATTTAATACAAAAGCCCATGTCATTTCTTTCAGACAAAGTAATATTTGAGGGACTGACCTTTGACGATGTCCTGTTAGTGCCTTCATATTCAGAAATTTTACCCCGCGACGTTGACCTTACTTCAAGAATTACCCGCTCCATTACCATCAACACTCCGGTGGTTACTGCCGCCATGGATACGGTTACCGAATATAAAATGGCTATTGCCATTGCGCGTGAAGGAGGGATAGGGGTAATTCACAAGAACATGGATATTGAGGAACAGGCACATCAGGTCACTGCCGTGAAACGGGCTGAAAACGGAATGATTTTCGACCCTATCACCATCACGCCCGACAAAAAGGTGCACGATGCGCTTGAACTCATGGGGAAATATAAAATCGGTGGCATTCCGGTTATCGACAACGGCGGATTGCTGAAGGGAATTGTTACCAACCGCGACCTTCGCTTCGAGCGGGATATGGGCAGACCCATTCACGAAGTGATGACCAGCGAAAATCTGGTAACCACTACCGAATCCACTGATTTAGAGAGGGCTGCCGAGATTCTTCAGATTCACAAAATCGAAAAACTCCCTGTGGTTGACAAAAGCAACAGGCTCATCGGACTGGTAACTTACAAGGACATCACCAAGGCAAAAGATAAGCCTTTTGCCTGCAAGGATGAAAAAGGACGGCTCCGCGTTGCAGCCGGTATCGGCATTGCAGCCGATTCCATGGACAGGGTGGATGAACTGATTCATGCACAGGTGGATGTGCTTGTTTTAGATACGGCGCACGGACACTCAAAAGGGGTTTTGGAGATGATGAAAAAAATCAAATCCAAATATCCTGATACCGAACTGGTTGCCGGAAATATTGCTACTGCCGAAGCAGCCATTGCATTGGTTAAAGCAGGCGCCGACGCCGTTAAGGTGGGAATCGGTCCGGGGTCAATCTGTACCACGCGCGTTATTGCAGGCGTGGGAATTCCGCAGCTTTCAGCCATTTATAACGTGGCAAAAGCAATCAGAGGAAGTGACGTGCCAGTCATTGCCGACGGCGGACTTCGCTATTCCGGCGACATTGTGAAAGCTATTGCTGCCGGCGCCAATTCCATCATGGCAGGCGGGCTGTTTGCAGGCGTGGAAGAATCGCCCGGCGAAACCATTATATATCAGGGAAGAAAATTCAAGGCATATCGCGGAATGGGCTCCATTGAAGCAATGCAGAAAGGCTCCAAAGACCGTTATTTTCAGGACATTGAGGAAGACATCAAGAAGCTTGTGCCCGAAGGAATTGCTGCACGGGTACCCTATAAAGGAACTCTTTATGAAGTGCTCTACCAGCTTATCGGCGGTCTGCGTGCCGGCATGGGATATTGCGGTGCAAAAAATATTGCAGAGCTGCAAAAAGCACAATTCACCAAAGTTACCGCTGCCGGAGTGCGCGAAAGCCATCCGCACGACGTAACCATCACCCGTGAAGCGCCAAACTACAGCAGTCAGTAAGAAACAGCGGAATGAAGATCCTTATTTCCATATTTTGCCTGATTTTGGCTTTTGAAACTGTCGGGCTGCAGGCTCAAAACGACAAACCACTTGTTACCATTGCAGATCAAAAAATTTCAAAAGCTGAATTTGAGCAGATTTACAAAAAGAACAACGAAAACCTTCAGGAGAATATCGAAATAAAAACACCGGAAGAGTACCTGTCGCTGTTCATCGACTTCAAGCTTAAAGTGATTGAAGCAATGCGCCTGAAAATGGATACGGCTCAGGCTTTCCGGGATGAACTGGCTGGTTATCGACAGGAGCTTGCAGCGCCCTATCTGACCGATATTCAGTATGACGAAAATTTAGTTCAGGAACTGTATCAACGACTGAAAACCGAGGTCAATGCAAGTCACATTCTTTTTGCGCTCCCTGAAAATGCAACCCAAATTGAAGATGATGAAATTCTGAAAAAAGCGCTAAAAATCAGGGAAGAGATTCTGGCAGGCAAAGATTTTAATGAAGCAGCCCACGAGTACAGTGACGATCCATCGGCAAAGCAAAATCGCGGAAACTTAGGCTATTTCTCCGGTTTCCAAATGGTTGCTCCGTTTGAAAATGCAGCTTTCGCTCTGTCGCCCGGCGAAGTTTCACAACCTGTGAAATCTTCATTTGGCTACCATCTCATTCAAGTTCAAGATGTTCGGGAAAATCGTGGAGAGATTAAGGTGGCGCACATCATGAAAATGTTTCCGCCGGATATTTCCAAAATTGACAAAGCGCGGCTCAACGACGAAATACACTCAATTTACAGCAAAATAAAGCACGGCGCTGATTTTGCCGAACTGGCAAAAGAGTTTTCAGACGACAAACAATCGGCAATGCAGGGAGGCGAAATGCCCTGGTTCTCCTCCGGACGAATGATTGCGGAATTTTCTGAACCGGCATTCAGGCTGAAAAATATAGGCGATGTTTCCATGCCGATTGAAACTGCCTACGGTTATCACATCATCAAAAAAATTGACTACCGACCTGTACCCGAGTTTGATAAGCTAAAAAAGGAGATTGAAAACCGCATTAAACAAGACCCTGAGCGAAACAAAAGTTCACAGAAAGTTTTCATCGAAAAGCTGAAAAAAGAGTATGATTTTCTTGAAAATTCGGAAAATCTGAAAAAAATTGGTGATACCGAAATCAATGGCGAAAACGGAGAGAATCCGGTACTTTTTTCATTGGACGGGAAAGATTACAATTTGGCAACTTTTGACCTGTATTTGCAAAAAAATAAGATTACGACCGGTCGTTATTCAACATATTATGAAGAGTGGCAAAACAGTGAAATAATTGCTTTTGAAGATTCCCGGATAGAGCAAAAACATCCCGAATTTCGGTATCTGATGCAGGAATATCATGACGGATTGTTGCTGTTCAGCATTATGGAAGAGAAAATCTGGAATTTTGCATCACAGGACAGCGCCGGACTGGAAAAATTCTACAAAGAGTACAAAGATAAATTCAGCTGGGACGAGCGTTTCCGTGGGTATGTCATTACTTGCAACGATAAGGAAACCCGGGAAGAAGCTGAAAAAATCAGCGATGAAGGCGTTTTGCCGTCTGAGATTGCAGATGCGCTGGAAGTAGATGCGAAAATTTTTGAAATCTCCGAAGGAACATGGGAAAAAGGCGTCAATCCGGCTGTGGATTACTACATCTGGAACGGCGAAATTCAGCCTGGTTTTAATCCCGAACTGACTTTTGTCAGCGGGGATATAATTCCACCGGAAACCAAAACATTAGACGAAGCGCGTGGGCTATACATTTCTGAATATCAGAACATTCTGGAACAGAACTGGCTGAAGGAGCTGAGAAAAAAGTATAAAATAAAAGTCAATAAAAAGGAGTTGAAAAAGGTGGAAAATGCGGAAGCAATTCATTAAATATCTGCTGATTCTTTTTGCATTGGGCTATGTTGCAGCCTGCGAACCGGAAGAGAGAGACGGCGACAAAATTGTTGCCGAAGTGGGCATGAAAAAGCTCTACCTTTCCGAGGTGAACGCAGTCATTCCAAACAATACGGAACAACAGGACAGTTCAGCGTTAGCTGATGATTACGTTCAAAAATGGATACAACAGAAGCTCCTGTTGAAAAAGGCAGAGGATAACCTTTCGTCGGAGTTGAAAAATGTTACCCGCGAGTTGGAGGAGTATCGCAACTCACTGATTATTTTCAGATATAAAAACGAACTGATGGCGCAAAGGATGGATACCACCGTCAGCAGCGAACAAATCAGAAATTATTACCTGCAAAATACGGATAATTTCAGGCTGAATAAAAATATTATTAAGGGAATTTACCTGAAAATTCCGGCGGAGCTGGCAAATCCCGATTTTCTGAAAGAATTTGCAGGAAATCTTTCTGCGCATGAAGCCACTGAAATCCGGGACTACTGTATTCAGTATGCCAAAAGTTACGGAATTTACACCGATAATTGGATTGAATTAGATGCGGCGCTACAAAATATTCCGGTTTCAATTGAAAATCCCGAGCAGTTCCTGAAACATAATCAATTCGTTGAATATGCCGACTCCAGCGACTTTTATCTGCTTGCCGTGCATGATTATATGATCAAAAATGAACAGGCGCCCGTTGAATATGTGCAGGAAAGTATTAAAAGCTTAATTTTGAACCGCAGAAAAATTGATTTCCTCAGGGAAACAGATGAAATGATATACCGGGAAGGGGTGAATAAGAACAGTTTTAAAATTTATAACATAGAGAGAAATGAAAGGGAATAAAATATTCAAATCCGCAGTTTTTGTTTTGATGTCGGTTTTTATGGTGTTTTCCGTTGCCGCACAGGACAGAGTGGTCGATCAGATTGTTGCCATTGTGGGCGGAAATATTGTCTTGAAATCAGACATTGAAAAGATGTTTATGGATCAACAGGCTCAGGGCATCACCTCTGACGGAGACATGAAATGCGAAATTCTGGAAAACTTTCTCATCGATAAGCTTCTGATTGCCGAGGCAGAATTGGACACGCTGATAGACGTTACGGACAGCGAAGTGAACCAGCAGATGGAAGGGCAGTTGCAAATGTACATTGCACACTTCGGCTCGGAAAGGGCGGTGGAAAGTTTCTTTAAAAAACCTATTGCCGACATCCGTTCGGAGATGAGGCAGGTTGTGCGGGATCAGCTGTTGAGCATGAAGATGCGGAATAAAATTATTCAGGACGTAACGGTTACCCCATCGGAAATCCGGCAGTTTTTCCGCAGTATGCCGGCTGATGAAGTTCCGAATATTCCCACTCAGTATGAGTATGCGCAGATTACGGTGCGCCCTGCCGTTTCGCTGGAGGAGGAAAATCGCGTGAAAGCCGAGCTGCGCGATATTAAGCGGCGCATTGAGGAGGGCGCAAGTTTTGCCGCAATGGCAGTGCTCTATTCGGAAGGTCCTTCGGCAGGAAACGGCGGCGAAATCGGATTTTTGGGGCGTGCCCAGCTTGACCCGGAGTATGCAACTGCGGCATTTAACCTGAAAAAAGACAAAATTTCCAATGTCGTAAAAAGTGAATTTGGCTACCATATCATTCAGCTTATCGACAGGAGGGCAGACAAAGTCAACACCCGCCATATTCTGATGACCCCGAAAGTTACCATTGAGGCAAAAGAGGAAGCGGTTGACCGGTTGGATAGTCTTGCCAACATCATCCGCCGTGAAGAACTCTCCTTTGCACACGGTGCAGCCATGTTTTCTTCCGACAAAAACACGCGCAACAACGGCGGAGTGGTTATTAATCCCAACACTATGTCTTCAAAGTTTACCATTGAAGAATTAGACGGAAACATCAGCAAAGTGCTGTCGGGTTTACGGATCGGCGAAATTTCCGATCCTTTTGAATCAATTGATGAAGAGAGTCGGCAGTCCGTTTTCAAAGTTGTAAGACTGATAAACAAGACCGAATCACACAGAGCAAATCTGCAAAATGACTATCAGTATCTTTCCGATATGTTCTTAGACAAAAAACAGGAAGAAACCATGGAAAAATGGATTGCACAAAGACAGTCGCAAACATATATAAGGATTGATGCCACCTATGCCAACTGCAATTTTGAATTTGCAAACTGGCAGAAGTAAAAAGGCATAAATCACTACAAATAACAGAAAAGAAAAAATAGATGAATTTTAAAAATGATGTGGAGGCGCTGGATGCCCTACGAAATAAGTTCGGGCTACTGACCAATGAGATTTCAAAAGTGATATACGGACAGGATGACATTGTTGCTCAGGTGCTTATATCTCTTTTTAGTCGCGGACACGTACTGCTTATCGGCGTGCCGGGGCTTGCCAAAACGCTTCTGGTTACCACCATTGCCAAAATTTTAGGATTAAAATACAGCCGCATTCAGTTTACCCCCGACCTGATGCCTTCCGATATTATCGGAACAGAGATTTTAGACAAGGAGCGCCAGTTCAAGTTTGTTAACGGGCCCCTTTTTGCAAACATTGTGCTTGCAGACGAAATCAACCGGACTCCGCCAAAAACACAGGCTGCACTATTAGAAGCAATGCAGGAGCAAGCGGTTACGGCAGCCGGACAGCGACTTGAGTTAGACAGTCCGTTTTTTGTTCTGGCAACCCAGAACCCCATTGAGCAGGAGGGAACCTATCCCCTGCCCGAGGCACAGTTAGACCGGTTCATGTTTTCGGTATGGCTTGATTATCCTAAGTTTGAAGATGAAATTACCATTGTGAAAAATACCACATCTTCCATGCAGTTTGATCTGCAGCCGGTGATTACACGGGAGGAGATTATCTATTTTCAGAAAATTATCCGCAAAATCCCGATTAACGACAATGTTTTAAACTATGCCGTTACGCTTGCCGCGAAAACCCGTCCCGGAAATGAGCTGGCAGCTCCTGTTTCGGAGCAGTATCTGAAATGGGGCGCCGGACCGCGCGCTTCGCAGTATTTAGTGATTGGCGCTAAAACACATGCAGCGCTCCACGGAAAATATTCGCCGGATATCGATGATGTGAAAGCAGTTGCGCAATCCATTCTGCGCCACCGGATTATCAAAAACTACAAGGGGGAAGCAGAAAACATTTCAGTAGAAGATATCATTGAAAAACTGCTGTAACAGTTTTCCCATTCATTATCAGTAATTTTCACAAACCGGTTCAAAATTTAAAACAGGCGGACGAACGTGAAACTGCACACTCAGGTAGATAAAAAAGCATTTCCCGCGTGGCGGGTTTTGTTTGAAAGAAAATTTCAGACAAAATATCTTGTGCAATCAGGTAGTTTTATGTTATTGATGTTCGTTTCGCTTATCGCTTTTTCGCAGGAAAAAAAACGGGTGGATATTGAACAGGCAGATTTTCTGGAATCCAATGAAAAGATAGCTGAAAACGCCCAGCGCCTTGTGGGAAACGTGCGCATCCGGCATGAAGATATTCTGATGTGGTGCGACAGCGCCTACACCTACACCGGAACAAACCGGGTTGATGCTTTCGGAAATGTGCATATCAATCAGGCTGATACGGTGGACCTTTATGCAAGAAAAGTCTATTACAATGGCGATAACAGCGAAGCGCGCGCCTATCATAATGTGAGACTGATTAACAATAACACCACACTTTTTACCGACACGCTCTATTATGATATGGAGGCAAACATCGGCTATTATGATAATCACGGGAAAATTGTTGACAGTACCAATACGCTGACCAGCGTAGTCGGAAAATATTTTGTTGAGACTAATCTTGTTCATTTTTACAAAGAGGTGGAGGGGCACAGCGAAAAATATACGCTGACCAGCGACACATTGCAGTACAACACCAAAACCGGGCGGATTTTCATTGAAGGACCAACAACCATCCGCGATTCCCTAAACACGCTTTATGCAGAAAAAGGGTGGTATGACACCGAAACCGGCGAAGCCGAACTGCTGAAAAATCCTGTTGTTTACAACGAGACCCAGCAACTAACAGCAAATTACATAAAATACAACGAAACTGACGGAAACGGCAGGGCGTTGGGCAGCGTCAAAATCGAAGATTTTGAGAATAAGCTCATTATAACCGGCAACACTTCCGACTACAGCGAAAAGTTGGAAACTGCCACCGTTACCGACTCGGCGCTTTTCATCATGTATTCGGAAAAAGATACACTGTTCCTCCATGCCGACACCCTGAAAACCGTCCCCGACATTGTTGAAGACGAAAAAATCATCATGGCTTTTTACGGAACGCGCTTTTTTCGCTCCGATATTCAGGGGATTTGCGACTCACTGGTCTATTTTACAAAAGATTCACTGGTTCAGCTGTTCAAAAATCCGGTAATTTGGTCAGATACTCACCAGCTTACGGCAGACCACATTGAAATGCAGCAACATACCGATTCGCCTGATGAACTGCATCTTAGAAACAACAGTTTCATCATTTCCAAACTTGACTCGGGACGATTCGACCAGATCAAAGGGAAAGATATGACCGGATTAGTGGTTCAGAATGAACTGGACAGAATTGATGTGAACGGAAGCGGACAAATGCTCTACTATGCCCGCGAAGAGGAGGATATAATCGGTCTGAACCGGGTGGAAAGCAGTAAAATTACTATTCGTTTCCGGGAGGGAAAGGTTTTCAGAATTGCGTTTTATCAGTCGCCCGAAGGAGTGCTTAAACCGCTGTTTGAGCTAACCGAAGAGGAGAAAACCCTTGGTGGGTTTGAGTGGAAGATCCATCTGCGCCCGCTTTCAAAATATGATGTTTTTGAAAGAACCGAAGAAATCCCGGTTCCACCAGAAGAATTAGAAACCGAAAAGGAAGTGGAAATTGCTCCTGCCGGAAAAATAGAGTAAGAGACTAAAATCAAATATCGTAATTGAAATTTCTCAGATGGTGTCCCATCTTATCACGCTTTGTTTTCAGGTATTTTTTGTTGAATCTGTTGGGCTGAATCTCTATGGGAATAATTTCAGATACTTCAAGTCCGAATCCTTCAAGACCAACCCTTTTTACTGGATTATTGGTAAGCAACCGCATTTTTGTAACACCCAGATTCCGTAAAATCTGAGCGCCTACACCATAGTCGCGCTCATCCGCCTTAAATCCCAAATGGAGATTGGCATCAACCGTATCATATCCCTGATCCTGAAGCCTGTATGCGGCAATTTTATTGAGCAGCCCGATTCCCCTGCCCTCCTGCATCATGTAAACAATCACTCCTTTGCCGGCTTTTTCAATCATCTCCATGGATTTGTGAAGCTGAACGCCGCATTCACAGCGATAGGAGCCAAAAATATCACCGGTCATGCAGGAAGAGTGGACACGTACCAGAACAGGTTCATTAACCTCCCATTCACCTTTAATCAGCGCCACATGTTCTGCATTATTTGACTTCTGGCGGAACGGCACAATCCTGAACTCACCAAACTGCGTTGGCAAAACAACCTCCTCACCGCGCTCAATAAGGCTTTCGCTCTGAAAGCGAAAAGATATTAAATCCTTGATGGAGATAATTTTCAGGTTAAATTTTTCAGCCATTTTGATCAGCTCCGGCAGCCGCGCCATGGTACCGTCTTCGTTCATAATTTCCACCAGCACTCCTGCGGGACTAAGTCCTGCGAGCCTTGCAAGATCAACCGCTGCTTCGGTGTGCCCACTTCTGCGAAGCACGCCGCGATTTTTCGCCTTTAGCGGAAAAATATGCCCGGGGCGTCCTAACTCTTCCGGTTTGGTTCTGGGATCAACTAACATTTTTACGGTAATTGCCCGATCGCTGGCAGAAATTCCTGTTGAAATATCGGGGTGCAACCCATCAACCGACACGGTAAACTGCGTCTCATGGTAAGATGTATTTTCTCCAACCATCATTTCAAGATTGAGCTCTTCGCACCGTTTTTCGGTCAGGGGAACACAAATCAGCCCTCTGCCGTGGATTGCCATAAAGTTTATTTTTTCCGGAGTAATGAGCTCAGCTGCTGTAATAAAATCACCTTCATTTTCGCGGTCTTCATCGTCAACAACAATCACTAACTCTCCTCTTCTGACAGCTGCTATAGCTTCCGGTATCGTATGTAATTTTATATCAGCCATGTCGCTTTCATTAAATCTGAACAAAATTACAACAATTAATTGAGAATAGAATTTATTCTGCATCCCGGGCAGATGAACCGGGAATATCTTTTCAATTTCTTTAAGCTCATGCTGCCCTTTTGGATTTTTCCCAGCTTGCAGGCTGTTTTCCTCTGAAAAACCGAAAAATTCCACAAATTGCGGCGTAATGAATAGAGACAAAATAGTAGGGAACAAACAGCGCCTTAAACCGCAGTTTGCGGTTTCCCAAAATCCAGCCGACAACGGCAAGAAAGTAGCAAATCAGCTGGAAAACAAAAAAACCGAAATAGAAACCGTGAACTTCTCCCGGATTTAGAAGGATCGCGGCATTAACGAACAGCAGCAGAAAAAGAGATACCGGAGCCAGCGTCCAGCGGAGCACTTTGTGAGAAACATACTGCCAGGTCAGAACGCCATATTTGAACGGATTCAAAAGATTTTTCAACCGAAAAAGGGTTTGAATGCCGCCGGCGGCAATGCGTATTTTGCGTTTCATCTCCTCTTTCACGTTCAGCGAAGCAGTCTCCTCTGCATAAGCATTCGGGGTATATGCTATTTTATAACCTTTTTTGGCAATGCGAAGCGAAATGATGAAATCGTCTAAAACAGTATCGTTTTCCACCTCCTCAAACAGCTCTCTACGGATGGCAAAAAGCTCACCCACTGCCCCAACTGCCGAATTCAGTTCGGCATCCATTCTTTTGATCCAAGACTCATATTTCCAGTAAAGTCCTTCACCAGCGCCGGCTGCCGCATCAGCCTCCTTTTCCACAATCCGCTTTTCTCCGGCTACACATCCCGTTTCTGGTAGGCTGAAACACGCCACAATTTCTCGAATGGCTTCCCGGTTCAGCCGTGTGTTGGTATCGGAAAAAATGACGATGGGCGCTTTCACAAACTGGATTCCCCTGTTCATGGCGTGCATTTTTCCACGCCGTGCAGGTTCGTGATACACTTCAATTCCTTCATATTCCCGCAGTAAATCGGGAGTTCCGTCATCAGAGCCGTCAGTTATCCAGATGTACTGAGTTTTTTCGTGCGGATAATCCAATTGGAGAGTGTTTTCAACTTTTTGCCTCACATAGTCTTTCTCATTGTAGGCAGTTACAAAAAAACAAACTTCGGGTTCGAAAGCGGTATCCTTCTCTTTTTTAGTTTTGGGAAAAAACTTCCGGAAGGCAAGAGCCGCATAGAGTATCAGCGGATAACCGACATAAGTATAGACAATTACGATGAAACATATCCAGAAAAGAAGTATCCAAATCATTCAGTATATTTTTGATAAAAATTGATAAGCTCATTGGCGATTGCCAAGTTATCAAATTTTTCCTGAATATACTCAATTGCATTGCGGCTAATGTTGTGAAACAGCTCTTCGTCTGTTATCAGCCGGGAAACCTCGTTCAAAAACTCTTTTTCATTTTCGGCAATCAAAATGTTACCGCCGGATTGAGTTGAAATTCCTTCTGTTCCGATTGGTGTGGAAACAATGGGTTTTCCCAATGCCATTCCTTCAATGATTTTAATACGCATACCGCTTCCCGAAAAGAGCGGAACTACCATTATCGATTTGGAATTCATAAACTGGTATGCATCGTCAACTTCGCCTTCATACACAATGTTTGGGGCATTGAAGCGCCTGAGCAGCCATTCGGGGGCTTTTCTTCCTGCAACGTAAAATTTCAGCTCGGGGAATTCTTCGTGAATTTTGGGCCAGCACTTGTCGATAAACCAGATTAAACCCTCCTGATTTGGCGCCCACTCAAGGGAACCGATATGAAAGAGGGAAGGGTGTTCCAGGTTTTTGGAATGCGGAATAAGTTGTGTGGAATCTATTCCTGTTGGCGAAGCGTGAGACGGTTTTGTATTTCCCAACCTGTCCAATATGATTCCGTCTCGCTCCGTTATGGGTACAAGCAGATCATATTTATCCATGCAGTTCTTCTCAAACTTTTTAATCCGTTTGGATAAAATTCTCAGATAAATCTTTTTCAATCCTGATGAGAGCGCTGCTGTCCGTTCCCAGATTTCATGCTCAATGTTATGCGAACGGTAAACAATTTTCGCTTTTGAGTATTTTCTGATTATCGGAATATAAGGGCAGATATAGAGACCTTCGAGCTGAATAACATCAAATTTTTTCTTTTTCAGCAGCTTAATCAGCTCCTGCTCAAAAGGTTTGGAGATAAAGCGGACAGCATTGTAAGGTTTGTCGGAAAAGAGCAGGTTCATCATCGCCGGCAAAAACGAAATGGGCGCCGGCACATCAACCAGCACAAAATCTGCCAGGTCTCTTACGGATTCAGGGATTTCTTCCGGGTCGGTATGATGTTTTATGGTATTCATAGCCATCACGGTTACCTTGTTTCCCAGCAGTGAAAAACCACGCGTGAGGTTCATGCAGGCAATAGATCCGCCGTCCTTGGCAGGATAAGGAACCTTATTTGTAATCTGCAATATCTTCATCTCTTTTTCTTTAAAATTTTTCTGAGATTTTTAATTCCCAGCTTCTCAATCAACTTTGTGTATGTTTCGGCGCTCATCAGCGCTGCATCTGTGGCAGCCTTATAGGTCAGCCAGATACCTACCGGGAAAAAAATAAAAGTGGAAAACCACATTCCCGCAAACATATCCCACACATCTTCGCGGGCAGATTTTTCTCCGGTCATAGAGACCATATAATAAAGAATAAACAGCAGGATAGAGACAACAACCGGCATTCCCAATCCGCCTTTGCGGATAATTGCCCCCAATGGTGCGCCAATAAAGAAAAAAATCAAAACAGCAAGGGAAAGGGTGTATTTTCGCTCCAGTTCCATGGAGTATTTGTTAATGTATTTTTTTCGGCTATACAACTCGTTGTCATACATATTAAGGGTCTGCATATTGTTTCTTGCTTCCGAAATTGCCGATTGTGCAATTTCAGCTTTTACCCATTTATCCTGTCTTTCAAAATAGGAATCGTAATTAAAAACAGAGTCAGGCTCAATATCCAATGTTCTCAGAATGGAGTCGTTTTCTGAAGTGAGGGCATGAATTTTTCGGGTGACCGGCGAATTTATCCGGATTTCCATCATATAATTGCGAAGTCTCCGGTAATAATCAGTACCCAATGAGTCTTCCATAAACCGAAGCTCCTTGATATTCAGCATTCTGAAAGTATTTCTGAAAATATTTTCGTCGCTCCGGTTAAAGTCGAAACCGCGCACTTTTGCACGAATAATCTGCTCTTTAAAATTATCGCGCCGGAACGGGTAGGTCTCCTGACCTCTGCGCTGCCCCTGCGCTGCCTGCTCCGAATAATTGACGCCGTCATAGAGAGTCAACACCATATATTTCTTATCTTCGGTGATGCGCAGGAACCCGGAATCGGCAACGGTTACGCTCTCATTCATCCGGTTGTTGGTGTGGTCATAAATCAGCAGGTCATAAAGCACATTTGTTTTTTTATTCTTGTTGCCTACCCGAATGCTGTATCCGTCAATTTCATTGGTGAAAACTCCTTCCTGGAGCACCAGCTCGGGACGCTGTTGTTTTACGCTCCAGAGCAGTGTGGTAAACCGTAAATTGGTGTGCGGAAGCACAAAATTTGCAAAATAGAAAGCGGTGAATGTAACAAGCAGTGCAATCACAAAAAGTGGTTTCATCATCTGATAAAGGGAAATGCCGGAAGATTTTATAGCCACAAGTTCATAATTTTCGCCAAACGAGCCAAACGTCATAATGGATGCCAGAAGCATGGCTAACGGGAATGCATAGGGAAGCAAACCAAAAGCAGCATAGAACAGCATTTCGGCTAAAACCTTAACATCAAGCCCTTTCCCAACAAGGTCATCCACATATTTCCAGAGAAACTGCATGAGCAGTACAAAGACCACAATGAAAAAGGTCATGAAAAATGGTCCCAAAAACGACTTGATTATATATCCGTATAATTTCTTCATGGATAATGAAAAATTCCCTGATGAACCTAAAGCAAAATTAGATTAATTAATGGTTTCTAATGGCTGAATAAAGTATTGAATGCCAAATGGAACTCCAATCTTAGCATTAAGTAAACAAACCGGCAGTAGCTCCGAAAAAAATTCAGGAACCGAGAATATGCTTTAAATCTGCAATTTGGGCATTCCACAACTCTTCCGTCTCCTGTGTTTCATCTTCTTCGCAATGATCTGTAACAATCAGGGATACATCACCGGTGAGCTCAACCTGTGAAATTCTAAACTCGAAATAGGATTCCGGCTCATCCACCCAGTTAAACCTTACCATTCGGTTTTCTTTGCGCTGGGTCATTTCGGCAGTTTGTTCAGAGCCTTCCCATACAAAAGTGTATTGCTTGCCCAAAACACGCACATCTTCGGCAAACCACTCTGCCAGACCGGAAGCGGTGCTCAGCCTGTTGAACAAAACTTTTGGCGAGCATTTAATCAGGTATTCAAATTGTACTTTAACCATATCTTATTATATCAGACACCTGCAATATAGTTATTCTAAAAGAAAGAAACAACTACAAAAGCTACAGCAGTTTTATTTTTAAAACCCGATTTTTAGGAGAAAAAAGTTTTTGGGAAAAAATAAATACTATATTTGCACCTCAATTTTCGGGGCTTGTCTTTCTTTTGATCGATTGAAACAACTGCCCGGATTTTTATAAAGTTCTGAAAATAACATGTTTGGCGAGGTAGCTCAGCTGGTTAGAGCGCGTGATTCATAATCACGAGGTCGGGAGTTCAAGTCTCCCTCTCGCTACAAAGGCTGCCGGTTGGCAGCCTTTTTTATTTTATCGGAGGTGGTGTTTTTTGTCGGATAATTTTAATAATACATAGAAGGGCGAATTTGTGAATGTGTAATAAAATATTTTCATATTGAATTCCTGACGGAGTTCCGGTGTACCGGGTTTCGTTACCCCGGATTGCGCCTGCGCTTATCCGGGGTTATCAATATTTTACTCCTACGGAGTTGGAAGGAAGAGCCTCCCCCCTGTCTGCCTGTTTAGCTCGGGGTCAGTGTCGGCAGACCTGCCTGTCCCGACCAGTTCGGGGACAGCGTAAAAAGTTCAACAGCAAATCTCCCTGGCTCATCCCCTCCCTCTATGGTTGGGGAAAAGGGATGGCAGAGCAGGTAGTTTATAACCTGCCCTTTCAGGGCGAAACGTCAACCACATCAATAACCCAAGGCGTTGCCGTTGGGCTGAAATAAACCGGGCTTTCAGCCCGAGGATTCAGAAAGTAAGGCATAACACAGACATTCAGATTAACGTAAAACAAAAAACGCCCTGAAAGGGCAAATCAATTCAGCCCAATGGCAACGCCTTGGGCGCCAAAGAGAAAAAGAAAATTACGCCCTGAAAGGGCAGGTTAAAAGTCTAAGAATCCGTCAGTTTAAAAAAAATTTATCTTTGTATTCTGACAAGCGTAAGCAAATAATTTTATGAAACATTATTTTGATGCATAAAAGATTGGTCAAATATTTTATACTATTTACAATACTCCTCTGTAGCAAAAAGATTTACGCATCAGATACAGCAACTGCAAGCCCTGAAAAGATCGACAGTCTGCTTGATTTATGTTTCGATTTTATGGCAAAAGTTGATACCGAATCAACTCTCAAACATGCTTTTCAGGCATTGGAAGTGAGCAAATCCATCAATAATCATTTAGGAGCCATACGTTCCTATTATGTTATCGGGCAGGCTCTGATTCATAACGGAAATTATGAGGAGTCGCTGAAATATCTCACCCTTGGGGAGCAGGTAAAAAATGCCAAAAGCTTTCCTTTATATCTGTGTCAGATTTTTAAGGTTAAAGGGCAGATTTACTTCTATCTCGGAATGCACAAACAATCGGTTAACCAATTTTTGAAAGCTCTTTTTTATACCGACAAAATTGATGAATCCCAAAACCGGGCTTATCTGGCAAGCCAGATTTACATAAGTCTGGGTGTTATTCACGAAACCCATAAAAATTACGATTCAGCCTTTTACTATCTGGAAAAAAGCCGCGAACTGCTGGAAGATGAAGATGAAGCATTTGTACACACAAATTTAGTGAACACCTACAGTATGCTGGGATCTTACCATATTAATCAAAACAAGCTGACAGTTGCCGAAGATTACCTGAACCGGGCTTTAAAACTGACCGAAAAATATAATTTCCTTTACACTTCGCGCACCTACATGCATTTAGGCGATCTGGAAGTAAAAAGAGACTCTGCCAAATCCGCATTAAAATACTATTCCAAAGCACTGGAAAATTTGAAATCCACAAACCTGATAGGTGAGTTCCCGTTAGTTTATGAACGAATTTCCACCGTTTTTAGAGACATGGAAATCCCGGATTCCGCAAAAGTATATAAAGAGAAGCAGGTACTTGTGGAGAATGAATTAGCGAAGGAAAAAGTGAACACTGCCGGACATGCATTGCAAATTCTGGTAGATGAAGAAAAAAGGATTAGTTCGGCAAAATCAAAAAACCTGTTGTTTTATATTGCTTCTGTCAGTGTCCTTCTTTTTCTCATTGGCATGTGGGTAAGGTTCAGGAGACTTAAAAAGTATAAAAAGGTTATCCGGCAAAAAGAAGAGGAAGCGCTGACTCTAAAACAAAAGTTAAGCAGCTCTTCCGCCAATATTCTGGAATTAGCAAAGTCCAACATTCCCGATTTTATTACAAAATTCAAGGAGGTTTATCCTGTCTTTTCAAAAAATCTCAATACAGAACATCCTAATTTGACCCCTGCGGAATTTGAACTTTGTGCAATGACATTTTTAAATATCCCTACCAAAAAAATTGCCCAGTACACCTTCATTGAATACCGCTCTGTTCAAACAAAGAGAAGCAGACTACGCAAGAAAATCAATCTTCCCGCCGAAGCCAACTTGCACAACTACTTAAAATCCTTTGACGAGGTGTCAATAACACGTTTATGAAGCTCTCTTTTATATGATGCAGTAAATTTATTGTTAACTCGCTTTTTACCGAAAACTCCCTGATGACCACAACATTATCATAATTGTAGTATGTTTGATGTATCTGCATTAATATACAGAGCAAACAATTTGAGATATTTTTACCCGATTATCAAAAGTCAATGATTTTTAAATAAAATTAAAAATTTTTCTAAATACAATTGTCATCAATATGAAAAGTAAATTTACAAAAATCCCTTTTGTTTTACTGCTTTTCCTTAGTGCAGGTTTTTATGCATCTGCACAGAAGGCAGCCGTAAAAACAAATCTTTTGTACGGAGCCACCGCTACTCCAAATCTTCAATTTGAACTTGGATTGGGCGAGAAAAGTACCCTTGAGCTTGGAGCCGGCATGAACTGGTTCACTTTCAGCGACAACCGAAAATTCAAGCACATTCTGCTTCAGCCTGAATACCGCTACTGGTTTTGCGAAACCTTCAACGGCAGTTTTCTTGGCATTCACGCACACGGCGCACAGTTCAACGTTGGCGGGTGGGATATACCCATTGGCAGGCTGAGCGCTTTCAAAGATCACCGCTATCAGGGGTATCTCTACGGCGCCGGCATCAGCTACGGCTACCAGTGGGTGCTCAGCCCGCGCTGGAACTTTGAAGCAAGCCTTGGCGGCGGTTTCGCACGAATTCACTTCGATGAATATCCCTGCGTAACCTGCGGCACCTGGATCGGAGACGGTGTTTACAACTACTGGGGAATCACTAAAGCATCCCTCTCATTGGTATATTTCTTAAAATAAAAGCGATGAAGATGAAAAAATATATACTTATTACCATACTGTTTATTTTATTCGGCTTTTTTGTAAAGCCCGTTTCAGCACAAAATGAAACCCGGAAAATAAAAATTGAATCTCCCGAGATCGCCAGGCAAAACGAGCGTTTGTCGATTGCTTTCGACATGATTCTCAACGATGTGAATCTCCAGCGGAATAATTTGCTGATTGTTACCCCGGTGCTGCGTTCCAACAGCTCAGCCGACAGCTTGGAGCTTGCTCCGGTTGCCATTCCCGGGAAAACCCGCGAAAAGGTTATCCGCAGAAACAACAAATTCGGAAACCCGTCGGAAGTGCCTGCCAACGTGCAGACAATTATAGAAAGAAAAAACAACACGCCGCAGCATCTTCGCTACAGCGCATCACCTGCTTACAGCCCGTGGATGCAGAATGCATCTCTTGCACTGCGCCCCGAGATGACGGGATGCGCCGGATGCAAAAGCGATGAACAGGAAAATGAACTGTTAGCAATTGCACGGATTTTAACCGAAGTGGAGATTTATAATCCATCTTTCAAGCTGACCTACATCGTTCCCGAAGTGGAGCCGGTGAAGTCGCGGAGCGACAGCCACTCGGCAACCTTCAACTTTGTGGTTGACCGCTATGAGTTGGTGCGCTCCTACAAGGACAACGCCTCACGACTTAACGAAGTGGACAGAATCATCGGAGAGATTCAGGGCAACAACGATATAAACATCACCGAATTTAAAATATCGGGATTTGCCTCCCCCGAGGGAAGATCATCCCACAACCAGATGTTGGCTGAAAACCGCGCCAAAGCGTTTGCCGACTATTTAGTAACAAAATTTGACATTCCGCGCGACCTTTTTGTGGTTGAGAGCTACGGAAGCGACTGGGACGGATTGCGCAATGCAGTTGTTTCATCATCCCTGTCGGAAAAAGATGCAATTCTGCGCATTATTGACGGCGAATCAGACCCTGACAAGCGGGATGCCTCATTGCGCAACCTCTCTTCAGGCAGCACTTTCCAAACACTGCTGAAGGAGTACTATCCCGCACTTCGCCGCACCGACTACTCCATCGCTTATGTGGTGCGCTCGTTTGATGTGGAAGAGGCTAAGAAAATAATCAAAACCAACCCAAAGATGCTCAGCCTCAATGAGATGTATTTGGTTGCCGAGAGCTATCCCGAAGAGAGCAAGGAGTTTAAGGAGATTTTTGACATTGCCGCAAAAATCTATCCCGACAATGAAATTGCAGTACTCAACTCCGCCGCTGCCGAAATTCAGGCAGGAAATTACGATGCCGCCATCAGCAAAATGGAAAACTCACCTTCAAAGGAGAAGATGCTGAACAATCTGGCATTAGCCTATTTCAGAAAGGGAGATGTGGAGACGGCACAAAAATACTTTTCACAGGCAGCTCAGGCAGGCGATGCCGATGCACGGTTCAACTTGGAAGAGTTAGAGAAACATCTGAAAAGCAAAGAGTAACCGGGGATTTTTCCGGATGAAAATTTAAAATTTCAACCAACAGAAAATTCTTTTACGCAGAATAATATAAGAGTATAAAAATTTTCAAAAAGAGTATATGATGAAAATAAAAAATAAGATATGGCTGACGCTGTTCACTCTTGGAGCAATCCTCTGGAGTTGCAACTCTCTCATTTATGATGACCTTTCCGACTGCCCGCAAGGCGTTTATGTGAGTTTTTACAACCTCACCCCCTGCGACACGGACACCTCATACGTCGGCAATGTGCCGGCGCTTTCGGTTTTTGCCTTTGACAGCGACGGCAAGCTCGCTGCAATAAGCACCCGGCAAAATGTCAACCTCACCCGCGACTACAAAGAGCTTCTGCCCCTTTCCAACGGTGATTTCACCTTTTATGCGTGGGCGGGCTACAATGAAAACTTCAACGTTTCAACCTTCACCGAAGGGGTAACCACAAAAGAGGATGTGATGCTGGCGTTGAGAACAGCGGAAGGCGTTGCTCCCAACCTGGGCGAAACCACGCTCTGGCAGGGCGAAGGTCCGGCAGTTTTTCTGCCCGACCCCGCCGATTATGCTTCTGTGTTTAAGGCAAGCGCCATCAATCTGAAAGAGGTGACCAACCGTTTGAAACTCATTTTTGAGTTCGATCCCAATGATATTCTCTTGGAGATGGATGAATTCAGCGTTGCCGTCAGCTCCGAAAACGGAGAGCAGAACATCGACGGCTCCGTTAAAGCGGGAACCCCCGCAGTCAGCTATCCGGCGCTGAGCCAAACGGAAAAGCCCGGCTCCTTCACGTGGGATTTTGCGCTGATGGGATTGTCAAAAGGGATGAATAACAACCTGCTTGTTACCTATGACAAAACCGGAGAATCTGTTTTTAACGGCGACATACTGAGAGATTTGCTGCTTAATACGGTAGCCGGAAACATCAACCCGGAATGTATAACCGATTATGAGATTAAAATAAAGATTACCGAATATTGCGAAACCTGCGAATCCCATCTTTCCGTTGTGATTACGGTGAACGACTGGGTTGTGCATGAATATGAAGTTGATCTGGGGAATTAACCAAAAACATACAAAAAAAGAGAGATTATGAATCGAAAAAAATTACTCACCTATATTGCCGCCGGTTTAATTTTTTCCATTGCCGGATGCAAATCATCCATTTACGATCCGGAGGAAAACGGCGCCAATGAGCTTTCCGTTTTAGCGGTGACCCGCTCGGCGCTTATTGACGGAAAAGAGTCGATAAACGAAGATGAGGCGGAATTTGAAGACCGCGTGCACAATCTGGCGATGTTAGCTTTTGACTCCTCAAACGGCAAGCCGGCAGCCACTCATTTTGAGTCTGTTCCGCTTTCCGAAAAGAGCAAGACCGTTTTAATCAGGGTCAGCCCCGGGCAGCGCGATTTCTATTTTGTTGCCAACATGCCTGTTGCCGAGTTGGAAGCGATTTCCAACAGCACAGAAATGGAAAGCTATATGCAGAAGCTGGCAAATTTAGATACCGACCTCTATCTGAATGCTTCGGAAACCAAAGGTTTCCCCATGGCGCGGGTTTATAAAAACCAGACTGTTACCCCGGGAGGCACAGAGAGTTCGCCGGCGCTGTTCAGACCCGATGGCGAAGATGAGGTGAAACTCATCCGCGTTGTGGCAAAATTAGAGGTACACATCTCCGGCGATGCAACAGCACAGGTGAAAAACATCTATTTTCACAATGCGCGCAGGCAGTTCAGCCTTGCATCGCTCACAACGCCCGAAGCCGATCCGGTTTATCACAATGCACAGGCGCTGAAAAAAACCGGAAACAACACCTATATATATTATATGCCCGAAGCGCTGATGACCTCTGCGCAATGGGTCAGCAGTGGAAACAAACTAATTAACTATTTTGTGATAGAAACTGCCATGGGAACAACCTACGAAGTTCCGATCATCACCTATGACGGGATTATTCCCGGCGACGCCGCCGACTACCTCACCTTCGCAAAGGGTGAACTGCCGGAGAAGCCGGATTATCAGATTTACCGCAATCACCGGTATGTTTATACCATTAAGAAATTGGAAGGCATTGAAATCTACTACGACATCAATCCGTGGGAGATGCGACAAAGCGCTTTTTACATGGGCTACGGCTACAATGTTGGGGTTGATGAAAACGGAAAAATAACCATCAGCAACACCGTGGAAGCGTGCGATCCGCACAAGGTTACGCTGAAAACCATTTCACCGTTTGCCTTTTCGGACAACACCACGGAGAAGACATTTGACAACATTGACCCGTCGGCATCCGGCGATTATGCACTGAAAACGGTTCCCGCCGCAGGCGATTCCTACCTTGAAGTGTGGTACAACGATGTGTTAGTTAAAACCTTTACTAAATAAAAAATGAGAAACATGAAGAAATTAATATATATCGCATTATTTGCTGTTGCCGCTGCGGGCTGCTCAATTTTTGGCGAAAACGACAAACCGGATGCAGGCGACAACATTACACTCTCGTTCAATGTGAACAATTACGTCAGAAACCAGCCGTTCAAATCGGCGCTTTTGACTGCCGATGACGAGCAGGCAATTGAGAATCTCTATTTTTTTCTATTTCCCGTTTCGGGCGGAGCAGCGCCTGCCACCTACGCTGTGGAAGCAGCAGATTTTACCGGCGGCGTGTGGAACGAATCCGAAAACAGGATTTCGCTGAGCCTTACCCGGGCAGAAGCGGGCGAGCGCAACGTCTTTATTGTTGCCAACTACCCGGCGGAGATGAAAGCGCAGTTGGATGCGGTGAGTGATGCCGAAGCGCTCAAAGCGGTTTTACAATCCACCGAAAATCCGTGGTCTGACAACCTTTCCACGCCAATTCTGATGTCAGGAAGCGCAACCCACAACTTCAACGACAGCCGAACGCTGAACAGCGTGCCGCTGACGCGCGCTATTGCCAAAATTGAACTTAACGTGAGCCTCTCGGAGGCTTTCCGCTCGGCGGTAACCAATGCCGAAGGAGAGGCACAGTACAGATACCGCTACGTGGATTTTGACAAAGCCACCTATGCGGTGAAACCGGCTGCCAAAGCAGACGATCTGACCACCTCGGAGTGGACGGACTGGGCTGAGGCGAACATTACGCAATCCGGGGGAAAAGCTACCGGACTGGAGCTGACCATCTACCTGAGCGAGCGCGATTCCAAAGGCGCAAAAGTGGAGATTCAGCTCTACTACAATGACGGAGGACTACTTCCGCCGCCCGAGTTCGGTCCCGAGACCTACACCCTGCCGCTGCCCGATAAAATCGAGCGCAACCACTGGTATGTATTTGATATTGAAATTTAATTTCGGATGACTATGAAGAAAGATTTTACAAATAAATTATACGACTGTTTCTTTTCTGCAAGCAGGCTGCAAACAACAAACCGGAAAAAAATGACACAAAAGAGTAGTAATATATATATCAAATCTCTGCTGCTTGTGGTGGCAGTGGTGATGGGATGGACAAACGTCTTTGCCGAAG
>LSQX01138248.1_pt1 | contig 30443 bp, 24 predicted proteins | sample 654561 | NCBI WGS metagenome assembly LSQX01 (sample SAMN04489861, study PRJNA283612) | anaerobic digester metagenome | isolation source: 4 biogas reactors fed with cattle manure at either 37C or 55C with and... | place: Denmark: Kongens Lyngby | collected 2014 | reverse complement strand
CCACTGCACTTCGCAGACAAAATCCGGGTGGTTAATCCCAATGCTCGGCTGGGGATAATCACGCTCTGGAGCCGTATAGATTTTGTTGAATCGAAGCTGGAGGAGATGGGAATCGACCTGCAGCCCGACACTTCAAAAATCGCGGTCATCGGCAATTTGTACGGAAACGGTCTTCCGCATCTTCTACGGAATCTACTTTATAACCCCCAAATCCGCGATATTGTCATCTGCGGAGCTAATAGATCCGGCTCCCAGGAAGAATTAGTCGCTTTTTTTGAAAATGGAGTCGAAGAGACTGCCAGCCTCGGAGAGACAGTGACACGTGTTAAAGGAACTACGCGGATCTTAGACAATCTTATACAGCCCGAGCTGTTCGTCGAATATCCCAGGCTTGCTGATATCGGGGGGCTGGCTGACCAAGAATCTCGCGATAAGTTATACAACTATATACAATTATTTGCTCCCGCAGAACCTGCGACCAATGAACGCATTAAAGTTGTGCTCCCAGAGATTAAAGTCAGCCACTACCCGAGCGAACCGAGGGCTTGCTGCATCGTTGCTCAGACCCCTCTGCCCGCGTGGAGGGAATTGGTCTTCAAGCTTCATCGTTTCGGTCATCTCGCACATTTGCCGAAAGGCGACCGACAGGAACTACAAAATGTTAAGGTGGTCATTACACAACCTGTAGAAGATGACGAGCTAGAGTTAGACAAATATGGATTCCCGATTGATGATCTGCGCAAATATCAGTATGACATGCTGATCGGGTCTTTGCCGGAAGATCAAAGCTACACCTACGGCAATCGAATCCGCGAATACTTCGGGTTCGATGCCCTGCAAATGTTTGCCCAACGACTAAGCGATAACAAAGAGGACCGAGATTGTTATCTTGCACTTTGGGACAGCAATTCAGATATTGAGGCCAACGATTCTCCTTGTCTGGTGTCGTTGTTTTTCAGGGTTTATGACGAACAACTGACCCTTACAGCCTGCTACCGAACGCACAATGCACTCGATGCGTGGCTAAAAAACGTTTATGGGCTAATAGCGGCGCAGAAAATTGTCTCGGAGAATTGTCATATACCGATTGGCCCGTTGACAATTATGAGCCATTCGATAAGCATAGACCCATCGAAATATGACCTTGCAGAGCGCGTCGCCAAAGCCAAACCGTTTTCGGTCGACTTGGACCCGAACGGTCAATTTATACTCAGTGTCGATAACGAAGCCGGGGAAATAGTCGTACAACATGTGAATAACGACGGCCGGCTGATTCACGAGTACAGGTCGGCTAAAGCGGAGCGCATTCAGCACGAGTTGGCGCGCGATTGTGCGCTGTCTGATATCAACCACGCGATTTACCTCGGACGCCAGCTTGCAAAAGCGGAGAATTGCTTGATAAATGGTCAGCCTTATGAAGAACAATAGGATTGGGAGAGCATGGGATGGAAAAGCTCAAGCATAAATATGATTTGTGTGTGATCGGTGGGGGAATGGCCGGGATTTGTGCGGCGATATCGGCGGCAAGGCTGGGTGTGAAAGTCGCCCTGGTTCAGGATCGCCCCATGTTTGGCGGCAATTCATCCAGCGAAATACGGGTTCACGTGTGCGGCGCTGATCGACACAACGCTATTTTGAACATCCGGGAAACCGGAATTCTCGAAGAAATCCGTATGGAAAATCTCCGCCGCAACCCTCAGCGCAGCTACTCGATCTGGGATACAGTTTTATATGAGAAAGCGCTCGTTGAGCCAAACATAGATTATTTCCTGAACTGTTCTTGTATGGACGCCAGAATGAGTGGTTCGAAAATAAAGTCTATTACAGCCTGGCAGTTAACAACCTATACATATCACACCATAGAAGCCGATATCTTCGCAGACTGTTCCGGGGACGGGATACTTGCCTCATTCACCGGCGCGCTTTATAGAGTAGGGCGCGAGGCGCGAAGTGAATTCGGCGAATCGATTCAGCCGGAGGTGGCTGATTCCAAGACTATGGGAATGACGTGCTTCTTCCAAGCAAAAGATGTCGGCACCCCACAACCGTTCGAGCCGCCGTCCTGGGCGTATAGCTACCCAACCGAGGAATCCTTTCCGCACCGGTGGCACGGCTGGATAGAGATGGGATATTGGTGGGTTGAGTTGGGTGGGGAGGATGACAGCATCGCCGACACAGAAAAAATTCGTGATGAACTTCTGAAAGTCGTCTATGGTATGTGGGATCACATCAAAAATCACGGCGATCACGGGGCGGAAAATTGGGCGCTGGATTGGATTCAATTTCTGCCGGGAAAACGAGAGAGTCGGCGCTATATCGGCGACCACGTGCTCACACAAAACGATATAGAGGCTGAGGGACGCTTCGACGATTTGGTGGCTTATGGCGGATGGACGATGGATGACCACGCGCCGGCGGGTTTCCGCTTCCCGGGCAAACCTACCATTTTCCATCCGGCCCCGTCTCCTTACGGCATACCCTACCGCTGCCTGTATTCAAAAAATATCAGAAATCTGATGTTTGCGGGCAGGTGCGCGAGCGCATCTCACGCCGCATTAAGCTCTACGAGGGTCATGGGCACGGCCGCATCGATGGGCCAGGCTCTGGGAACTGCCGCTGCATTTGCCATTAAACATAAATTGTCCCCAAGGGAGGTTGGCAACTCTCACATTCGACAGATACAGCAAAGCCTTCTTTATCAGGACGCATATTTGCCTTGGATACCGATGGAGTTTAACGATCTCACCCGGCGAGCGGTTCTGCGGGCGTCTACTGGGGATCCGGAGCCTCTGCGCGATGGTATAAATCGTCCGGTAGGGGATAATTTGCACGCGTGGGTTGGACAAGTCGGGGACAGCGTGGAGTATACCTGGAAGGATCTTCGCCATGTGAGCGCCACTATGCTGATAGTGGACAGCGCTCTGCACAAAAACGTCCAGATGAGCCATCTACAGAACGACTCTCAACTAAACCACGTCCCCGAAGAGATGATCAAAGATATCCGGGTAGAGATACGATCCGGCGGCGCATGGCAAGCGTGGCGGTCAATTAGAGGCAACTATCACCGCCAGGTGCGAATAGACATAAGCGCGGAGGTGGACGGAGTCAAAGTGATATTCGACTCCACTTGGGGTGCGGACAAAGTCCAGGTTTACGCGTTTTGTCTTGAGTAAGATCTGGCGACCCTTTCCGTTTCATAATCCTCGAATCTTGGCACCTTCAAAATAATGAAACTAATGAGGGTGACCTATGGGCGGCTGCAAAATATCCACATTAACACGGATAACGGGGTTTGCACTCGTTATATTGGCCTCAACAGCAGTAGTGTCGCAGGCTTTGATGCTTGTATCGAGGAGCCAGGAAATCAGCGTCGGGCTGCAGGTGCAGGGCGAAATAGTCGCCCAATATGGAGGTTTGAGCCTGGATGCGAAGCAAACCGAGCGAGTCAGTCGGGTAGGAGCGCAAATCGCGGGAGTCTCACCACGAAAAGACGTCACATATACCTACCAGGTTCTCAATTCATCATTGATTAACGCCTTCTCCGCTCCTGGAGGGCCGGTGCTGATCACACAAAAGTTGGTGAGGATGATGACTACGGACGATGAACTGGCCTTCGTTTTGGGCCACGAAACCGGCCACATCACAGCACAACACGCACGAGGGCTGATGAATCGGTCGCTGATCGTCCAGGGCCTGGGGGCTATTTTACTGGGAGGATTGAGTTCTGCGGCGCGAACTGGTGCGGATATTACATACACTCTGTATGATCGCGGTTACAGTCGGAATATGGAATATCAGGCCGATGATTATGGCCTGCGGTTTATGCGGCAGGCCGGATACAACCCCGAAGCGGCAATTAAAGCCCTAGCCAAGCTGGGGATGGAAAAAAGCAGAGGGATAAATAAATATCTAGCGACACACCCAGACACGCCCAAGCGTATCGACCGCATCTCCAAATTGGCTCAAATATCCATTTACAGACAGCAGCAGCTTATAAAGGAAGCGCAAAAAGAGTTAGATTAGAACCGCTTAGCGATGGGAAACAATATGGAACGATATCAAAGTGAAAGATTGATTTGCCGAAGCAGCTCAGATTGACAGGTTGTTATTGTCTGTGGTAGACTTTCTAAGCTAAAAAGACTAGAGCGGCTTTTGGAGGTGCGATCACTTTGGCGCTCGTTAGAGACAGAAAAAACGAAATCATTGAACAACATAAGCAGCATGAAGGCGATACCGGTTCGCCGGAGGTCCAGGTGGCTTTGCTGAGCGCCCGTATAAATCAGCTTACGGAGCATCTCAAAGAACACAAGAAGGACCATCATTCCCGACGGGGCCTTCTTATGATGGTAGGTCAGCGCAGACGCTTACTTGCCTATCTCAGTAACAAGGACATCAATCGGTATCGTGAGATCGTGGCGAGGCTTGGTCTGAGAAGATAGGAGAAAGCGTTTCTAGAATGACAATTCAAAAAATCGAAATGGAGCTTGGCGGCAAGACCATCGTTCTCGAACAGGGACGGATTGCCGGGCAGGCCAATGGCGCTGTGCTTGTTACGTGCGGCGATACTGTGGTAATGGCCACGGCATGTATGAGCGCCAAACCGAGGGAAGGAATGAGTTTCTTCCCTCTTACGTGTGATTATGAGGAAAGAAAATACGCGGTCGGCAAGATTCCGGGTGGATTTGTAAAAAGAGGCGGCAGGCCTTCCGAACAGGCTATTTTGACCTCAAGAGTAATTGACCGGCCGATCAGACCACTCTTCCCCGATGGCATGCGCAACGATGTGCAAGTTATCGCTATGCCCCTCTCCGTGGAGCCTGACGTACCGGCGGATATGATGGCGGTGCTCGCTGCCTCGTCGGCGCTGGCGATTTCCGATATCCCGTGGGCAGGCCCTATCGGCTGTGTTCGCGTATGCCGAATTGACGGAGAATATGTGGTCAACCCCTCCCTCGATCAGATCAAAGAGGCGGATCTGGAGCTTACGGTGGCGGGACTTAAAGATAAAGTTTTAGAAATCGAAGCTGAGGCGTCCGAAGTTGGTGAAGATGCGCTCGTTGAGGCAACGGATGTCGCCCTCGATGCGATAGCAAAGCTTATCGACCTGCAACTCGAACTGGTCGAATTGATCGGCAAACCGAAGACCGAGCCGGCGCTTGTGCTGCCGGATGCTGATTTTGTCGAAGAGATTGGAACCAGGCTGGGGGACGAAATTGCCCGAGCCATCCGCAACCCGGACCTTAGCGCGAGCGAAAAAGCGCTGTTCGATCTGAAAGACGAACTGATCGAGCGATTGGCCGGAGATTATCCGGAGAGAATCGGTGAGCTTGACGAGATTATCGATATACTCCTGAAAAAACACGTTCGCAAGATGATCCTCGACGAACAGGCACGCGCCGACGGAAGAGCGCTGGACCAGATCAGGCCGCTGGCTGTGGATGTGGGACTTTTGCCGAGGGTTCATGGATCAGGGCTGTTTGCCAGAGGGCAAACCCAGGTGCTGACCACTCTCACGTTAGGCTCTCTGGATGACTCTCAGAAGGTGGATAACCTCGAAGAGGACTACGAGAAGCGGTTTATGCATTTCTACAATTTCCCGCCTTACGCCACCGGAGAAGTGCGACCAATAAGGGGAGCCGGACGGCGAGAGGTCGGACACGGAGCGCTGGCGGAGAAGGCGCTTCGGCCCGTTATTCCTCAGACCGAAGATTTTCCATATACTCTGCTGATGACAACCGAGTGTCTGGAATCCAACGGCTCGACTTCGATGGCAAGCACTTGCGGCTGCACCCTTGCGTTGATGGATGCAGGTGTTCAAATAAAGGCTCCGGTAGCAGGTATTTCGATCGGCCTGGTTTCTGATGAGGAGAAGAACATACTTCTCACCGATATCCAGGCTCTCGAAGATTTCTTCGGGGATATGGATTTCAAGGTCGCGGGAACCAGAGACGGCGTGACGGCGATTCAAGTCGATACAAAATTACACGGACTGAGCCGAGAAGTAGTCAAGGGCGCACTGGAAGCAGCCAAGGCGGCGCGAAGCCAAATCCTTGATGCGTTTGAGGAAGTTATCCCGCAGCCGCGGGAGTCGCTGAGCGAGCACGCGCCGCGTGTGTTCGTTGTCGAGATAAACCCCGAGAAAATTGGAGAGATCATCGGGCCTGGTGGCAAAGTTATCAAAAAAATCGAGGCCGACACCGGCGCGAAGCTTGATATCGAGCAGGATGGTCATGTGTATATCACCTCGGTCGATGCGGCTGGCGGCGAGATGGCCAAAAAGATCATCGAAGACATTACTCGAGAAGTGAAAGTCGGCGATGTGTTTACAGGCAAAGTCAGCCGAGTCGAGGCATTTGGTGCATTCGTGGAGATTTTGCCGAACCGTGACGGACTCGTGCATATCTCTCAACTTGCAAAAGAACGCGTCAATCGCACGGAAGACGTTTGTAATGTGGGTGATGAGCTGACGGTTAAGGTCATTGAAATCGGTGATGACGGCAAGATTCGCCTTACCCGGCGTGGGCTGATCGAAGGCGATGAGGACTACGTTGCTCCTCCGCAGGCGCCAAAGAGAGATTCAGGCGGGCGAGGCGGAGGCGGCAGGCCACCCAGAGGAGGCGCGCCAAGAGGTCCGCGACGCGGCGATGATGGCGGCGACGAAGGGCCGGGCGTCAGATTCCGCCCGAAGCGATAAACTAAAAAGCTATCACACGAACCCTCCTCGCTCCCGTTGTTCATTTCGGGACAGGGGGGTTTGTGGCACATTGAAACGCTGCATTTGAAAGGTAATCACAAGATTGGCGTGTCAATCTTCCATTAATAAAACTATACTCCCAAATGGTGTGCGCATTCTCAGCGAGAGGATTCCCTATGTCGATTCCGTGTCGGTTGGCGTCTGGGCCGTCGCTGGTGCTCGGGATGAAGAGCAATCCAGGCGAGGGATTAGCCACTTTGTAGAGCATATGCTCTTCAAAGGCACCAAAACACGAACCGCCCGCCAAATTGCCGACGAAATGGATTCGTTGGGTGGGCACTTAAACGCGTTTACCGACAAAGAGTTCACTTGCTATTATGCCAGGGTTTTAGGTGAACACCTTGCGGATGCGATGGACATCGTGTCGGACATGGTTCTCAACTCTCGTTTCGACCCTGTAGAAATATCTAGGGAGATAAACGTCGTTTTAGAAGAGATAAAGCGGCATAAGGACACTCCAGAAGACGAAGTTCATGACATCCTCACGCAGACCCTTTGGAAAAGTCACAATCTAGGCAATTCAGTGATTGGTGATGAGGCTGTTGTAAGCAACCTGAGCCGAAAAGCTTTGAAGACTTACGTGAAAGAGTTGTATCTCCCCGATGGCCTTGTGATAGTGGGCGCGGGTAATTTGGATCATACAGCTTTTGTGGACACCGTTGGCGCACATTTTGGCTTGCTTAAGGGCAAGCGTGCCCCCAGAGAAGTGGTCAAGGTGACTCCGCATCTGGATGTTCGCGTAGTTGATAAGGCCACTGAGCTGGTTCATTTCTGCCTGGGCGCCGAAGGCTTTAACCAGAATTGTAAAGAGAAATATACCCTTGCTGCGATAGACTGCATCCTTGGCGGCGGGATGAGTTCGAGATTATTCCAGGAAATACGCGAAAACCGAGGGCTTGCGTACTCAATCGGCTCTTATTCGGTAGCCTATCAGGAAGCGGGGATCTTCGCGATCTATGGTGGGGCGAGTGTGGACAATCTGCGAGATGTAGTGGAACTGACTCTGCGGGAGTGTGAAACTCTGGGGCGAAACAGTGTCACTGAGGAGGAGTTGGACAGAGCCAAAAATCAGATTCGTGGAGCGTTGGTGCTGGGTCAAGAGAGTATGTCCAATCGGATGAGTCGTCTTGCGAAAAGCGAGCTGTATTTCGGCAGAAATATTCGTATGGAGGAGATACTGGCTTCCATCATGAGAGTTACCAGGGATGATGTTGCCGAGGTGGCTGGTCGAGTATTTGGTGAGGCTGGATTTGCGGCCGCGCTCATTGGGCCGTTTTCCAAAAACCCGGATGTGCTCAAAGGACTGTTCGATAAGAGGGATGCGTGATGATTAGAGTGGCTGTGCAGGGGGCGTGCGGTAAAATGGGCCGCGAGGTTGTGAAGGCGGTTTCGTCCGCACAGGATATGGAGCTTGTCGGAGCCTGCGACGTGATTCCGGCCGATGACATTGGAGTGGCTGTAGAGGCGGATTTCGAGTCGATGTTGAACCATTCCAAGCCGAACATAGTAGTGGACTTTGCCAAGCCTTTCGTTATGGCGAATGCGAGGGGCGCTATCGAGCGCGGGATTGCTCCCATAATCGGAACGACGGGCTTGACTGATGAAGAATTGGCCGAGTTGACGAAACTTTCTGAGAGCAAAGGCGTCTGTGCTATGGTGATTCCAAACTTTGCTATCGGGGCTGTTTTGATGATGAGATTTGCGGCGGAAGCGGCGAGATATATGCCGAATGTTGAGATTATTGAGCTTCATCACGACAAGAAAATCGACGCGCCGTCCGGCACTGCCATTAAGACAGCGGCTATGATCGATGAGTCGCGACGAGCCGCTGGTGTTAAGGCTGATGAGCCAGCGGGCGGTGATGATCCTGCTCGTGGAGAAAAAATTGATGGAATCAACATTCACAGCGTCAGATTACCGGGTCTGGTAGCTCATCAGGAGGCGCTGTTCGGCGGACCGGGCCAAATGCTTACGATTCGGCACGACAGCATCGATCGCACGAGTTTTATGCCGGGGGTGCTGATGGCTATAAGATATGCTTCTCAAGCTGCCGGCTTTGTGTATGGTCTGGATCAATTATTGCATTAAGCTGTCCTCTCAATTGAATGAGAGGCGTAATAACCAACCGGGCCGAGCTTCTTTGCGAGGAAGTGTGGGATGCCCGTGATGGCTATGGAGGAAAGAATATGTCCGGATTCAAGGTTGGCGTAGTAGGCGCCGGCGCAGTTGGTGAAGAGATGGTGCGGGTCCTCAAACAGAGGAACTTCCCCGCATCAGAGCTTACTATTCTCGCGAGATCGTCTCGCGACCAGATCATCGATGGAGTCACTTATGCGGTCAAAGAGACTTCTGCGGAGGCTTTCGACGACATCGATGTCGCGTTCTTCGCCGGAACCGAGGGTGTTAAAGGCGCGAGTCATTTGTTTGGCTGGGAAGCGGTGTCGCGCGGGGCTTTTGTGATCGACAATGGGGATGACTATCGAATGGACGATCGCGTGCCGTTGATCGTCCCTGAGGTCAACGGCGATGAGATGGCCAAACATCAGGGCTTCATTGCTAATCCTAACTGCAGCACCACCCAGATGGTGCATGCCCTGGCTCCATTGCACAAACTCGGTGGACTGAAAAGGGTAGTGGTTTCGACGTATCAATCGGTTTCGGGGACAGGCAGCGCCGCCATCAAAGAACTCGAGCAGCAGATTCAGGACTATGTCGCCGGCAACGAGATTGATTGTGAGCAATACCCATATCAAATCCTGTGCAATTTGATCCCGCAGATCAGTGGTCTCAAGGATGAGTATGAAGGCTACTATGGCGAAGAGATCAAGATGATAAAAGAGACACGCAAGATCTTCGACATCCCTTGTTTACCTGTGTCGGCCACTTGCGTGAGGGTGCCGGTGTTTCGTGCGCACTCCGAGACTATCAATGTAGAACTCGAGCGGCCTGTGTCGGCAGACGAGGCTAGAGAAGCTCTGGCTGCATGGCCGGGGATTGAAGTTATCGACGATCCGGCCGGAGGGAAATATCCTATGCCGCTGTTTGCCGAGGGTAAAGATCCTACCTACGTCGGCCGCATAAGGCAGGATTCGTGCAACCCCAATACACTCGATTTATGGGTGGTTGCAGACAACATCCGCAAGGGGGCGGCACTCAATGCTGTCCAGATCGCAGAATTGGCGATCGAACGCGGGCTTATAAAAGCTAAGTAAAACCAGAGGGAGTGGAGAGCGGCAAGTGAAAGTCGTCTTCACTCCCGACGATTCCTGCCCACGAGAGGGTGTTATTCAGGTATGATGCAAGACAAAACACTTCAAGTAATCCCTCTCGGAGGGGTGCTGGAGATCGGTAAAAATATGACCGCGTTTCGGTATGACGACCAGATATTGGTCGTCGACGCGGGTTTGATGTTTCCTGAGGAGGAAATGCTTGGCGTCGACATTGTCATTCCGGACATCACCTACCTCGAGGATAACGCGGATAGTCTCGTGGGTATCGTCCTCACTCACGGCCATGAAGACCACATTGGAGCGCTTCCTTATGTATTGAGGCGTTTGGATGTGCCGGTTTACGGGACTCCTCTTACTCTGGGTTTTGTCGAGAATAAATTGACCGAGCACAAGCTGATCGACTACGCACGTCTCAACACAGTCGAGTGTGGCTCGGTCGTCGAGTTGGGTGATTTTTCGGTGGAATGGGTTCGCGTTTCGCACAGCATCCCCGACGCATCTTGCCTCATAATCCGTACCCCTGTTGGCGACATTGTGCATACTGCGGATTTCAAATTTGACCAATCTCCGGTTGATGGCAACTTGGTCAATGTGAGTCGGTTAGCGCAGGCCGGCGACGAAGGAGTGTTGCTATTACTGTGCGACACCACGAATGTCGAAAAACGCGGCTTCACCCCAAGTGAAAGTCTGGTCGGGGAGACTTTCGACAAAATATTTGCGACTGCAACAGGCCGAATTATCGTGGCCGCATTCGCTTCAAATATCCACCGCACACAGCAAATATACAATGTATCCGCCAAATACGACCGCAAGGTTGCGGTGGTTGGGCGAAGTATGGAGAACAACAGCCGGATTGCTGAAGAGCTGGGGTATCTGAATATACCGGCCAATGCGCGTCTCAGAACCGATGAGCTATCCAAAACCGACCGCTGCGAGACTGTGATTATCACTACCGGTAGTCAGGGTGAGCCATTGTCCGCGCTTTCCCGCATGGCGATGGATGAGCACAAGCACATAAAAATAGAGCCTGGCGACATCGTCATAATCAGCGCCACTCCCATCCCCGGCAACGAGGATCTCGTATTGCGCACGATCAATCGTCTGTTCAAGCAGGGAGCTACGGTGTTATATGAGCCGGAAACCCCGGTTCATTCGTCGGGCCACGGCAACCAGGAAGATATCAGGATGATGCTGAATCTCCTCAGGCCGAAGTATATGATCCCTGTTCACGGCGAAGAACGACATTATCATAAATTTGTGGAACTCGTAACAGCCCAAGGCTACGATCCGGAAAGTGTATTTTATATGAGCATCGGCGACGTGCTCGAGATAACTTCTGATTTCGCGGAGCTTATAGAACGGGTCACAGCCGGCAGCGTGATGGTTGATGGTCTGGGGGTGGGGGATGTCGAGGATCTGGTGTTACGCGACCGACGCCACCTTGCGCGGGATGGCTTTATAATCGCCGTCATTGGCATCGATTCGTCCTCGAAGCAGGTTGTTTCCGGGCCGGATGTGTTTTCGCGTGGGTTTGTGGAAGCAGACCGCGCTGAGCAGATTCTTGAGGGCGCCACGTTTCTAATCGAAGGGGTGTTGCAGCAATACATCGACGACGATGCGCTTGAGGACCTTGACGATCTGAAAGCGGCCTGCCGAAAGGTACTTGCAAAGTATGTTTATGAACACACACATTGCAGGCCAATGGTTGTGCCGATTATCATGGAAGTCTAGCTGCATATAATACTATAGACCTATAAGCGAATAGACAAAAGCATACTTGCATATTGTATAAATATGTTGTATCATTAAAAAAGATTGGTGCTTTCTAAACGCAGTTCGCACCGTCTGCGGTCGCCGACTCACGGGGTAGCGTGGTTCTCTTGCAATCTCTCCCAAATGTTAGTCAACTTCGCACAAAAATCCCACGGCGACCGCCCTTCTTTTACGGCTACCACGGGCTGCCATACATAGCAAAGCACGACCAGTAAAACGGGTGAGCGTAGGTCTTTTCGTCGATCATCTTGATCTGAGCGGCCTGCAACGAGCCTGTTCTGGTGTTGCCTCGGACCAAAGCCCTGTAGAAATCACCTATCAACAGCGTTGCCGAAGAATCAGCGACTTTCCATATCCCGCCCAGAACCGATTTCGCGCCAACAAGAGAGAATACCTCAGCGGCACGAGACGGCCCGGATTCCAGCGGATCAGCGGACGCTGCTGAGTCACAAGCCGATAGGGCTACCAATTGCAGATGAGGGTTCGATATCTTCGACAATTCCTGCATCGTCAGCGCACCAGAGGATCCGGCTTCACTTGAGAAGTTCAGCACAAACTTTGACGGATTGGGGTCGATGTTATAATGTATTGCAAGGTGAAGAATGCTGGCTTTGTCGCATTCTTTGATAAAATTGGCGACGGTTGCGCGCTGGCCCACATAAACGCTGCTGTTGAAGTAGAGCTTGCCCAACATATTGGCTTCTTTTCGGGCGCCAGGCAGGTCCCCGGCTGGATCACCAAACACAGCCAGCCTATCGGAGTTCTGCTCGATTGGCCTGCTGTCCCGGCTGATCAAATCGTTCAGCATGCCCTCAGCCAGGTACCCTATTTGATGATCCTGCACCATAAATCGCGGCACACCGTGCTCGTTGGATATTAGCGCGTGGATCGGCACGCCTTTCAGCTCATCGGGCAACGCAAACATCAACGTCTGGCTTGAGCCAAACTCTTTCGATATTGGTTCGATTAGCGCTTTATATAGCTCTGCCAGAGGCTCTCGGAACTCCAAGAACGCCGGTTCGCGCCAATCGTTAATCGGCGGCAGAGGCACCCCCGCAATCAGGCTTTGCTCGCAGGCTTTGATGCGATCCTTCAGCTTAGAAGTGAGCGAAATCAGCCGTTTGCCTGAAACCCCAAGCTCCCACACAGAAGCTTTGGTATTAGTACAAACGAAGGCATACGCCGCATAGTTTGTCAGCAAATATTCGACGATCAACGCCTTTTTCGGCAGGCTGTTACGCGCTTTATAAAGCTCAAAGAGAGGGTTGATCGGCAGCGCATTGTATTGTGCCGGATGGCGTTCTCGCAGCGTCGCACACCGCGATGAAAAATCCGGCCAGTTGTCGGACAAAATCGTTGAGGGTCTGAGATCTTCGTCGCTCTCGCCATCGTCTCCACCCATAATGTCGACGCTCTTTGCGAATTGGGCGACCTCGGCTGCCGTTGAATTCTTGAGTCTCCCAAGTAGCTCGCTCACCCACGAATAGTGCCTGGCCTTCGACATAAGCCCCTTCGCGGCCTCTTCGTTGTTATCTCGAATGTAGGCCGTGACAAGTTCCTGATATAGTCCCATCATCAGTCGAGCGCGTTCGGGGCTGGTGTTGGGATCGACGTTTTCGTCCGAGTAGCGCGTCTCAATCTCCTTAAGATCCTTTTCCAACACCGCAGCCGCCTCAGCCGGCCTGTCCAACGATCCCAGCGCGGAGGCGAGCTTCAGTGAGACCCCAGCAGCCGCCCAAGGATCGCCGATTTGTGCAGAATATCTCGATAAGGCCTTCTCAAAGTCCTGAATAGCAGGTTCATAACGACCGTGGCTGGCAAGCAGAGTTCCTCTGCCTTCAAGGATATCGGCTGCGCCCCGAACATTTCCCGATTGCTCCATTATGCTCCAGAATTCAGCCAGCATATCTAACGCGTTGTCCAGATCGCCGACGTCTATGAATGACTGCACCATCTCCCGCATAATCTCAGCGGCGAGCACTTTTTTGTTGGTCTTGAGGGCCAGGGTGGCCGCCTCCATTCGCTGCGCAAGGGCTTCGGCTGATTTTTGTTGTTCGTTAAAGGTTTTAGCCAGTGTCCTCATAACGCGAATCTGATTATCCACCAGCGAAGACTGCCGGTAAACGACGAGCAACTTTTGCAGTAATTCGCACGACTGAGTTGGTTTGTTCAACTGCATCATGGCGGCGGCGCCCCGTTCCGCTGCCGTGTAGAGCTTCTCTTGCTGCTCTTTTAACAATTTGGTGTCCGTCTGCAATTTAACCAAAGCCGACTCACCGGCAGCAGAAGCCTCAGTCAGGACCTTGTCGCGTCTGGCTGATTCTTGCATGGCGTTAACGGCTAAATTTGTCGCGTTATAGGCCGAACTGAGATGATCATACACTTGCGCGACAAGCAGTGAATCTTCGCTGTATTCGCCTGCGCGAACCGCTGCGCGAAGTAGTTCAATTGCCTTGGGCAGGTTGTTCTGGCTGCGGTAGATGTCAGACACAGTAATGAGGTTTTTTATAAGCTCGTCGTATGATTTGGTCATCGCCGCCGCCTCACGCAGCTTATCGAGGCCTGTATTGACCAACTCCAGGGCTTTTTCACTATCACCAGATGCGCTTTGCGCTTGGCCTGCGCGAATATACTCGCGACCCGCCATGAGTCTGTATCTGCTCTCGCCGGGCTTTTGTTTTGCCAACTGCGACCACTGGCGCGCTGCCAGGGTATAGTATTGCGCCGCGACCAAAGATCGGCTCATCTCAGTGCCTAGTTTACCGTAATCATCGTAGACAACCGCGGCAGCTTCGAGGCAATTATATGCCGAAAATATCAGACCGGCACGGCTGTAGCATTCTTCGGCGAGGCGGTATCGGGACATGTCGTAATGGTACTGACGTCCCAAAATGACACTTACCAGGGCTTCGGTCAAATCCAGGTGAAGTTCGCGAGTTGTAGCCAGCGCACTTGTAAGGGCGTTGACGGATTGCAGCGGGGAGGCATCTCGATAATCCAGCGCCATCCCAAGCTGCCTTTTCATCTCTGCCAGTTCCGATGCCCTCGTATCGGCTGCCGGAATCGCTGATACCCCCGAGTTGTGACCATTTGAAAAGGCTTCTCTCGCCCAATTAATGAATGAGTCCGACAACGAAGAGGCGGCAGCGGATATTATGGCATCTGCATTTTCAAAATCATTAGGCACGTCATAGGCTTCAACGGCCCAGCGATATGTTATCAAGTCCAAAGTGAGTTCTTTCATATCCGTTGGGTTGGATTTGGCCTGCGCAGATGCTTTAGCCGGTGTCGAAACTAACTCCTCGAGAATGCGAGCTTTGTCAAGGGTCCCGCCAAAAACCGGCACCCTGGCAAAAATAGAGGCCAGCAGCAGAACTGCCAAGAATGTTGTAGGTCTATGAGTCAACATACCAGCCTCTGCGGTGGAATACTCAATTCTACCACGCAAGGCGGTATAACTGCTACAAGCGCGTTGAGATAGTTGCCCTCAAAGCAAGCCCAGCGGTAAATATCGCGCGTAGGCGTCTGTTGCATCCGGCTTCTGGCGCACTACGGCCAGAGGTATTCTAACCCCACATTCGGATAACAGCTTTCCCTGCTATTCCGCCGTGTGAAAGCTCTTCGATAACGTGGCCGATTCTGTCGATTCCCTCCACTGCGCCAATACGAATCGTCAATCGTCTATCTGTTACCAGCTTCACCAGCCTCGCAAGCCCTTCGCAGGCCGGCTTGCGATCAAATTCGTTGCTGATAATGAAAGCATAGACATTGGCCCGCATCTGTGGGATGAAAGCCCATACGTTGAACACGGTATCCTCTTTTGCCAGCCCTCCGTATGATGCGCATACACCATCGACGTCGATCATGCCGGAAATGCAGTTGCCCAAGACTCGACCACCGACCGCCTCTGCGATCAATTTATATGGCCCAAACTCATAGGCCGCCGACGCGTCTTCACTCACAACAACCCGATTTGCTCCGGCTTCGCTGACCAAATCAATGTGCTGCTCTCGGCGAACCTGCCCGACCACATACGCGTCCATCAGCCTGCCAATCTGGCAGCAGAAATGCCCGACTGCGCCGTTAGCTGCTGTGATAAGCACTTTTCTGCCCAGTACTGGAGCGCACTCCAAAAGATATAGCGCCGTCAGAGCCGACGTCGGAAGTGCGATCGCCTGCTCAAATGAGACTGCTTCGTCAAGCTCCGCCAACGAATTTACTGGAACCGCCACATATTCGGCCCACGCTCCCGTCTTCACCCTGCCCAACACGCGGCTGCCTTTTGCTGGCCCGGAGCCGTCTGCCGCTTCGCGTTCAACAATTCCAACCACATCGCAACCCAGCTGCTTTAGTGGCCCTTGGGATTGAGAATACAGTTCTTCGGTTGGGGTGACCCCAGTAAACAGAACTTTTACCAGAGCTTCGTGTGGCTGGGTATCTGGGATAGCTATATCATCGCTGAAACCGACCCGACCAATCGATTCGGGATCGTATATTGCTGCACGCATTATCATCCTCCTTATACATGCTTGCCTAACGCGATATTCCCGCCAGCGACACACAACAAACCGTGAGTTTCTCCAGGACAGCGTACGAATAATAAATGTGTGCTGTGTCATTGTCGAGCCGGCGATCTTTAACTGTTTTGCTGCACCGCTTCCCTCTCACGGGGCGAAGGTTAGCACACATGTCCCCTCTCCTGGGGGAGAGGGTTAGGGTGAGGGGGTAACTTTCTCATAGAGCATAAGCCCCGTAAGTTTCTCTTTCAAACATGTATATTTGCCGGGCAAATGGGTATGATGTAAAATCAGCTCATCATTATTGGAGGGGAAGATGCAGGATAACACGAGAAAGCCCATGATGGTATCCAAAATTTGGGTGCAAGTCGCTATATTGACCTTCATAGTCGGATTTGCAGTGCTGGGCATTTTAGCTGCTTCCATCTACACCGCGAAGCCGCCTATCCCGGCGAAGGTAGTCGACGACCAAGGTAAAGTGCTGTTCACAAAAAAGGATGTCATGACGGGCCAGCACTTGTTCCAAAAGCACGGGCTTATGCAATTCGGGACACTATTCGGGCATGGCGCTTATCTGGGGCCTGATTTCACCGCCGAATATCTACACAGGTCCGCAATGGCAGCAACCCGCTTTTATGAACAACAAGGCGAATCGCAGCCGGTTGCCGGGGCGCGGGTGCGCAAAGAATTCAAGGCAAATCTCTACGATCCTGCCACAAATACACTCGTATATACCCCCGGTCAGGCACACGGTCTGGAGCATATGCGGGGTTACTGGGAGAAATACTTCAGCAAAAACCAGAAAGGTCTGCAAAGGCCGGTCATTCAGGGAGGTGATCTTGATAAGCTCAACGCCTATTTCTCATGGGCTGCGTGGTTGTCGGCGGCTAACCGGCCGGGAAAAGACTATTCCTACACCAACAACTGGCCGGGCGAAAACCTGGTGGGCAACGTACCCACCGCTGAAGCGTTTGTATGGAGCGTCTACAGCCTCATCGCGCTACTGGGTGGGGTTGGCATAGTGTTGTTTGCTTTCGGTAAGTATCACGATCTGGGCTGGGAGCGCTATGATGAGCAGACCCCAGATGCAGTGGCTCGTTTCCGGCCGCCTGAGGACGTTAAACTCACACCGTCTCAAAGAGCAACGGCGTGGTATTTTCTTGTGGTAAGCGGGCTGTTTCTGGCGCAGGGATTGTTGGGGGGAGTCAACGCACACTACCATGCCGAACCGCAGGGCTTTTATGGACTAAACCTGTCGGAGCTTCTTCCATATAATCTCTCCCGAATGTGGCACGTGCAACTGGCTATATTTTTCGTCAGCTCTGCATTTCTTGCAATGGGTATTTTCCTGGCGGCTCTAATCGCCCGGCGCGAGCCTAAGCATCAGGACAAGCTCGCAATTGGCCTGTTCGCCGCAGTAGTGATTGTGGTGGTTGGTAGTCTGATCGGCGAGGCCGCCTCACTGAAAAACTGGCTTGCACTGGATGGGCCGTGGTGGTTAGTCGGCGCGCAGGGCTGGGAGTATCTCGATTTAGGCAGACTATGGCAGGCTCTGCTTACTGTTGGGATGGTAATTTGGGTCATAATTTTGATCCGCGGGCTGCGCCAAACGCTGCGCAACGAACACCCCGCCAATCTCCCATACTTGTTTTTGTTCAGCGCAATCTCTATACCTGTGTTTTATTCTGTGGGGATGGTCTACGGTAAGATGAGCGACTTCGTCGTTGTAGACTTCTGGAGATTCTGGGTTGTTCACCTTTGGGTGGAGGACTTTCTAGAGCTTTTTACAACAATAATGGTCGCATATATGTTCGTTCTGATTGGCGTGGTCAGGCCGAGGACGGCAACCCTGGTAGTCTATATCGATATAATTCTCTACTCGATCGGCGGAGTGGTGGGCACTATGCACCACCTCTACTTTAGCGGAGCGCCGGCGGTACACATGGCTTTAGGCGCGTTTTTCTCGGCGATGGAGGTTATTCCTCTTCTTTTGCTCACCTACGAAGCCTGGCGTTTCATTCAACTCGGCAGTTACAGACAGGAAGAATGTGCGATGTGCACTCCCGCTATGCAGTTTCCGCATAAATGGGCGGTTATGTTCCTCATCGCTGTCGGCTTTTGGAACTTTTTAGGCGCCGGGATATTCGGCTTTTTGATCAACCTGCCCATAGTCAGCTATTACGAGATCGGCACCCAGTTCACTGCCAACCATGCCCACGCAGCGTTGATGGGTGTATACGGAATGCTGGCAATAGGCTTTTTAGTTTTTGTTGCCAGATATTTTATCCCGCCGGATCGGAAAAGCGAGCTTGCGATGAAAACCTCGTTTTGGGGGCTGAATATCGGCTTGGCGTGGATGGTGTTTGTCAATTTGGTGCCGGTGGGGACATATCAACTCCTCGATAGTTTCCGGCATGGTTATTGGCACGCACGCCAGCCCGCTTTCTTCGATCAGACCCCGATTCGTGTATTCGAGTGGCTGCGGCTGCCGGGGGATGTTATATTCATTGTCGCGGGTATACTGCCTGTGGTCTACCTTGCCGTGCGGATGTGGTTTGAAAGAAACAGATATGGTCGGCTGCAGCCGGAGGAGGAGACCGAGGATTTAATCGCAATGTATGAGGAGAGTTGATGATGATTAGACTGCAGCGCGTATACGAACCCGCAGATCCGTCCGATGGGGCGCGAGTCTTGGTCGAGCGTTTGTGGCCGCGTGGGATCAGCAAAGAGCGGGCGGCTCTCAAGCTATGGCTAAAAGATGTGGCTCCCAGCCCCGAATTGCGGACGTGGTTTGGGCATGATCCTGAAAAATGGGAGGAGTTCCGCAGGCGCTATTGGGAGGAACTGGAACACAACCCGGAGCCGATCGAGCAGCTCAGAGAATTGGTGGAGCAGGGCAATGTCACTTTTATCTACTCCGCGCATGACGAAGAGCACAACGCTGCGGTGGTGCTCAAGGACTATATAGAGCGCTCAAAAGTCGCGGCGTGAGACGCCTGCCCAATGTGATCTGGGCTCCGCTGGTATCGGGGATACTGATGTTGATTCCCGGATTAATGGCGCTTGTCACAGGGAGAGTGTGGCTATTTCCCAGCCTCGGCCCGACCGCTTTTCTGCAGGCCGAGGCTCCGACGCTGCCCATGTCTAGGCTCTACAATACGTTGATAGGGCACTTGGTGGGGATCATCGCCGGGTATCTCGCCGTTATAATGCTCGGCTTAAATGGAGCCGATTCGGTTTTTGTCATTCATAGGGTCACCGTCGGACGAATGTGGGCGTCTGTGATAGCGGTGACCCTGACTTTAGCCGGCCAAATTCTGTTGAAAGCGGCTCACGCACCCGCAGCCGCTACGACTCTGCTAATCACTATGGGCGGATTCCAGCGCAAATGGAGCGATGTAGCAGATCTTGCTGTCGGGATATTGATTGTTGCCTTTATGGGCGAATGTCTGCGCAGGCTGAGAGCTTCAGAGACGGTGTGATGGTCTGAGGGCTTGTGATTAAACCTTGCCGGAGGCCATTTCCAAAATGGGGTTTGGTGGGCGGTATTGGATTTGAACCAATGGCCTCTTCGGTGTCAACGAAGCGATCTCCCCCTGATCTAACCGCCCAGATGCAGGTAGTATTATAACTCCTGCCGGTTCGCTTGTAAAGGGTTTTGCGTACTTCCCGAGAGGATTTGGTGCATATTGCAGGGAATTATGCTAGTATATTCGCAGGATGGATGGATATATGATGCGTAGTTTGATACTCTCGGCGGCAATTGTCATTCTTTTTTCAGCCTGCTGCCAGGCAGCGGTGGCCCCTATTTTCGTTTTGCATATCGATGGCCAAATCGACCCGGCTATGGCACACTACATCTCCCACGGCATTAAAACCGCTGAGGATGCCGCCGCACAAGCTGTGCTCATTACGATTAACACGCCCGGCGGGTTGATGTCGTCCATGGAGAAAATAATTGAAGCGTTTTACGCATCCACTATTCCCATCATAGTCTATGTCTCTCCGGAGAATGCCAGGGCCGCCTCAGCGGGTGGATATATCACAATGGCGGCCAATATAGCCGCGATGGCCCCGCATAGTCGTATCGGGTCGCTGTCGCCAGTAGCGATAGGGCCTTCCGGCGAGGAGCAAAAATCGTCCAAGACGATGCAGCGAAAAGTCCTCAACGACGCTGTCTCCGAAGCAAGAGGCATCGCCAGCAAACGGGGACGCAATGCCGATTGGGCGGAAAAAGGAGTCCGCGAGGCCGCCAACATCAATGCAGAGGAAGCAGTGAAGCTCAATGTAGTGGATTTGATTGCGAACAATGACCGGGATTTGATGCGCAAAATCGATGGTAGAATCGTCAAAATGTCGACGGAATCGAGCGTTACGCTGCATACGGCCAAGGCGCCTTTTGTTGACAAACCGATGGGAGCTTGGAATACATTCCTGCATTACCTCAGCGACCCGATGGTGGCTCTCATTCTGCTATTGATGGCGACTTATGGTATCATATTTGAGCTTTCCAACCCCGGGGCGATTCTGCCGGGGGTTGTCGGGGGAATCTCGGTCATCTTGCTCTTGTATTCATTCAGCGTACTGCCGGTCAACGTCGCCGGATTCGCGTTTATCGCGTTGGCTATTGCATTGTTTATCGCCGACGTCTATGCGCCCAGCCACGGCGTTTTATCGGTTGGAGGAGTGATTAGCCTGTTTTTTGGATTGATGATGCTCTTTAGCTCACCGCGCGGGCCTATGATTTCACTGTGGATACTTGCGTTGGTGGCTTTGCTGACAGGTGGTTTTTTCGTGTTCATAGTAGCGCTTGGGCTGAGGGCGCTGAGGAGACCCTATATAGCCGGGCGCGAGGGTGTGGTCGGCCATATCGGCCAGGCTCGGACGGATATAGACCCTGCAGGAAGTATATTTGTCGATGGTGCGTTGTGGTCGGCCGTCAGTGAATCAGGGGCGATAAACAAAGGCGAAGAAGTGCTGGTCACCCAAATGGATGGCCTGAAACTTACAGTCAAAAAACGCGAACAAGGGTAAAGCTTCAGAGGATTTAATGTGGAGGCAGTTATGGAAAATTATCTTGTTGTAATAGTGGTCGTAGTATTTGCTCTAATCGTCATAGGTAACTCGGTGAGGGTGATCCGAGAGTGGGAGCGCGGCGTGCTGCTTCGGTTTGGTCGGTTCGACCATATCAAGATGCCTGGAATTCGGCTTGTGTGGCCGATTATAGACAAAATCTTGATTATCGACACCCGCGTAGTCACTATGGATGTGCCGAAGCAAGAAATTATCACCAAGGATAACGTCTCTGCGATGGTCGATGCTGTTGTCTTTTTTCAAGTTGTTAATGCGGAATTCGCTGTCACTAAAGTTGAAAACTGGGTGCGTGCGACCTCATTGCAGGCGCAGACCAGCCTGCGCAGCGTTATCGGACAATCCGAGCTGGATCAGCTTCTCTCGGAGCGGGAGAAGATCAATCTCAGCCTACAGACAATTATCGATGAGGTCACCGAACCGTGGGGGATCAAGGTAACTGCGGTTGAGGTGAGAGACGTTACTCTGCCGGATTCGATGAAGCGGGCGATGGCTAATCAAGCGGAGACGGAGAGAGAGCGCCGAGCAAAAATAATCAACGCAGAAGGCGAGTTCCAGGCGGCGCAGAGGTTGACGGATGCAGCAAACGTGATAAGCACGAACCCACACGCTATGCAGCTCAGGTATCTGCAGACTCTGCGTGAGATAGGCACCGAGGGCAACACCACGATTGTTTTCCCAATGCCCATAGATATCGTAGAATCCCTCAAAGGTATGTTCGAGAACATGAAACAATCCGGCACAGAATAAAGAAATGACAACTCGCGCCGGGCATTCGTACACCCGGCGCGAGTTTTTAGCCAAAAAAATCGCGCCTGATTATCTCAGACACCAACCAGCGTCGCGCCTTTTTCCAGCGCGGCATTGTTGGCCGGGATAAATCGTCGATTGTGCTCCGGCAGCACCTCTTCCATTGAAGCTTTCAGTGATTCTAGCTTCACCGGCTTCAGCATCCCGACATAAGCTCCCAGCATAACCATATTGGCTGCTTTAACGTTGCCAAGTTCCGTCGCGACGTCGTTGGCTGCGATTCCGACGATTTTACAGTTCGGGCAATTCGTCGGAGGCTCGGCTAGGGATGTGTTTACAAATATCGTCCCGCCGGGTTTGACTGTCGGTGCGAATTTGTCCAGCAGGGGCTGGGTCATTGCGATGAGAACATCAGGGGTGGAGGTAACCGGGGAGCCGATTTCCTCTGAGGCGACGATAACTGTGCATTCCGCAAATCCGCCCCTGGTTTCAGGCCCGTAAGTAGGAAACCACACGACGCTGCTTCCTTCCATTACCGCAGCATGCGCAAGAAGCTGGCCAATGACCATTATTCCCTGGCCGCCCATTCCCGCTATTATGACTTCCTGGTGCTTGAGCATATAGTCCTCCTGTCTACCTGTCCACAAATACGCCCAGCGGGTAAACCGGGACCATATTCTCATCAATCCATTTGAAGCTCTCGATCGGGGTCATCCGCCAATGTGTCGGGCAATTCGACAGCACCTCCACGAGCGAGAAGCTTTTGCCGTCAAGCTGGTTTTGGAATGCGCGCTTGATGGAGCCTTTGGTTTTCACCAGGCCAGCGGGAGAAGTGGGAGTGACGCGAGCCAGATACGATGGGCCGTCCAAAGTCGCCAGCATCTCGCAGATACGAATCGGATAACCGGTTTTGTCCGGATCGCGCCCCGCCGGGCAAGTTGAGGCCCTCTGCCCTACAAGGGTGGTCGGCGCCATCTGCCCGCCTGTCATGCCGTAAGTCGTGTTATTGATGAAGATGACCGATATTTTCTCGCCTCTGGCTGCCGCATGTATAATCTCAGCGGTTCCGATCGACGCAAGATCCCCATCCCCCTGATATGCCCACACAAAGCTATCGGGCAGCACCCGTTTAACCCCCGTGGCCACCGCAGGCGCACGGCCGTGGGCTGCCTCTATCATATCGCAGCTCATATAGTCATACATGAATACCGCACAACCGACCGGGCACACGCCTATAGTGGAATCGGTAATATTCAACTCATCCATCACTTCGGCGATCATTCGATGAATGATGCTGTGACCGCAGCCGGGACAGTAAGAGAACTCCGCTTGGGTAAGCGCCTTAGGCCGCTCAAATACTTTTTTCATAATGCTATGCCCTCTTATCTGCTGCGCAGCTGGATACGCCATACTCTACTACGAAATTAAAAACCTCAGTAGGGGTGGGGACGACTCCGCCCGTCCTGCCATAGAACAGCACTTCGGCAGCGCCGTTTACTGCAAGTTTGACATCTTCCACCATCTGTCCACAGCTCATCTCAACAGCCATGAACTGGCTCCCGCTCTTCGCTATTTCCGCGATCCTGGCGGTGGGGAACGGATAGAGGGTTATCGGCCTGAACAGACCCACTTTGAGGCCTTCCTGTCGAGCCAGATCTACTACCGTTCGGCAGACTCTGGCAGGGCATCCGTAGGCAACCAGCACTAAATCGGCGTCATCGACTTGATACTCAGCATAGCGAACCTCGTCCCTCTCTGCTGTCCTGTATCGGGCCTGCAGGCGTATGTTAAGCTCCTCCATCACATTTACATCAATCCAAAGAGAATTGATCACATTATGCGCGCGCCCTCGAGTCCCTGTCACAGCCCAAGTTTTGGAGCGGTCGATCGAAGGAAAATCTCCGTGCAATTCTACGGCTTCCAGCATCTGGCCGATGATTGCGTCCATAAGTATAGCAACCGGCCCTCGATATTGGTCCGCGAGATCGAATGCAAGGGGCATAAACTCGTAGCACTCCTGCGCACTCCACGGCGCCAGGGTGAGGACCTTATAATCTCCGTGGCCACCGCCCTTTACCGTCTGAAAATAATCCGCCTGCCCAGCCTGGGTGTTGCCCAGCCCCGGCCCACCTCGCTGCACGTTTACTATCACACACGGCAGTTCAGCTCCGGCAATATAGGATATGCCTTCTTGCTTCAGGCTTATGCCGGGGCTTGAGGAAGAGGTCATCGCGCGTTTGCCCGCGCTCGCGGCCCCATAGACCATATTGATTGCCGATACCTCGCTTTCCGCTTGCAAAAAAACAGCGTTGTTTGCCGGCATCAGCGTGGACATCAACTCAGGGATTTCGTTTTGTGGTGTTATAGGATATCCAAAAAAGGCATCGCATCCGGCGGCTACAGCCCCATAGCAGATGGCCTCATTACCCTTCATTAACTTCCGATTAGCCATATATCTATCTCCAGACCTCAATGGCAACGTCTGGGCATACTCTGGCGCAGATTGCGCAGCCGGTACACTCATCTTCATTTACAAAACATGCAGGTCGATAGCCCCTGCTGTTGTATGATTCGTCCATAATTATGCAGGCCTTGGGGCAGAAGTGTACACACAGCTCACACCCTTTGCACCTTTCACGATCTATTTTTATTTCGGCCACGTCTAGCGCACCCCCAAACGACTGTCGATCCCCTTAAGAATGCGATTACCTTCTATCGCCTTCGAGATCGAGCGTTTTTCTGAGTAGATGTGAACGGCAACCATTAGAACAATCGCGGGTATCATCCACTTCGAGGCGTTTATGGCAATAGTAATTCCCAATGCGGCGCCGATGGAGTTGGATCCGGAGTCTCCCATCATCGCCTTTCCACGCGAGTCCCAAACTCCAAATAACAAAGCAATTGCTGCTATCGCCCCAACCAGCGGTGAAGCGATAAGGCTGCCGAACTTCAATATATATGTTACTACCAATCCAAAAAAAATAACAGCCATCGCCCTGCCTGGGCGCAAGTCGAAAAGATTGATTAAATTGGATGCCAGAGCGATTACTGCGGCTGCCTGAAAAAAAAGAAGAAAATTAGTGCGATATAAGTAAAACCCTGCCGCTAAAGCCACCAAACCGCCGCCGATTGCTTTGACTGCGCCGGTAGTCAGCTTGCGTTCCAAAAGAAGTTTGCGAAAGTGGCCCTTAAACCCGCCGACCTCACGGCTGCCCCAAATATCATCAACTGCGCCCAAGATCCACATCGCAGCCATCACGGATAGATAAAGGAGGGCATATCTCGTCTCCACATATCCCCACTTCACCAGAAAAACCGTAGCAGCGACAATATATGGAAACTCGATAAGCCCATACGAAGCAAATACCGGGGAATTGCGAAAGTTCAATTTGAGCAGGCCGAATCGCGGCGCGTTACGAGCGATAGCAACATGCCACAATGCGGCAATCACTATCGGCAATATGATATACTGCATTTTAATGCACTATTACCTCTCACGCGCCGGATTCGACCCATTTAGTTTTAGTCGACTAAGCCTTGGTTGTGCCGGCTATGATCTTGTCCATCCTCTGGCTGAGATCGCGCAGGTAATTTTCATCCCCGCCCGAAAGCTCCGCCGTGATGTAGTCGTTATAGCCGACCTCTTCAAGCGCCAATTTGACCTCAGGCCAATTGACGTCTCCGTCGAGCAAATTGACCCATTCTCGCGGTCCTTTTCTGAAGTCCTTCACGTGGACTTTTTTGATCCTGGAGCCTAGAGTCCGGATCCAGTCCTGTGACCACCCGTATGCAATAACGTTGCCGACATCGAAGTAGAAACCCACATATTTGCTCTTGAATTCATCAACGTAGCGGGCCGCTTCGATCGGCGACAGCAAGAAGTTATTCCACACGTTTTCGATGAGAATTGGCTTGCCAAGTTTCTCCGCAGTCGGAATGACTTCCTTGATGCGCTTTTGCGAATTGTTGTAGCAGTCGATGTATCTGACCTGTTCATTCACAATTCCGGGTACAAGCAGAACTGCGTCAGCGTTAAGGTCTTTCGCATTTTGCAGCGCATTCTTCAAATCCTGAATGCCCTGCTTGGCGACGTTTTCATCCGGTGACGACAAGGGCGCTTGCCAGCCACCAAAGATAATCGAATGAATCCGAAGCCCCGTCTTTTCGACGGCGCTGCTCAAAGCTTTAACTTCAGCCGGATCCGATACCGGTGCAACTTCTATTCCCTCAAAGCCGACATCTTTTGCCAGCTTGAAACGATCCTCTATGCTTAACGCACCGGGCAGCATACTGAGGATGATGCCTTTTTTGAGCTTTCCGCCTTTATTTGATTGCGCCAAGGTTTTAGCCTCCGATGTTGATCGCAATGCTCCCAAAGTGACCGCTGTCGCAGCCGCTCCGACGAGGAATTCACGCCTGTTCACTGTTGTCCCTCACTTACTTAGGCAAGGCCCACGGCTTGCGATAATTCGGGAAACACATCTTCTGAGCTTTCTCGTCCCCGATTACCTGACCGGTCTTATGATCCCAATGGATCTTCCTGCCCGAATTCATAGCCACGTGCGCAAGGTCAAACGCCAGCGCCATTGGTTGGTGATACTGGAATGAGCACAGAGGCAGTTCTCGCGTCTTGACCGCGTTCAGCAACTCGCGCTGCTGTCCGGGTGATGACGGAATGCTCGGCTCAGGAGCCACGAAATCTTTGAGAACCTGGCCATCAGCGACAACTTGATATGAACCATAGTCGCCGATGAGAGTGCCGTTGGTTCCTTGGAAGATAACAGACAGCCTGCGTCCACCATCAGGAGCCCCGCCGAAGCCGAAGTTGTAGCCGTTGCAGGTCGTGTTCGACCACATCATCGTAAAGTCATCAAACTCCCAGATCGCATCCATCGTGTCCGGAATGTCGCTCATATCCTGAATGACGTATCGTCCGCCGGTGGCTGTAACAGACTTGAGGGGGCCAGGATCCATCGCCCACCACGCGAGGTCCACAATGTGGGGACCAAGCTCATGCAGCCAACTGCCTACATAGTCCGTGAAATATCTGTGTAATTCAAATCGAGTCTGGTTGTAAGGGATTTTGCGAGACGGACCAGTCCACAAATCCCAATCAAGCCCTTCCGGCACCGGAGAATCCGCTACTCGGGGCAGCCCAGGATACTCGTTCATGTTGCAGATTACTTTGACTGTGCTGATCTTGCCAAGAACCCCGGAGCGAACGATCTCGACACATCGGCGGAAATTATCGCCTGCGTGGATCTGCGTTCCGACCTGGGTCATGCGTTTGTTATCCACTGCCGCTTTAAGCATAGCCTGTGCCTCGGCAGGATAACGTGACGTCGGCTTCTCGCAATATACGTCTTTGCCGGCCTCGCAGGCTGCAATCGACATCAGCGGGTGCCACTGCGGCGGACTCGCAATCACCACCACATCGAGGTCTTTTTGCTCCAACAGCTTGCGGTAGTCCTTGTATCCTTTTGCATTCGGGCCTGACTTCGCAAGCGCCCCCTGCAAATGCGGCTCATAAACGTCGCACACCGCTCCGACCTGAACATCTTCGTAGCGAGTGAATTCGTTGAACAAATGCTGGCCGCGCGGACCTACTCCGATGAACCCAACCGTGATCTTCTCACTAGGTGGGGTAGCCTTCTTGGCCTCCGATGCTCCCGTATCCGCAGATGCAGCCGTTATTCCGACTCCTGTCAACGCAACTGCAGCTCCAGTCGTTTTGAGAAACTCACGTCTGGAAAGTTCCATATCGATTTCCTCCATATCGTCTGACCTCTTTTCTTGACGGCTCAACCGTCATTTTATCGTCTAAAGACAACCTTCAATATATCAACGAACTGGCGGCCGCGATGTCGGAATCCGGCCCAGTTTCGTCCTGTAGCCCTGTGAGTCAAGGGTAGGGGAACCTCCACTATTTTATAACCCTGCCTGAGTGCATCTATCGTCATAGCGGTCTCAACCCCAAATCCTTCCTCAAAACCACCAATCCGCTCGATAAGCTCTCTTCTGAACGCCCTCTGCCCGGAGAGAGGGGCTGTGACTACCATCCCCCCGAATCTTCTGATCGCCCATCTCGACAAGCCCATCACGAATCCGAACCCACCTTTATGTCCCTCCGGAGCTTTCATAATCGCTATCGACATATCCGCATGCCCGGCAAGCACAGGCTCAAGCAAGCGCACGGTCTCCGATGCGCTTTCGCCAAGATCAGCATCTATCATAAGATACACATCCGCTTGAACCTCAGCAACACCGGCGTTCAATGCCGCTCCTTTGCCGGAGTTTTCTTCTAATCGAATGACGCTTGCGCCTGCGGACTCTGCGACCGACGCGGTCTCGTCAGTCGAGCCGTCGTCAATGACAACAAGCTCATCTATGTCAGGCATAGCCGATACTGCCGCTATTGTTCGGTCGATTCTATCAGCTTCGTTATACGCGGGAATCAATACGCCAATACGCGGCATCAAGAATCCCCCAGACTCTTTGGGATGAGCCGATCCGCAGTATTCTTTGTCCCGAAGTTGGCCATCTCGCCGCCTAGCGCATATATCAAACAGGTCTGACCGATGGCATTATCCGCATTGTCCACAGTTGCCATCCCGGCCTTGTGCCATACCGGAACATATGATAGCACAGCCAGCGATGTTTCGCACCCCACCGCCTGTGCGCCAAGCTGGTTCAGAGCAATCGGCAACTGCGCATCGACCAGTTGCGATGCGTTATTGGCATCAGAAGATGCCCCTCCAACGAATACAACCAATCTTGCTGGTATATCGCACGACCCCGTAAAAGTCGCGACTTCGGCTTTTTCCAGATTGGCCGCCAGATAAGCATACTGTCCAGTCGATATAGTTCTTGCTATTGCCCTGATTAGTTTTTCTCTGTCTGTTTTGGGGTTGCCAGACGGAATAATCTGGGAGGTGACCAGCGCCTGAGTCACTTTTGCCTCATCAGTAAAATCAAATGTCCGGCTTATGTCTGCCGTGCAAGTGATTCTTCCTCCGGCCAGTTCTAAGGCCTGTTTGACCGATCCGGTAAGATCGTCATAATCCCCTGTCTGCACCAGCGCGATGTTCCGCCAATCCAGTCTGTTTTTCACAGCCATCGGCATAATAGCGCGGCAATATTCCTGACACTGCTGGAGGGCGACCATTTTTTCTTCTTTCTTGTGGGTGGCCTTTATAATCTCATCTTTCAGCTTACGCATATCGGTTTCATAGCGTTGAATTGTTTTGCGTTCCTGAGCGTTGCTGTCAGCATTGCCGTGAAATGACGTGCCAATAACAATCCCGATAGCCAAAGCCAGAAACACCGCCGCAAGACTGTAAATATGATGACGAATGTCTATCAATAGACTACCTCTCCCACATCCTCATCTTGATCCACATATGCCAAAACTCCGAACGAAGCCGATCCGTCACCGTATGCAGATGATCCTGCACCGTCGGCGAGAAAGCGATGATGACAATCACCACAACTAAAGCGGCCAGCCCCAGAGCCGCCGCGTGTCGAACGCTGGGTTGGACGCGATACAATTTGCTGACGCCCTTCGCGTCGACGAGCCTGTTACCTACCTTCAGTCTTACGAGAAACGTACTCGACATTCCTCTACGTCCTTTGTCCAGAAAATCAATTAGATGTGAATGTGTACCAACCGCTACTATCATTTCCGCGCCTTTTTCGTAGGCCAGCAGCAGAGCAATATCCTCGCTGGTGCCGGGCACTGAGCATATCTTGGCGGATAGACCCAACTCCTCAATACGCTTAAGCCCGGGAGACTCTCCAGTGGAATAGGCGTGTACAATCAACTCAGCTCCGCATCGCAGTGTCTTATCAGATACGCTGTCCATATCCCCAATAATAATATCTGGCCGAAGCCCGATCTCGATCAGTGCATCCGCGCCGCCATCGACTCCGATCAGCACAGGGCGGACGTCTCGAATATAGCTGCGTATAATCGCAAGGTCCTCTTTATAGCTCTCTCCACGGACAACCACCAATGCATGTCTGCCGTTTATAGGCGTCGCAACGCTCGGCAAAATAGCGGGGTCCAAAAGAAGAGATTTCTCCTTGGTGACATAGGTAAGCGTGTTTTCGGCAAAATGTTGCAGTTCTGAGCCGAGATTCCGTTTAGCCTCTTCTAACTGGTGGGCGACGATTTCCTGGTCAAGCAGTTGCCCTTCCGCGAGCACATCCTCGCCCCGGCAGACGTCACGGCCGCGCAGGATTATTTGCTCCCCTTCTTTTATGCCTTTGAAAAGGTGTTCTCCCGCGTCATCTATCACAGGAATCCCTGCGTCAAGCAGCACTTTGGGG